>ERZ1046568.2751-NODE-2751-length-11087-cov-5.004985_pt1 | contig 11087 bp, 8 predicted proteins | sample MGYA00383092_ERZ1046568 | MGnify/ENA primary metagenome ERZ1046568 (study PRJEB29581, sample SAMEA5548362) | metagenome | biome: marine; feature: coastal; material: water | depth 1 m | study: Short-term variability in the microbial, nano- and picoplankton... | reverse complement strand
GCTCGAATTAACGGGCGATCAAACAATAGTAATATTTGGCCAAGGACCGGTAGGATTATCCGCCACCCTTCTTGCCTCCCAGATGGGCGCACGAGTCATTGCGCTGGATACAGGAGAGGAACGACTGCAACGAGCAAGAGAGTTTGGGGCAGATGTTCTAATTAATCCGGCAACAACAGAAAACGTTGTTCAAGCCATACGTGACTTGACACATGGACGTGGCGCACACGCGTCTCTAGACTGCTCATCAGCTCCGGCGGCTCGGTCGCAAGCAGTACAGTGTGTGAGAACATGGGGGCGAGCATGCTTTGTCGGTGAGGGAGATATCGTGACGCTCAATGTCAGCAACGACTTACTAAGACGTCAGGTTACCATTATCGGTTCGTGGACCTTCTCAAAAGTGGGTCAAGCTAAATGTGCTGAATACGTTTCTGACAAGGGGATTTCACTAGATGCTATTTTTACGCATGAGTGGAAATTGGATCAAGCCAAAGAAGCATACGAGCTATTTGATTTACAACACACTGGGAAAGGGGTCATAGACCCGTCTTAATAAATGCAGTGACTTGAGGAGATAGTGTGTTTGAGAATTTCGAATTAAAAACAATTGCTGTTGATAACTTATCCATCCGACTTAGGATTGGAGGAAAAGGCCCACCTATTCTTCTTCTTCACGGTAACCCTCAAACTCATGTTATGTGGCACTCAGTTGCGCCTGCACTCGCCGAACGATTCACCGTCATCGCCGCAGATTTAACGGGATACGGAGAGAGTTCAAAACCACACTCATCAAAAGATCATGCTGCTTACAGCAAACGATCAATGGCTAATGATCAAGTCGCAATGATGCGAAAGCTCGGCTTTGACGAATTTAGCGTTGCGGGCCACGACAGAGGCGGTCGAGTCGCTTACCGGATGGCACTTGATCACCCGAGTGTCGTAGAAAAACTGGCGGTTCTAGACATTATTCCCACATTAGAATCATTCCAACGCTGTGATAAAAAATTTAGCTTAGGGTATTACCACTGGTTTTTCCTAGCTCAACCCAGTCCATTCCCCGAAACGTTGATTAATCAGAATCCAGAGAATTTTTGGCGCTGGCACACTAATCGCGTCTCGCGAGATTTCTTCACTCAAACTGCGATTGAGGATTACCTCAGATGCTTTAAGAATCCTGAAACTGTTCGAGCTATTTGCGAAGATTATCGAGCAGGCATATCAATTGATTGCGAACATGACCTTATTGATCAACAAAATAATCATAAGATTACCTGCCCAGTTCTAGCATTATGGGGTAAGCAAGCAAAACTAGAGCAGTGGTACGATACAATCGAAGTTTGGCGATCGTGGGCCACCGAGGTTGAGGGATTCGGAATTGATTGCGGACACTACTTAGCCGAGGAGGAGCCAGAACAAACCACTCAGGCGCTAAATGCTTTTTTTTAGACGGAAAACTACTTTGAGTTAGAACAATGATTGATGTAACGCATCAACATTTCGAGACTAGAGATGCTCGGTTACATTATCAACAACCATTTAACGAAATTACTGTGCGGTCCAACCTCCATCTACGATTAGATGAGTACCAGTAACCATTGAGGCGGCAGGCGATGCAAGATAGACCGCTGCAGCTGCGACATCCTCTAATTTTGCCAGACGTCCCATGGGAATCCTCGACGTGACGAACTCTTTTTTCTCAGGAGTATCAACGATACGCTTGACCATAGGTGTCTCAGAAAATGTAGGTCCAATACTATTGATACGGATATTTTTTTCGGCTAACTCCACGGCCATCGCTTTAGTAAGCCCCTCAATAGCGTGTTTAGTCATGCAATAAACCGTTCTGTTAGGTGAGCCTACATGTCCCATCTGAGAAGACATATTGACGACACACGCACCTTTTTCGTCTATGTCTACAGACCTAAGCATCACTTGAACTGCTGATTGTGCAGCCACAAAACAAGCCCGAACATTTAGATCCAGCATCGTGTCCAGATGGTTGTCGCTGACCTCAAGAAAAGGTTCTGGGAAATTCGTACCCGCATTATTAACTAGGATATCCAAACGCGATAAACCATCTATCGCACTACGCAATTTTCGATCGTCTGTCACGTCGCACACGATGACAGAGGCCTCACCCCCACCTTGGCGAATAGAATCTGCAGTTTCTTGGAGGTGACTTTCGGTCCGTCCTAATAAGACAACAGACGCACCAACCTTAGCGTAAGCCTTAGAAATCGATGCCCCTAAACCTTGACCCGCTCCAGTCACCAACGCAACACGCCCATCGAGGCGGAAAGACTCTACAGAAAAGCCATCTGATGTCTCCATGAAGCCTCCTTCGAAAAAACGTAATCAGGTCTTACCACCTAAATGGTCTCTATGCGGACTCTCCAAACATATCGTCAACGTGCTGCTTCGGCAGCGGCTTTGTCATCAGGCTCACGATTACCATGGTAATTGCTGCCGCGATAATACAAGAGCCGGCGACTGCAAATGGATTTTTAAATGGGACCTCTTTGAGAACAAAGCAATAAACAATGCCCACCGCAAAACTGATGACACCCACTAAAAACGAAGCAATCGCGCCAGTCTTGGTAGCTCGCCTCCACAAAGATCCGATCAGCAACGGGCCAGTGGCACCTGCCAAAATTCCACCAACGCCCATCCATAACAATACAGCCAAAAATTGTGGCGGATTCCATGCGAGCCAACACGCCACCACACCAACCAAAACAATCGCAACCCGAGAGATATTTAATGCAATTTGCTCAATCTGCTCTTTCGATTTGCTTTTATGTATTACAGGAGCAAATGTTTTTTTATACAAATCATTACTAAAAATAACTGCGATAGAAATAAAAAGTCCATCGGAAGTAGACATAATCGCCGACAAGACACCCACTCCTAGGAGTCCAGCAATAAATGGGGGAAATAACTGAGTGAATAAAACAGGGATTGCTTGGTCGGGTCGAATAACATCCCCGAACAACGCTCGTGCATGAAGGCCGCCCAAAACGGTGAAACCCAAGATGGAGCCCACTGGTATCGCAATTAAAAGAAATGTTCTGATTTGCTTTGGATCCTTTAACGCGAAGGCCAACTTACCAATGTGAGGATTCATGGCAAATGGAATATGAGCTACAAAAATAAGTGATATAAGCCAAAAGCTACCGAAAAGAATATCACCCTCTTTCAAATAATTATCCCAGCCCAGACTCGGGTCTTGTATAACCAGCGCATTGTTAATCATTGATGGACCTGTGCCTTCGAAACCCACACCCATGAAGAATATCACTCCGATAAGGAGAGCTATAAGCACCATCATGATGCCTTGGATTCCGTCGGTCATAATGTCTGCGTGAGAGCCACCCATCGTAATGTACAACGCAATAACTGCGACGCTAGCAAGGATTCCATGTTGATAATTTAACCCTAACAGTACTTCGAAAATCGTAGCGGCCGCAACGATCTGAGCAGCTATGTAATAAACTAAAAGCATTGATACAAAAGCGAAGGCAATTCTTAAGAAGTTACTGTTATATCTCTGACCCATAAATTCTGGTAACGAATTGGATCGAAATTTGTCTCCTGCACGCTTAATAAGTTTTATCGCTAGGATCATTCCGATATAAATAGCAATCGGATAAACCACGGGGTACCAAAGAGCTGAAAATCCTTTTGAATAAGCCATTCCCGGCAGACTCATAAACGTCGCGCCGCTCGCAATCGTAGCGGCGAAAGCGAAGGCTAAAGTGACTGGCCCATAAGCCCCGCGAGCGACCGCAAAATCCTCGTCGGTACTTGTCTTTCTCATACCCCAAATACCAATACCAATAAATAGCGTCAAGAAGACCACTACCCACACCCAGCCCCAAAGTCCAATGTATGTATCCATGATTATTTACTCTTTATAGTTTTTTAATGGGAAGCTCATTTTGATTTATCTGTGAGTTATTCCCAGTCTGAGTCAGAGCTCTTCGCAATCCAGCTCATACCGATAATCCAGTAGCTAACAACAACAATACAAACAATTGTTAAAACGTTCATATGACCCCCTCTTATTTATTTTTTTAGTTATTGCTCAAATGCTAACACTAATAAAGTAGAAACTCAGTAGAATTTTGTATAATGATTTTTTCTGCGAAGCACAAATGTCGCCACAGCGGACCCTTCGAAAATAACAAGTTTTAAGCTTTAAAAATCAAACTCACTGACTTTTAGAATATCGCGCCAACACACTCATGCTGAAAAAAACTTTAAATCAACTGTTCTTCATCGTTTGCATCACATGCATGAGTAACTCAACACTGGCAAAGTCTGTGAGCGTATCAATTTCCAATTTAAGTGATGTTGCAATTTATCCGAAAAAAACGGCCTTTGCTGCTGCTATAACTCTCAATGACACAATGGTGTCCGCCGAGGTTATAACAAAAATAGTGGCCATCAACGCAGAAGTGGGTCAGATCGTCAAAAAAGGGGATATTCTGGTCAACCTCGATTCTTCGGATTTTAACCTTGCACTGCAACAAGCTGGTGCGAATCTTATCTCCGCTCAATCCCAACTTAAACTCAGTCGTAAACAACTGGAGAGAGCCGAGCAACTCGTATCTGAAGGGTTTATCTCTCCGGAAGCTCTCAACATACGAGAAACAGAGCATGCTGAGGCTCAATCACTGGTTGCCCTCTACCGTGCAAAATACGAAACTGCGAAAAGAACGGTCGCTAAATGTGCATTGAAAGCGCCCTTCAACGCGGTCATCAGGGAGCGGTTGGGTCAAGTTGGAGAAATTACGACAGTCGGTAATCCGCTCTTGCGACTGAACGATATCGAAAATATAGAGGTTGATGCCAAATTACTACCAGCAGATGTTGGGTCTCTCACCGAAAAATCGCAAATCAGTTTCATTACTGGCGGAGAAACCTTCCCCATAAAATTAAAGCGAATTGTCCCTGCAGTGAATGAAAAGGATCGAAACCAAACCGCTCGTTTCGAGTTCATTAAAAATAAACCTGCTATTGGATCGGCCGGAACAATTGTTTGGGGAACAAACAAGCCGCACGTTCCCGTAGACCTAATGGTGCAAAGAAATGGAGAGCTAGGAATTTTCTTATACGAAGATGGTAATGCAATATTTTTTAAGCTACCCGAAGCCTCGGAGGGAAATCCCGCTTTAGTGGAACTGGCGCCGGATACAACCGTTATTAGCCAGGGGCAATATAGACTTCAAGACAAACAAGCTGTTACTTTGTCCAACGACATACCAGAAAAATCAGAGTAAGACGTCTGTCGAATCATGTCTTTGATCAAACAATTCTTATCGAATCACGTTCTTGCAAATCTGACATTTGCGATTGTCATCCTCATGGGTGTTGGTGGTTACTTGACGATGCCACGAGAGCAAGATCCTGAAATCAACTTCAACTGGATAAACGTTACAACTGGTTTAAGGGGCGCCTCCACTGAGGATGTTGAGAAGCTGGTTACCCAGCCCTTAGAAGATGCCATCCGACAAGTCTCTGATATTCGCTATGTGTCATCTCGCAGTCAAGAGGGTGTATCAACGATCTTGGTAAGGTTTCAAGACCTCACGCGTGCCGATTTTGACAAACGCATAAACGATCTGCGTCGAGAGATTCAGAATAAAGCTAGTCAGGAACTGCCAGCTGAAGTCAACGAACCCAGGATTATAGAAGTCACCACCTCCAACGGGTTCCCGACAGCGATGGTCTTAGTGCTGGGTCAAGATAACGACGAGATTTTGCGTAATTCTGCTCGACAAATCCGAGACGATTTAGAAAGGCTCGTTGGCGTAGACGACGTGTTTGCCATTGGGCTTCATGATCCTGAATTAGTCATCGAATTCAACTCGAGAAAATTAGAGGCACATCAAGTATCGCCGACAAACGTTGCTGACTCTGTATTCGCTTGGTTCCAAGATGTCTCTGCTGGAGGTATCGCGGTAGGAAATCAAGATTGGTTGGTAAGGTTAATTGGCAAAAGTAGTGATCCAAAAAATTTAAAATCTATTCCAGTAAAACTCGAACCAAACGCCGACTACGTGCCGCTCTCAGCAGTGGCTAACGTGTCGACCTCAAGAGAGAAACCGATTCAACTCGCGGCACAAAATGGACAACATGGAGTGCTCCTATCGATCACTAAAAAAAGCTATACGAATACGATCGACCTCGTAGATCGAATCAGCGCCTATATCGACGAAAAAAACTCTGCCCTAATTACGAACGGGATCAACCTAAATTTAGTCGACGATCAAACTGTTCCCACCAAAGAAGCGATCAACGTTATGCAAATTAACGCTGGTCTGGGCTTACTATTAGTGCTCGCAACGACATGGGCATTTCTTGGCGGGCGAATGGCTATATTGCTAAGCCTCGGAATTCCGTTCTCCATTGCGGGAGCCTTTGCCATAATTTACGCGATTGGCTGGACATTGAATGTCTCAATTTTGCTCGGCGTAGTTATCGCGTTAGGTATGTTGGTAGACGACACCGTTGTGGTTGTGGAGGCAATCTATTATCGAATTTCGAGAGGACTAGACGCCGTAACAGCTTCCGTTGAAGGGCTACGAGAGGTGTTTGCTCCGGTGCTCACCTCCGTGCTCACTACGATTGCAGCGTTTCTGCCTCTTATGTTGTTACCTGGGATTGTAGGCAAATTTATGCTCGTTGTTCCAGCAGTTGTGACCTTAGCGTTGGCATTTAGCTTGTTTGAAGCTTTTTGGATGCTACCAGCTCACATCATGGGCCTCAAACTCAGCTTTAAAAATAAATCCCGCACGCAAATACTTCGGGAAAAGAAGACTCGCTTAATTCGTCATCGCTACAGTAAAGCGCTCTTATTCGTACTAAGAAGACCAAAAACTTTCTTGTCACTCGCAGGCTTAAGCTTTGCAATTGCCCTCTCCGCAGTCGGTGCCGGATTAGTTAATATTCAGTTTTTTGCGTTTGATCCTATTCGTATTTTTTACGTCAATGTGGATATGCCGTCTGGAACGCCTCTTAGCGAAACCATGAAGTGGACAAAACAAATTGAGACGAGAGTAAGGACTCATGTGTCACCGCAAGAGGAACGAGCTATCACTTCCGTTTCAGGAATTAAATACACAGATACAGCGCCACTCTATGAAAGCAGATATGGCCAAGTAATAGTCAGTTTAAAACCTCGCGAGGGCTCCCTTCGAGAAGTAGACGCGGTCATTGATGAAATGAGGTCGGACATCGGTGGAGTAAATGGCCCCGCCCATGTAACTTTCACACGTATATCCGGAGGCCCCCCTCTTACTAAGCCGATCAGTGTGAAAGTTAGAGGCGATAATTTTGAGGAATTGAGAGCGGTCACTCGACAACTATCAAATTTTCTATCAACAATCGACTCCGTTTCGGATATAAGCAGTGACGATAGTCCGGGTAGAAATGAATTAAATCTGAAATTAAATTACGAATCGATCAACAGAATTGGTATCGACCCTCAAACGGTCAATCGGTCGATTCGCTTATTTGTAGATGGGGAAATTGTGACCTTCCTGCAATCGGAGGGAGAAAAAATTGATGTTCGTGTTAAATCCCAGCTAGATGAATTGAGGGGGATAGATGAACTTTTATCCCACTCTATAACAACCCCACAGGGGGATCAGGTTGCTCTTAGGGAACTAGTTCACGTGGAATATGGACGCTCGAGAGAAAGCATTCGACATTACAACTTTCGAAGAACAATTACGCTCGAGGCAGATATTGATCGAGAACAGATCAACGAGGTGCAGGTTAATAGCCTGATCAAAAATGAATGGAATAGAATTAAGGTTGATTACCCCGAAGTCTCTCTTGATTTTTCGGGTGCCCTAGACGATATACAAGAAAGTCTAGATGCCATGCTTCTGCTTTTCTTATTCGGCATTAGCCTGATTTACTTATTGATCGGGACTCAATTCAAAAGCTATTTCCAACCTTTAATGATCCTAGTGACTGTTCCTCTGGCGTTTATAGGCGTCGTGATTGGTTTAATTATTACGCAAAACCCACTCAGCTTGTACACAATGTACGGTATCGTCGCCCTGACTGGAATATCAGTTAACAGCGCAATCGTTTTGATTGATGCCGCGAACACTCGAAGAAACAATGGCATGAATAGTATTTACTCCATCGTTTATGCAGCGCGCCGGCGGGTGGTACCGATTTTGATTACCTCCTTCACGACTATTGCCGGGTTGCTCTCCTTAGCGTTGGGCTTAGGTGGAAATTCTCTTTTGTGGGGGCCGGTCGCCTCAGCAATTATGTGGGGATTGGCCGTCTCGACTTTAATGACGTTATTTGTCATACCACTCCTATACAAAACATTCTCTCGTTAGATCTACACCCCGTTATCGAGCCAGATAGTTTCGTGTTGTTTGTTACTCAATCGCATCTTTTCAAGAAGGTCAGATGGGGACTCCGAGATATATAGACGATCATGGTGTTTTTGGCTTAAAAAACCCTGCCTGACCATCGTGCTGAGATACTCTATTAAAGAGTCAAAATAACCCTCGACATTAAGAAGCCCGACTGGCTTGGTATGGATACCCAATTGACCCCACGTCCACGCTTCAAAAATCTCATCCATCGTACCGATTCCTCCAGGCATGGCAATGAACGCGTCGGCTAGATCAAGCATCATCGCCTTACGCTGATGCATACCTGGCACCTTCACCAATTCCGTTAAGTCTTTATGGACTACTTCATCAATGTCTAATCCACTCGGGATTACTCCCGTAACCTTTCCTCCGTGAGCAAGCACAGTATCTGCCAAGACTCCCATTAATCCAACTTTTCCTCCTCCGAAAACAAGCTCGACACGCTCATCTACTAAGGTCATAGCAAGTTCCCTCGCCATAAATTGGTAGGCCTCAGATAAACCAATTTTTGAACCGCAATAAACCGCAATACGCTGAATCGTCATTTATTTACCTCCAGGAAGCGGCAATGCCGTTTTATATTTAACCTGTTTCAGTGCAAAACTTGATTTAATATTGCCTATGCCTGAAATTTTTGACAAAAAATTTAAAATAAAATCTTCTAAAATCTGAATATCAGCAACGACTACACGAATCAAATAATCGGACTCGCCTGTCATGAGATAACACTCCATTACCTCAGGGCGCAACTTTATTGATTCTTCGAATCGCTCCAGGGCTGATTCCACTTGCCGCTCTAAGGTTACGTTAATGAAAACACTCAACTTTAACCCGACCTTCAAAGAATCTACTAGCGAGACATACCGACTTATATGGCCGGATTTCTCAAGCGCTTTTACGCGTGCTAGACAAGGTGACGCGGAGAGCCCGATTGCCCTGGACAACTCAATATTCGTGATCCTAGCGTCATTTTGCAACAAGTTAAGAATTTTCCAATCGATCGAATCAAGCATAATAAACAGTATGATATTTTTTAATAATCACTAATTTATCATATTTATGCCGTATTTAAGGTAATTTTTCAGCATATAAAGAATCACCTACTCGATAAACTTCGATATGATGTGGCATTGGCTCATAAAATTGTCAGCAAACAATCTGGAGTAATTTCAAATGAATGACATTTCTGATCAAACACAAATGAACGTCTCTGCATTTTGGCGTGTCTTGCCCCAAGATATGGACCCGGTCGAAACTCAAGAATGGGTTGATGCATTCAATCAACTGGTGTCAATCGAAGGCCAAGAGCGAGCGACTTTTTTATTGATGAAATTGCTAGAACAAGCAAGACGTTTACGCGTTCCGATGCCACCCGTTCTCAACACACCTTATGCCAATACAATATCCTTAGCCGATCAACCCCCCTTTCCTGGCAATCTGGATACAGAAGCCAAACTCTCTGGCATCATCCGTTGGAATGCTCTCGCTATGGTAGTCAGAGCCAATCGAGTGAACTCTGATCTCGGCGGACATATTGCGACGTATACCTCATCCGCAGATCTTTTTGAGGTGGGGTTTAATCATTTTTTCAAAGCTGGACAAGATGGAGATTGCGTTTATTTTCAACCACACTCTGCCCCGGGCGTATACGCCAGAGCGTTTGTTGAGGGCAGATTAAGCGAGGAGAATGTTGCCAATTATCGCCAAGAAACAGGAGGAGTTGGATTATCTTCATATTGCCACCCTTGGTTGATGCCTGATTTTTGGCAATTTCCAACTGGATCCATGGGGCTTGGGTCGATAACCTCAATTTACCAAGCCAGATTTATTAAGTATCTGGAAAATCGCGATATTCGACCCAGCAGCAATCGTAAGGTCTGGTGTTTCGTTGGAGATGGCGAGATGGACGAGCCGGAATCAATTGCAGGGTTATCAATGGCCTCACGGGAAGGACTTGATAATCTCATTTTCGTTGTGAACTGTAATTTACAACGATTAGACGGCCCTGTTCGCGGTAACAGCTCCATCGTACAGGAGCTCGAAGGCCTTTTCGCCGGCGCCGGATGGAATGTAATCAAAGTAATGTGGGGTTCTGATTGGGATCCATTATTTGCGATTGATCAGGAGAACGTAATTATCAAAAGATTACACGAAACGGTCGATGGTGAATTTCAAAAATATGCAGCAACAGATGGTCAGTTTAATCGGGAAACGTTTTTTAATAAATATCCAGAGTTACAAAAGCTTGTCTCTCACCTTTCTAACGAAGATATTGACCGACTTGAACGCGGCGGACACGACCCCATAAAAATATACGCTGCCTACCATGCGGCCATGACCCATAAAGGAAGACCAACAGTTATTCTTGCCCAAACAAAAAAAGGTTATGGGATGGGACATTGGGGTCAAGGAAAAATGACATCGCATCAACAGAAAAAATTAGAAAATGATGCACTATTCGCATTTAGAGACCGCTTCTCAATCCCAATATCCGATGCAGATGTTGAGAATCTTCGTTTTTACAAGCCGGATGAGGATGCGCCGGAGATGAAATACCTCCATGACCAAAGAAAAAAACTCGGGGGTTATTTGCCAGCGCGCATCAGAACTTCAGAAACTCTGAAGGTCCCAGAGTTAGCAGAATTCTCAAAGTACACTGGTGGCTCTGGGGAAAGAGAG
>ERZ1046568.2748-NODE-2748-length-11092-cov-3.610311_pt1 | contig 11092 bp, 8 predicted proteins | sample MGYA00383092_ERZ1046568 | MGnify/ENA primary metagenome ERZ1046568 (study PRJEB29581, sample SAMEA5548362) | metagenome | biome: marine; feature: coastal; material: water | depth 1 m | study: Short-term variability in the microbial, nano- and picoplankton... | reverse complement strand
CCCCACGACCTCCTGGGTGGTGCGATACCTTGCCGACGGATACTGTTGTGTATCCGTGCTGTCGAAACCATGCGGGCATCGATGGCGACACACTATCTGGCTGATTCTGTATCTGCTTTGCTCGCTGGAACAGCGCATTATTACTCGCAGGCCCATATCGCCCAGTAAGAAGGGTATACCGTGAGGCTCCGCACGTAGGAGCTTGCACGTAATGACGACGAAAAATTCGTCCTCGGGAAGCGAGTGCATCAATGTTTGGTGAATGAATATAGTCAACGCCAAAACACCGAAGCTCTGGCCGCAAGTCATCCACACAGATCATGAGAATGTTGGGTGGTGGGGAAGCTGCGGCACTGACACTATAAAAGACGAGTGTAAGGAGCAAAGAATAGACCACTCGCATAAAAGACCTCATATCACTCAGGCTTGATAAACAGGCAGAGGAGGACATCCCCCGCCCAAAAATACTCGCACATTCCGACCACAATGGTTCTGCTCAAGCACAGCAAAAGTACTCATTGCGGATAACCAAACTACCATAGAACCTTTCTGAAAAAGAATCCATTCACTGCTTATCCTGAACTCCACCAGTGATTCTTATGAAAACAGAATACTCGTCTTGTTGTTTCAGCCTATTTAGTAGAGTGGGCGAATTGTCGCACGTGTGGCTGCAGGAGCACTGTAAGCAATACGATTCCGGTACCGATATAAAAGAGCAGTGTCAAATCCTCATATTCTTTAAATAAGACGGCTGCCAGAAGGATTGCATACACGGGCTCAAGATTGAGCATCAGCAGCGTGCTGAATGCGGTGACGTATCGTAGTGATTGAATCCACATCACAAAAGGAAGCAGCGTACAAGCTATAGCCAAAACCAGAAGCCAGACTGAATCCATCGGAGTCGGTATGGTAAGGCCACTGAGAATAGCCGGTATACCAAGCACAACGACGCCAGCAGCCATCTCAATGCAGGTGATCGCAAATGGATCATTGTTCGTGGCAAATCGTTTATTCAGAGTCGTGAAAATTGCACTCAACAATGCAGCGACCACACCGATGACTATGCCAAGCCTCATCTGCAGTGGTACCCCACCGACGATCAATACGACTCCTGGCACGGCGAGGACCCCGAGAAAAAGCTCGGCTCGCTCATGAGGTCTCCGCACGAGTACTGGCTCTATTATCGCCGCAAATATTGAACCCAGCCCAAGGCACGACACCGCAACCGAAGCATTTGAAATTTTTATAGACGTATAGAAAGCGTACCAGTGCGCTGCAACAACACAGCCTATTCCTAAAAATATCACAATTGAACGCAACGACATGGCACGCAGGCCACCCCACGTCCTCCGCACCACGACGAGTACGCCTACAACAAGAGCCATCCTCCACGCGACAAGTTGTAAGGCTGGCAAAGAGATCAGCCGTCCAAGAATCGCCGTCACTCCCCAAAGAATTACGCAGGCATGAAGACGCAGGTATGCTTGTCGTTGTAGCACCGCATGTGTTGGGTAGCCTGAGCTACCACGCTCAGTTTGCCGTACACTAAACTTCATTTAAGATGTCCTGTCTCGCCATGTCCCGTCCCACTCTGATAAAAGTGACGGATGAATGGTGGATTATGCCTCCGGGGTGGAGCGTATCTCATCGCGTGCATTTTTCCATGGGCAATTGGTGGCAATGTATTCTGGAAGAGAGGTACCTTGGAAGAATAGTGTATCGGCACCTACAACACATTGTTGTCGTAAAACTACCCTCGAAAAGAAGAACTAGCTTATGTTACGTCGATTACTCTGGCTCACTCCAACTTACTTCCTGCTTTTACAATCTTTTGTACGGCCACAGGGAACTGCTGATGATTACCGGCGGGCTCAAGAAATCCGCTCCAGTTTCCCAAAAGCTTTGAGGAAATCTGCGTTCAAATACCATTGGTCTGAAAAAGGATTGATTTTCGAAGACACAAGCCATGGAGAACCTCAATACCGTATTATTGATTTCAACCCTAGTGATTTATCAAGCGCTACACCACAAAAGATATTAACTGGTCACAACGATCACTCCGAACTTGATCCGAAGAAACTATGGTCCAAAAGTTCTGGGAATCGAACACCTGTCACAATCACATTCAAAAACACATTTAATAGGTCAGTCAGAATTTTCTGGGTCACATTCGACGGAAAACTGAAACCTTATGGTGATGTGCCAGCAGGAGAAAGCCGGGCAATTTCCACCTACGACGGCCACCAATGGGTACTTGATTTTAGTACGAACAAACTGGCTGGAATTTTTTCAACCTATGAATGGGACTGCACTGCAACGCTGAACCCAAAATCACAGCAGTGCGCCATGGAGGGATTTCGTGGCGTGGTTGCGCAAGCAAATAAACACAAAACCCAATCGGTAGCAAAACTCGTTATAAGAAACCATAACGTGTGGTTACGAAGTGAAAACCAAAAAGATCAACTCACAACAGACGGGAACGAGGCCGACGTATTTCTGAATAATTTTCACTATTCACCAAACAAAAAGTACGCAGTCGGGTTTCAGGAAACCCAGATCAAAGAGCGTCAGATTCCACTTCTTACGTCAACGCCCGATGATCAGGTTCAGCCAACCATGCGGTGGATTGACTACGCAAAGCCCGGAGACTCTGTTCCGCAGCGTCGCCCAAGACTATTTCATCTTGGTAAAAAACAGGCAGTGCCTTGTGACGATCATGCATTCCTAGATTCGTGGAGTGTCCGGTTCCTACGATGGTCTCCAGACAGCAGTCGAGCATACGTTCTCTTCAATAAAAGAGGGCATCAACAGCTCACGCTTCGATCAATCGATCCAGAAACAGGCCACCTTCAAGATATCGTTCATGAAACGTCAAAAACATTCATTGACTACTCACAGAAAACAATGATTCGCTGGATTGACTCCGCGAACGAAGTCATGTGGGCGAGCGAACGAGACGGCTGGAACCACCTCTATCGATATGACGCCTTGACGGGGCAGCAAACGTGTCAGATCACTCAAGGCGAGTGGGTCGTCCGAAGCATTGAGCATGTGGATGAGCGTCGTGGTGTCATCTGGTTCGCCGCAATGGGCATTCATCCAGACCAGGACCCGTACCACGTTCATCTGGCTCGAGTCAATTTTGACGGAACGGAACTCCGCATACTGACTGATGGTAACGGCACGCACCGTTGGGAATTTAATGCCGATCGCTCGCTTTTTATTGACCGCTGGTCTCGTGTCGATTTGCCTGAAGTCGTGCAACTTCGCGAAAGTGAAAAAGGCTCTGTTGTAGCTGAACTATTCTCCCAGAATATCTCTAAGCTAAGACAACAGAAATTCATACCACCGATACGCTTTGCAAGCCCAGGCCGAGACGGCAAGACAATGATCTATGGAACACTCATCCTGCCATCAAATTTCGATCCAGAAAAGTCATATCCGCTCGTTGAACATATTTACGCTGGCCCACAAGATTTTCATGTACCAAAACAATTTGGTATTCAAGTCTCAGATCGTAGGCTCGCTGAACTTGGCTTTATCATTGCACGAATAGATGGCATGGGAACAAACTGGCGGTCAAAAAAGTTTCATGATGTGTGCTGGAAAAACCTGTCTGATGCTGGCCTGCCAGACCGTATTGCCTGGCTCAAAGCTGCAGCAGAGCGATACTCATGGATCGACTTGTCTCGTATTGGTATCTACGGCGGGAGCGCCGGTGGCCAAAATGCTCTTGCGGCAGTCTTGCACCACGGCCAATTCTACAAAGCTGCGGCAAGTGACTGCGGTTGCCATGACAACCGAATGGATAAGATCTGGTGGAACGAGGCATGGATGGGCAAACTCGGGCCTCACTACAAGCAAAACTCGAACGTTACTCACGCCAGCAAGCTTCAAGGCGACCTTCTCCTCACCGTGGGAGAAGTTGACACGAACGTAGACCCTGCATCAACGTTGCAGGTGGTTGATGCGTTGATTCAAGCCAAGAAAGATTTTGTATTTATGCTTGTTCCCAATGGTGAACATGGCGTTGGCGAGAGCGATTACCTTTTTCGCAGACGGCAGGATTTTTTTGTTCGATCACTTCTTGGTGTTGAACCACGCAGATGATAATGATCTCATGGTATATCCACTTGCGGGCTAATCCTCGCATATTAAGCCGTTTGAATTGTCTCGTACTTTGTAACCACAGAATAGCCACAAACATAGAAGTCGTTATGAGTCGCTTATATCTTTTCATCCTCTGCATTTGGCTTGTCACAACACCTACAACTCACGGTGAAGACCTGCCCACGACCCACTTAGGCCACGAGTGGGTTTCACTCTTCAACGGAAAAGACCTCGCTGGCTGGACAGTCAAGATTACGGGGCATCCTCTTGGCACGAATTTCGCTGATACCTTTCGCGTCGAAAATGGAATCATGAAAGTGTCATACGATGGCTACAAACAATTCAACAATCAGTATGGGCATCTCTACACAAACATCCCGTACTCCAAGTATCGCCTCCGCATGGAATATCGATTTACTGGCACAATGATGCCTGATGCCCCAAAGTACGTGAATCTCAACAGCGGTGTGATGATTCATTCACAATCACCGCAAAGCATGGGACTACACCAACATTTCCCTGTCAGTCTCGAATTCCAGTTCCTTGCCGATGAAGGTAACGGAAAACGGCAAACCGGGAATGTGTGTACACCCGGCACGAATCTAGAAATGGATGGAAAGTTGATCACGCAGCATATTGTCAAATCGACCGCACCTACCTTTCCAGCTGATCAGTGGGTTTCCATTGAAATTGAGGTTCAGGGAAACGAACACGTGATTCATCGAGTTCAGGGAAAAGATGTGCTTCAGTATCAACATCCACAGCTTGACCCAGAAGGACGGGTTGAGTCAGCTGAGCCTCTTTTACGGGCGGGGGCTCCAAGTCAGCTCAATTCAGGATTCATTGCCTTGCAAGCAGAGGGACAGCCCGTATGGTTTAGAAAGATTGAATTGCAACCGCTTGATTAGGTTCCGCACCTGCTTTTTCATACAAGGCAATTGTCTCCAGACATAAACAAGTAATTCCGTCGCTGTAATAGCCAGAAAGAAGCCCGTGATGGGTAGCAGCACACCACCTCCTGCTCACCCTGTTTTGCTTGCGTTTTCTCATTACCTTCAGAGCACGAGACCGGCCTGACCTGTTTTCAATCATTGTACTATCATGGTTATATGAAGACTCAAAAATCCTCTTCTCAATTAGGTACTCGCGCAGGTCCAACCAATCGCGCAGGTTCAGCCAGATGCGCAGGCCCAGCTGATTGCACCGGGCCAGCCAAACCAGACTCAGCGAACATCACCAACAACTGGTTAACACAGCAGGCACAGCCTGAACTCACCTTATCTGCTGAAAAACTTGCACTCCTGTCAAATGCCGAAGCTCTTCTTGGCAAACAGAAAGATATCAGTGACGACGAACGTCAGGTACGGCTTCAGGTTGTACGAGCAGTCATTACCGGCACAGTGATTCGACCTTCAGATGATTCACCAGAAATGCGTAACCCAGCTTATTGGGTTCTTAGAAATGACAGCTTTGTCATTTCCCAGGGAGTTGATCCGGTCGATGCCATTGAAGATCTCTGGAAACTTCATGGTGCCGACGGTGTTCCTGTTCCTCGTATCCGTTGCCTAAAATACACAACACTTATCCTGATTCAGGGCATCATCCAGCACTTTCGCACGACAGGAAATTCAGCTGGCATTGACGCCATGAACCATTTCCTTGCCAACAAGGTTATTCCTGACGATCTTCCAAATAAAGGATATGACATTCTTTGGAAGCGTCATTATGAAACGGATCGGCTACTCCCTGGCGACCAGGTATGGTTTGACAATCCATTCTTTGAACGCGGCCGTGATTTATTCCGTGAGCAATTCCAGCAGGATGCCCTGCATGACGGAAAAGACCCTGAACATGCTGCGGCGTGGGCGAGGCTTCGTGCCAAAGCCGTCACTGCGGGCGAGGAAGGTAGCAACGCGTTCTATGTAGGCAACAATCAATTTATGCTCGGGGCTGATTCACTCGTCACGGCGTTTCGAGGGCCCCTTCTCCCTGAGAGCTCAAATCCGCTGGTAGCACACGAGCAGGTGTTCACACAAAAAGTTTTTAGTCTGGAACGTTTTTGTGAACATATGATGGAAGACAACTTTTCTGTACAGGCTGTCATCCGAGCAGACTCCGAGAGCGTGCACCCAGGGTGCTTTACTATCGAGCGAGTACGAACACCGCTAGAGTCCAAATATTTCCTGCGATACCAGGCATCGCATCCTCCGGTCAACGAAATCAGCAGCCTTATTTCGGATGTGGTGAGCTCCAACCCACCGCCTCGTGTGCATCTTGAAAACGAGACACTCCAGGCCACGTTCTCGCCAGACTATGACTGGCATGAGCAGGAACGAGTTCGACTTGCTCTCGATGCTCTTATGAGGGCCGATGCTGACACTACCTGGTGGTCTCTTCATAACAACCGGAATGATGATCGGTATGTGCTTACAGCGACGAGAGGCACGGATGTACGAAATTTCACTCTGGGCATGATATCTGGTGATCTTTCGCACTCAAGGCTGTGCCTGCCCTTCACTCGCCGCCTACCGCTTGTCCCGGGACGCCTCCCTGATTCCTTTCATCCAGAACGTGAGTTTCTTCGCCATGAAAAACAGTGGTCTCGTGAATGCATGCCACTCTTTGCGATGCAGTCGGCACTATGCACGATTGCAATCAAAGAATGGGAACATGTTGTAGCGACGGAGCCTGGCGAAGATGGCAGAAGCCACCAGTTTTCACATGAAGAGAAAACAAATTACGTGAAAGCTCTTACTGAAGAGATTGATGAACTTACTCGTACCCGTCGTGCTGCACGTGAAGCAACAATTCTACCATGCCGTCCTGCACCAGTGGGCTGGGAAGGTTTTAATAACACTTCTATCGAGTAGGTCGTAATAGCACGGAATCCGACGAGCATTTATCTGCTCCACCATCAGCTTGTGATCAAAGTGCGTTCTGAAAAGATATATGTGCAAAAGAAAATCAATGAAACTTGGCAGAATCTTTGGTGACTCACTGCCCAAACTCCTCGTACTCGGCCTGTTCTTCAAGGACACACAATCCAGGTACCGACAATTTCGCTTACATAATCAGGAGTACAAAGATCATCAATGCCATGACACAACCACACAACACAAGCGACCATTTTCTTTTTTTACTACGATCTTCTTCCACAATCTCCAGTCACAATGGTAACAGGGTCTTCAACCGAAACCCGATCTGATAGGAATCTCATAAAACGAATTATTTCGGCTTATTTTCTTATCTCTGCTGAGACAAAAAATCTGGGAGCGCCTATCTGATCAAGTATCACTACAAAGTCCGAGGACGTGCATCTATCAACCAAAGGCACCCAACCAATCGGTAGGCACACGGGCTTTTAAATGTGATTCGGGATGCCACAAAAGACGTTCGTGAAAAACTGTAATTGAGGTTATTAGATAACCGGTGATTACTCGAAAACATCTGTGGACAACTCAAGCCGGTTGGCACATCGCACCCGGGCTACCAAGCGTACAACAGATCCGTCCACTAAAAAATTATTTTTAATGACTAGTCGTCATTAGGTATTTCATCACCCGAGTTGTATCTATCAAGAGTCGCCTGTAGTGAACCTTGGATACAAATAATCGGTGACTCGGGAGACCGGTGATTGCTTTCTCGTGCCTCTTGCCGATATCGTTCGAGAGTGTCCTGTAGCGAACCATGAATGACAACAATTGGGTTTTCTGGGTTTTCACTATTCCTCATCGGCTTTTTGCTTTCTCTTGGCTTCACTGGAAGCCTCCTCTGAAATAAAACTCATATACGCCGTCCACGATGAGAACTCTTCTGGCGGCGGGTTCAACATTTGACCGTACCCATCCGGAGGCGTTTGTGCAACTGTCTCAGTTTTTTTAAAGCAAATCATTCGCCACAATATCCCAGTCCACCATGCTCTATCGTATACCCTACTTATTAACTGTTTGTTCGGGGAAAATGTAACAAGAAATGGTTTCCACGCCATTTATAGCTAGTTTTATTCATTTTACTTAACTCGCAGCACGGTCGACTTCCCGCAAATTTGTGTCACAACCGGTCACACCAAGCACCACAAGCAATGGCGTATTTGTGAATCACATTCCTGCGCAGAAGAACTGATCGGCTTCGAATATTCTGATCTTCAATTCTTACTTGAAATATCGAAGGGTCTCCGAAAGCCCTCGCTTCGATCGGGATAAGAAAGCATTTGGTTATTTTGCACCCTCGTCCAACCGCGCTGAACTGGCCACAGTTACACAAGTGAAATCACAACGCATGTGGTCCCCATAATGAAGTGAGCCAGTATCCCAATATCTGTCAACTTCTCTATTCTCTGTCCAGCGTCCCTACTCTCTTCACAAAACCTGAAGAATAACCTGATGGGGTCCCTGCTTTTGTCCATCGAAGTCTGCCGTAACCGAAAGGCTTGTCTGACCTTGTGGGATATCGACTCGCTGCACGTAACCTCTTTTTTGGCCAGCAGCAATTTCAATAGTTCGTGTGAGATTGCCTACCGCAATTGTGGCAAAACCTTTTGTCGGCGAGTGATTAAAAATGATTTCAACTTCATAGGACCTCGGTTCCTCCGCTTCCAGTAACCAGGACCCATTAGAATTTTGGGCCCATGGTTTGCCTTGTGCATGCCGCCAGTCTTGTCGAGTCAGCACCGTTTTCGGCTCAAAGTCAGTACCGATAATAATCCGTGGAGGAGCGTAATTGTCTGGACGAGTTGAGCTGACATCTTGAAACCATAACTCGTAATCTGCCATCAGCCTCGCGAAAACATCAGGCTTGTCAGCTGCGATGTTGTTTTGTTGCCGTGGGTCCTCGTGCAGGTTATAGAGTTCGAAATTGGCCTCTCCATCAAATTTCTCTTGCCCGAATCCACTCGGGTGAACGAGTTTCCAAGGCCCGTTATGAATCGCAAAATGATGATACAGCTGTGGTTCATCTCCACGATGCGTCTGAAACACAAGTGAGCGAGCTGGCCAATCTGCTTGACCGGTCACAAGCAATGGAAGAAAACTTCGACCATCGACGGAATGGGTTTTTAAACCATCAACCGAGCATGCATCGAGAAGTGTTGGGAGCACATCGATATGCGCGCACATCTCACTTGATCGTTGCCCTGATTTCACCTTAGCAGGCCAGTGAAAAAGTAATGGTGACCGAATGCCACCATCATCAACATGGGTTTTCATGCCCCGCATATCGCCTACGAACCGTAACGAATTAGGCCCGTTATCATTGAGATATATGACAATGGTATTCTCGAGTACGCCAAGGGCTTGGAGGTGTTCAAAAAGACGTCCCACATTGATGTCGATATTCGTAATCATTGCTGCGATTCGGGCCAGCTTATCGTTCTCTTTCGCCAACCTATCGTTCTTGAGTTCCTTTATTAAGATTGGTGAAAAATCAACATCCTGATATTTCTCATACAGTTCAGCTGGGACGTCATGAAATGGTCCATGAGGAGCATTTGTAGCAATGTAGGTAAAGAAATTCTTCTTGGCGTTTACGCTTTCATCAATAAATTGCATAGCTGCATCAAAGTAAATGTCGGTGCAGTATCCTTTCATCGGTGTTTCAATTCCGTTTTTAATCAATGTCGGATCTGTGTATTTCCCCTCGGCACCGATTGGATCAGAAGGCTGACCAATTCCTCCACCCCGATGGACGAGGCTATCCTGAAACCCCTGATCATTGGCACGTAGTGGATAATTGTCACCGAGATGCCACTTGCCATAGATACCCGTTTGATATCCTGCATCTTGCAAGTATTCTGCAAGAGTTTTTTCATCAGAGTCCATCATTGCTCGTCCGATGTAGGTATCGATGCACCGCGTTCGGTAGTTGTATCGCCCCGTCATGAGACTCGCTCGGGTCGGAGCGCAGACAGGACTGACATAAAAATTTGTCAGGCAGCCACCATTTTTGAACATGGCATCGAGTGCTGGGGTTTCGATAAGCGAATTTCCTTGAAATCCGTAATCGCCTCCACCTTGATCATCACTCATAATAACAACAACATTGGGACGTTTACTTTCTGCTTGCGCGCCACTGGGAATCACGCAGCCCGCGACGATACCGAAAAATAAAACTTGCAGATAACGAAAACGAATTGATGAATAGTTCATAAACCGGTGTTTTCCTGTTGAGGATTTTCAGAAACTTGCATCTCTTTTCAACTCGAGCAATTGCAAAGTGAGTTATTTCATCCTAAGACACCCCGCCTGCTTGCAAAACAGTGTACCTGAGAGTGGCCCCGTTGATTACGCAAGAGGCTTCCTACCATCAGAATCTGGTATTGCCTATGCTCGTGAGCATGAACAGCAGGCTGCATGCCTGATTCCCAAGCAGGTAAACAGTGGTTTGAGATTACTTCTTACAGAGCTTTCTCACATTGTTTGACAGATGATCGCAATGTTTCACTGAGCTATATTCTTTACGCTCGGAAACCCAAACCAAATCGCACTGCACTTCCAAAAAACACAACATCATGAGCAACTATTCGGCACCATTTTTTTCAATGATCACCAACACAATTTTGATATCATTAACGATAACTAATTGACATTCTCAAAAATAAGGAAGCATCATGAACACCAGAATTCTTTGGCTGTTGGCTCTTGGGTGGGGAATGTCATTGAGCCTGACTCACACGGTCGCTGCGGAATCGATTGATCTCCTGGCTGACGGCATGCAGCTAAATGACCAATGGGTGATCACTCATGGTGTGTTGAGCCCTTCTGAGAATCCTGGCGGTATTATTTGGTCAAAGGATGTCTTCGATAATTTCGAAGTATCGATTGAGTACAAGACCTCTCCGAAGTGTAATAGCGGCCTGTTCTTTCGGACCGACCCAAAGAACCCTGTACAGGGTGGCTTTGAGGTTCAGATCGCCTCACCGGGGCTGTACTCTGAAAAGCATGTTGTTGGCTCGCTCTATGACGCCAAGGAACCGTCTGTTGATGCC
>ERZ1046568.2744-NODE-2744-length-11110-cov-15.564450_pt1 | contig 11110 bp, 12 predicted proteins | sample MGYA00383092_ERZ1046568 | MGnify/ENA primary metagenome ERZ1046568 (study PRJEB29581, sample SAMEA5548362) | metagenome | biome: marine; feature: coastal; material: water | depth 1 m | study: Short-term variability in the microbial, nano- and picoplankton... | reverse complement strand
GTACTTTGATCAAGGTGAGATCGTCGTGTCACGCACCGTCGCCAAATGGCTACAGCAGTAAACCTCGAAGCCATCACTCAAAAAGACCAATACCCACCGATAACGAGCAAACGCTCGGGGCGCCGTAGCACGGAAAGTAGCGCTAGTAATGCCACTGAACACCGGTATTATTCGAGTGAGGTTGAGATCGTTAATAACGCCACAACCATAGCAACACAATAATGATAACGAGGGTGTAGCGCTGTATGGCTTTTAACTTGAAACAATTTCGTGAGTTTCGTTTCGGCTGGCCCGTTGTGCTCGCATCCACCTTTGGCATCTCGTTGGGGATGTCGCCTTTGCCCTTTTATACGATTGGCGTTTTTGCAAAGCCTTTGGCTGCCGAATTTGGCTGGGGAATTGATCAAATCATGTTCGGCCTCGTGCCTTTTTGCGTGGTCACGGTGATCAGCGCACCGATGGCCGGCTATCTGTCTGACCGGTATGGCGTTAGGCGGGTGGCACTCATCTCTATGGTGACCTTCTCCCTCGCGATGATGTCCTTTGCCCTTAATAATGGCTCACATACACTCTACTTATTTCTCTGGGGTTTACTGTCTATTCTCAGTGCAGGCACCCTGCCGATCACTTTCACCAAAGCCATCTCCCGGTGGTTCCATGAAAAACGGGGGCTGGCGCTGGGGATGGCCCTAGTGGGCACCGGCATTGGCGGCGCTGTTGCCAAGCTATTGGCCGAATCGCTCATTAACGCCTATGGCTGGCGACTGGCCTATGTCGGTATCGGATTTTTGCCGCTGGTCGTTGCCCTACCGATTGCGCTGATTGCTTTTCATGATGTGGATGATCCTAAGGTCGCCAAACGGGCGGCAGGCCTTGCTGAACTGGGACGCGAGACCGGCACGATGATCAAGCAGTATGGGTTCACTTTTGCGCAGGCCATACGCGACTGGAGACTGTGGTTACTCGGCGCCATTTTTCTGCCACTTTCCTTTGCGATTGGTGGACCTATTCCAAACCTTGAAACCATGCTCGGCTCCAAAGGTTTTGATCGGGTCGATGCTGTCATCCTCGCCAGCTTTCTCGGTTATTCTGTTTATGCTGGGCGCCTCATCGCTGGCTACTTACTCGACTATATCTGGGCACCAGCGATTGCCTGTGCGCTGATGATCATGCCCGCAGCCTCCATGCTCATGTTCACTGCAGTGGATCCGGGTTATTCACAAATGGTGATTGCCATTGTGTTATTGGGCGTTGCCGCCGGGGTCGAGTACGACTTACTGGCTTATTTGGTCTCGAGGTATTTCGGTGTCCGCAGCTATTCCCGGATCTATGGCGCACTCTACGCCCTCTTTGGACTGGGCGCAGGATTTGGTCCCGCCACCTTTGGATGGATCTACAGTAGCTCGGGCTCTTATGATCAGGCCCTGTATTACTCGATGTGGGGATTTATCATTTGCTCTCTTAGCTTGTTGTTATTGGGCCGATATCGAGACGAGCAGTTAAAGGCCATGGTCTAAACCGCCCATGAAACCGGATCCACAGCTCAACCAGATCTCGCCCGATGAAATGCCTGACGATATTGCCTCAGCCTGGCGCCACTCCATGGACCTGCGGGGAGACGCCACGTTTTTTGAAGTCTTCGCGAATCATCCCGATCTGTATCGATGGTACGTTAATCAGTTTTATGGCCATGTCTTTCGCGGTGGCAAAGTCGCGCAGCGCTATAAAGAGCTGCTCCGACTCCGACTCTCCACTTTGCACGGTTGCCGCTTTTGTAACCAAGGCAATCGGCTTGACGCGATCGAGGCAGGCCTCACCGAGGCACAGATCGCCGCGTTTGAATCACCCGAATCGGGAACGTTCACGCCGGCCGAGCTGGCCGTACTGGCGCTGGGGGCTGAGCTGGCGCTGACCAATTCAACCGGCGTACTCAGTGAGGCATTGCATGGCCAGCTGGCTGCGTATTTTGATGATGCTCAAATCTTAGAGCTGGGCCTAGTGGGTGGCATTTTGGCGGGCGTGGCAAAGTTTATGTTTACCTATGACCTAGTGGAAAAAGAGGACAGCTGTCCCTTTCATCCCGTCACTTAAGATCAACTGTTGCTCGTCACAAAATCGGCGACCAGAGTGGCTATCACCTCTGCCCCTCTCTCAAAAGCCGGCGCCATGACGTCATCTCGCTCAACTAAAGTGGCGTCCGGTATCCAGTCGGCGGTTTGCAGCGTGCCGTCGCGCAAACTCGATTGCGTGGCGATCACCAGCGTCGGTTTTTGAACCTGCCGGCAAGCCGCCTCCACCTCATAGGTGGCGGCCGCATGATAGCCCGCATTACGGTTCTCCCCCGCGCTGATAAAATCGATGAATAAATCAAAGGCCCGGTCGTAAGGCACATGCGCTAATCGATCAATAACCATCGACTGGAAAAGCCCGTTCAACGGATCTTCCTGTGTCAAATACTGAGGCGGTATGGTCAGTGATTCTCGCAGTGATGCCATATCTGGTCCCGCAAATACCGGGACATCCACTAAGACTAAACCCGCAACCTGTTCAGGAAACGATTGCGCCATATCGATCGCGACCAAAGCGCCTGAGTGAAAGCCGGTGAGCCATACCGGCGTTGATGAAGCCGCTAACAGCGGAGACATCGCACGCGTGAACCCCCCCACCGTGGGCGCGTCACCCAAGGGATCAGAGCCGCCATATCCGGGGAGGTCAGCACTCCACACCGGGCCCTCGTAGGCCGTGGCAAAACTTGCGAAGAAACGCCCGCCAAAGGGTACTGGCGGCAAACAGATCAGGGGGGGCTGATTGGACTGACTACGCATCCATGACCACACATGAAGCTGCCCCTCAGCATTGTCGATATAAGTGCGGCGGATATGGGTCATCTACAGTAGCCCCTCATGTTCTGTCACACCGCGGCCATAGTTTACCAAAATACCGCGCAACCCTAGGAGAACCGGCACCCCAAAGATCACCGGAATGAGCGCCATCGAATAGCGAATGCCGTCGACACCGAAAACATGATCATTCAATAGCGCCACGGTTGTGGGGCCCAAGAATAAGCCTGCCATACTGATACACATGTAATACAGCGCCACCGTTTGTGCCTTGATCGGGCCTGGAGCGATTCGCAACAGTGCAGTGACACCCATGGCAGAGGTCATGCCTATTCCCATGTTGTTCACGGCAAAGACCGCCATTGCCAAGGGTGCGGTGGGCATTAACGGAAAGGCAGCGCCCGACACAACAGTCACCAACACACCGAAAAATGCGATCTTCATGGCGACGTCTTGTTTACCCTGTGACAACCAATGATCACAGAGCCAACCTGCCGATAGCACGGCAGTGGGGCCAAAAATAATGAGTAATACGCCATTAATCGAGGCGTAATAACTCGTCTCCCAACCCCAAGTGCGTTCAAAAAGGGCCGCACCCCAACCTTGGCTATAGGCCACGATGGTCATAAAACAAAACAGGCTGACAAAGCCGCCATAGAGCCGCCAACGCTGCCGCACATGCCTCAGCATGTCTGACAAGTTGCCCCCCATGGTATTGACCCCCGCAGAACGGGCAGGCTCACGCAGTAAAAAAAACAACGCCGATACAACAAGACCCGGTAAACCCACAATAAAAAACGTGGCCTGCCAGGGCATGAGTTCACCGACCACGGGCATTGTGATGGACCCGCCCGATTTTGCCCACGTCAGAACGCCTGCCCCTAGTAACGACGCAAAACCGGCGCCCACCGAAAGCGCCATGGTGTAAACGGCGATGGGCCGGGAGCGTTTCTCTGGCGGGAAGCTATCTGAAATAATCGACATGGCGCAGGGGCTCAGTGTCGCCTCCCCCACCCCAATACTCATGCGGGCAATAAAGAGGTGGGTAAAGTTACGCGCGAGCCCTGACGCCGCAGTCGCAATGGACCACACGGCAATGCCGATCGCGACGATCCGCACCCTATTTTTTTTATCTGCCAACCACCCCAATGGCAAACCCATCGTGGCATAAAAAATCGCAAAGGCCGGACCCAATAGCAACCCAATTTGCGTATCGGTAAGACCGAGATCTGCCTTAATTGGCTCAATCAGCAACCCTAAGACATAGCGATCAACAAAAGAAAAAACGTAGGCAATCGTCAGTAGCCCCACCGTCAGCCACCCATAGGCGAGGCTGCCGGCTGGCGGCGTATTGGGCGCCGCAGTGGAATGGTTCATACGAACTGATTCACTTCCACAAAGTATCCGTTAGGATCAAAGAAGCTAATGCCCAGCACTCTGAACACACCCCCATCCGGTTTGGGATATTCACTGATCACCGGCTCACACACCATCTCGAGCCCCGGTACGTCCTGTAACTGCTCAAAAGCGCCCTTTACATCCTCGTGGTGCAAGACATACACCGATTCACCGACTCGTACTCGATTAGGCACGGGCCTTGGCGGGGGCTCGGGCAACGGCGGGTCGATGTACTGCAGGATACCGAGCATGCCGATAAAGTCGTCTTTACACTTCAGCATCACCAGGCGAGTCTGTGAATTGGGCTCACCCGCCGGCAGCCCGTCACCCGATACCAGTATTTTCTCATCGTAATGCACCGCCATCCCCAAAATATCGCGATAGATGCGCAGGGCGGCGTCAATGTGATTCACCAGCATGGTGGTGCGTCGTATCAGAACAGGAACATCGCTCATCGTGCTACCTTTGTTTTATAGTTATAACATTAGTACTTTACGGGTCTAACCGACAAAGAGGCAAGTACCATGACGCCAGTCATTACTATTTCAGGGTCAACTCAGGGCTATTGGCCTAACCCGATCACAAGAACACGCGCAAGACGCTCACGCCGCAGAGTGGGCACAGTATTGGGGTTAGCGCTAATAAGCTGCCTGCCCAGTACGTCGTGGGCTCAGGGACAAGATAGCGCCACGTGGAGTCGTGATCGCCAGGTGATTGAGGCCCTGCTTCCCGGATTTTATAGCAATGCCAACCAAGCTTATTTCGACGGCCGCCGCCGAGTACCCGAACCGCAAAATCGATACAACCTCTCGATCGAGGCCTCAGCAGAGTCTCATGTGTTTACCGCCACACGCACCAATACCGAGGGCGCAGTGATCAGCGAACAACGCTGGTCTCTCTTTGATGACGACGTCAAAGGAGCAGTGCGTATGGAAATAGATGACACCCAAGCCGGCAGCCAATGCCCGGTTTGGTGGAGACGGGATGCCGCACAATTTAGCGCAACAGCAGACGCAGACTGCCCCGAAGACCCCGGCAGTCCCATCGCTTTATCACTGGCACAACAACAGCTCTGGTGGAGCTCTCGCCGCAACGATAGTGCGGTGAAATTACATCGCAGTCGCGCCTTTACCTGTTACGCCGATATTCCTGGCGTTGGCGGGGGACGCGACGAGCCCTATACCCGCTACGACAACTTAAGCCTGCATGATCAGGGGGCAGAAACCTGGTTTACCGATAAAGACGGCCGGACACTCGGGCTACGGCTCTTTAATGTCGACTGGCCAATCAACAACTATGAGGGTTACTTTACCCGCGACTCGCTGGTGATTTACGTGGTCGAAAAATTCGACGATGGCTCCACAAAAGAACACGGCTATGCTTTTACCCTGCCAGAGGCTAATCGCATTGGCATTAATCTAAAGTGGCTATTGGCAAGTTGCTTCATGGTCTCGGGTAAAGTGGATACGCCAACCCTGTAGGGACGCACCCCCCAGGCATTGGTGCAATGGCGATAAGGCTGAGCTGTCCCCACCAACCCTCAGCACAGAGGAGATCGCTGCGCGCGCCGGCCACTGTCACAAACAACAGCCTGTGACCCACTGCCAAAGGAGACATACTCAATGACACTCACTCGACGCACAGTCTTACGCAACGGAGGTGCCGCATTGGCCTCACTGGGTGCTGGCAGTCAGGTGGCCATTGCGGCTAAAACCCAGCCGTCTCGGGAGAATACGCTCACACAGGTCGGGGCAACCTACGTTTTGGTGCACGGTACTTGGCATGGCGGTTGGGTGTGGCGCGACGTCGCAGATCGACTCATTGCACAAGGACATCGGGTGTTTACGCCCACCTGCACCGGCTGTGGCGAGCGCCTTCATCTCACCGGCCCGGAGGTTGGACTAGAGACCCACATCAGCGACATTGTGAATGTGATCGAATACGAAGAACTCAGCAATGTGATTTTAGTAGGCCATTCCTTTTCCGGCATCACGATTACCGGGGTTGCCGATCGGTTGCGCGAGAGGATCGAGCGCATCGTTTTTTTTGATGCGCTGGTGCCTCGCCCTGGCCGCATGAGCGGTGTGACCAAAGACCCCACAACCGGTGAATACCCTGCTTGGTGGCGAGCACGACAACAGCACTTTATTGAGGGCTACCAAATGGACCTCTGGCAAGACTACCCTATGGACATGCTGGTGCCGCCCGACTATCCCAATGTGGCGGCCAAGTTGCGGCGACTCATTACCCCGCACCCCGCCAAACAATGGACTGATACCTTGGTATTAAAAAACGGGGGATGGGCCGGGTTACAGCCCACCTACTTTCACTGCGTGGGCCAAACCTACCGCAAGAGCTCTGATCTGATGGTGGGACCTGCCAGAGGACCCGACTGGCACTTTGTTGAGCTCGATATTCCTCGCGATGGCATGTTAACCCACCCCGACCTGGTCGCCGATGAACTCGCTCGCACTCACGCTGACCAACGCACGGCTCACCAGTCGAGCCTCGCGACCCTATAGGGCGGGCTCAGGGTAACGAATAGCCGCCTGACATTGCTAAATGCAGTGGTTCGGCCACGTGAGCACACGAGCCGTAACAGCACTGAGTGACTGCTTACGGCAGTGCAAGATAGTAAGACAATCCGACTGCAAGCTCACGTATTACTGAGGCGCCCGTGCCTTCAGCGCAGGGGCCACGCGGGCGGCGATGTCCAGCAGTAACGATTCCGTACTCTCCCAGTCTATACAGCCATCGGTGACAGAAACGCCGTAGCGCAGCTGTGACAGGTCTGCTGGGATTTTCTGGTTGCCCGCCTCGAGATTGCTCTCCAGCATCAAACCGATGATCGAGGTATTGCCATCGATAATTTGTTGGATCACGTTTTGCGCGACAGCCGGCTGAAGCTCCGGATTTTTTTCTGAGTTGGCATGGCTACAGTCGACCATGATGTTAGCGTTCAACGCTGCCTGCTCCAACGCCGCCTCGCAGTGGGCAATATGCTCCTGAGCGTAGTTGGGCCCATTGGTGCCCCCTCTGAGCACAACATGCCCATACCGATTGCCATTGGTTTCGAAGACAGACACTTTGCCATCAGAATTGATACCCAAAAACCGGTGCGGATTGACGACCGATTGCAGCGCATTAATGGCCACCTCAAGGCCACCATCGGTGCCATTTTTGAACCCAACAGAAGACGATAACCCACTGGCCATCTCCCGATGTGTCTGCGACTCAGTCGTTCTTGCCCCGATGGCGGACCAGCTGATCAGATCTTGAAGGTACTGCGGTGTGATGGGGTCCAGCGCTTCCGTTGCAGTCGGCAGGCCGATGCTGAGGACCTCTTTTAATAACTCTCGCCCTATTCGTAGGCCACTTTCAACCTCAAATGAGTCATTGAGCATGGGGTCATTGATCAGTCCCTTCCAGCCAACCGTGGTGCGCGGTTTTTCAAAATAAACGCGCATCACCAAATACAAACTGTCACTGACCTTGTCGGCTAACGCTTTAAGTCGCTTGGCGTAATCGAGTGCTGCGGTGACGTCGTGGATCGAACAAGGACCCACCACAACCACCAGTCGATGGTCCTGACGGTCGATGATGCGCTCGATCGTCCCTCGGGATTCAGCGACGAATTCGAACAGCGACTCGGTAATATGAACCTGATCACGCAGGGCAGTGGGCGACATCAGCACACGCTGGTCAGCCACGTTCACGTTATGTATCTGCGGGTTTGACACCTCTTACTCCCTCGTCAGGACCGGTATTGAAAGCGATCGATGTTGCCAGTGATCAAGCCAATTCCCCAATGCCCGGGCCGGTTATTCAAACAGACGCGAGTGTACAGATTCATTGGGCTGAAATCAGCTCACCCCCGGTCCCACTCAAGGCGACCGGATAACCCAACGTTGGTGGCCGTTCAGACAGCGCTATAAGACAAGCAAGCCAATGAAAACCGGGTGGCATGAGCTGCTGCGTGTCAGCGTTCAGGATTGAACGGAGTTGAATGCCATGCGCAACACGGTGAACAGGAGTTTGGGATCAAAAAAGCGCGAATGTCTCCAGATCAGCAAGCCCAGCCCACAGAACCAGCAAGGGTACCCACTCTCCACAGGGCCATTACACACCGATACTTCATTTTTCCTTTTCCGCACACCCTTATCGACAAAACGCCTCCTATCAAAATTCATGCTGCGGCGGACTCCGAGTCTTACGGATATTCGCCATCGCTGCTGTCAGTTGGTACTCTCTTTTCTACAGACGGTGACTTTTCCTCCACCCCCATACAAGCTTCAGTCCCCATACAAGCGTGAATCCCCATACAGGCTTCAGCCCCCATACGAGGATTACAGCAATGAACTTTGTACAGGCCATCAGAAGTGGATTCGTCAATTACTTCAACTTTTCAGGGAGAGCATGTAGGTCCGAATATTGGTTCTGGGTTCTTTTCCTTATGCTCGCCGATATTGCTGTCGATATTGCTGATAGTTTAATTTTTGGCGACGCAACATACGCACCTATAAACCTCATTTTTAACCTGGGTGTTGCGATACCAGGAACGGCTGTCTCCGTGCGCCGCCTGCATGACATCGATAAAACGGGTTGGTGGTCGTTATTGCTGCTGACCGTCGTTGGGCTTTTTGTCTTGATTTACTGGGCTTTGAAACCGGGAGACGAAGGCGAGAATCGTTTTGGTAATAACCCTCTTAAGCACGACGGGTCGGAGACGGATACGAAAAGACATGCCGTCGGTGTCAAAGAGGTGATCATTATTTGCCTCGTGTTCGCCGGCATTGTGGTCGCCGTGATTTTTGCGGTGATCGCGCTAACGGCTTACGAGGAATATTCACTGCGATCTCAAGAACAAGATAATCAAATGACCTTGCCAGCGGAAGAGTCAGGCACGGAGCGCCTAGATGAGCCGTAATTCCCACTCTCTACCCAGCGCTGCAGCCCCTCAGCCGAGAAAAAGGCCATTTCGGCCTCATAGACAGTCGGCCGCGAAAACGCGGCTGATTGTATGCCCAACCTAATGACCAAGGTTTTTAAATCAATCAGCGCAAATGCCCCCAAGATCAGTAAACCGAGCCCACAGAATCAGCGAGGGTGCGTGTCCTCAATTGGACGTCTATATTTCTCATACTTTTCCCAGTCGAGCAGTTAGCAAGCGGGGGTAAGTGGCGCGGCAGGCCAGATAAACCGGCACAGCAATGTGTTAACGCGTCAGCTTCTTAACGCCCAGCCCACCAGTGCGCAGACACACCCCAGAGACACGAACAGCGCACTAGAGGTGGTGATGCCAATGGTCAGCAGGACGAGTGCCGCTACTGAGCTGAAGAAGGAGAGTTTTTTAACCATTTGTGTTGCCTCAGCCTTTAGAGGCTTCGAATCTTCATTACGCGATGCGATTATCGTGACAAAAACATCCCCCGAGACGACCGTCAGCTGCCTCAAGCCCTGTCAAGCTGGCACCAGCGCACGCTCATCAATACCTAGTCGCCACCATCAGCGGGTAACCGCCTCCATGACCTCAATTTCAGGGGCTCTGGCGACAAGGTCGGCGAGCTGCGCGCTGGCCTTGAGGAAATACTCGGTTTTGCCATGCGCCTCCAGCGCCTCCTGATTCTCATATTGCTCCATGACTCGGTAGACTTGAGAGTCGACCGGGCTCCTGTGTAAAGCATAAAAAATGTTGCCCGCCTCATTAGCCCGGACCTGTTCCGTCAAGTTCAGAAAAACCTCTTCAAATTCTGCGTTTTTACCTTCTTGCACTGTGATCGTAGCGAGCAAACCAATGGCCATATTGCCTCCGTTTCATTGATGATTGAGAGCATGCGCAAAAAATGTCCGCTCAGCGCTCCCCAACAAATACCGCACTGACGCTAGAACCCCTTTTTGGACCATGCGTGACGAGCTGCTCTTTACGTGAGCATCCTCTAAGCTTCGGTATCTAGTAGTGTACCAAGCATCCCTTGAGCCGCTTCTAGTGCCCGCACATTGGCGAGGTAAAAACTCTCGTTGGCGGTCATCTTCACCATTTCCTGCGCCAAATCCACGTCAGAGGGAGCCCTAGACACCGGTGCTGCCTCAGTGGGCGCCGCAACGGGGGGGGGCCTGGCAACATCCGCCGGGGTCCTTGCCTCGACACCACCAGGTCGCTCTACGATATCAACACGCTGCGTTTGATAGCCGTCTGTCCGTGCATTAGCAACATTATTGGCGGTCACCTGCATCTTTTCCGTGGCCGCTTGAAGGCCGGATAAAGCGTTATTCAACGTGCTTAGGGACATGCGAAGTGTCCAGAGAAAAGTCTGGAAACAGTGTAGCCACCCATCACGCCCTCTTACAACCCAAACAATCATTTCTTGAGAGCTGGAAGGGAGTCAAACATCGGCAGCATGGGAAGACATTCCCAAGCCGCATTTGAATCAATCGGGTAGTGAGGGGGTGAGTCGCACCGTTGTGTTTTGACTGAGTTACATTGTGCTTGCCGTTATGTGGATTAGAGAGTCACGACGGCAATAGGAGAGCTTTCGCCTTGATCTCATCGCTCAGCGCAGTGGACGGTCAGCGGCACGGGCACTATCGAATGAAGAGTTCTGCCCTTACTTCATCAGGCGCGAGCGCCCAGTCAACCGCTTCAAACACCCACCCGCAACGTTGGCCGTCCGGCGTTTCTCGTTCGTACTCAGTTAAGCCCTCTACGCGGTTATCGACGAACCAAACCGTTACGAATTCTGTGCTATCGCCCTTGCCACTACAGAATTGCAAGGCCGTTGCGCTACCTCTGAACTCCTGCTCCATCTCATAGGCGCCTGCCATTACGAATACGTCTTCGTAAGACATCCCTCGATGTATGTTCATTGAAACGT
>ERZ1046568.2743-NODE-2743-length-11111-cov-5.147160_pt1 | contig 11111 bp, 13 predicted proteins | sample MGYA00383092_ERZ1046568 | MGnify/ENA primary metagenome ERZ1046568 (study PRJEB29581, sample SAMEA5548362) | metagenome | biome: marine; feature: coastal; material: water | depth 1 m | study: Short-term variability in the microbial, nano- and picoplankton... | reverse complement strand
TAGTGCTTTCCTTTTCAGTGGTGACCCATACCAGAGGCCACATGAGTTAAATAATAAAGCGCGCATTTTACCCTGTATCGCCCTAGATACAAGCCTATTCCGGCGACGAGTTAGGTTACAATGGGGATCGTTCTTGCACTTAAGTTTAGTGATCTTATGAAAATCTATGTCGACGCCGACGCCTGCCCCACAGTTATCAAAGATATTCTCTACCGCGTCTCTCAGCGCACTGGCATTGAGGTGATACTGGTGGCTAATCAGGCGCTGTCTACACCGCGCATTCCCACAGTGCGAAGCATTCAGGTCAGTCAGGGCTTTGATGTGGCCGACGACCACATTGTCGAGCTAGTAGAAAAAGATGACCTAGTGATCACCGCAGATATTCCCCTAGCTGCAGAAGTTATCGATAAAGAGGCTAAGGCGCTCAATCCTCGAGGTGAGCTATACACCAAGGCCAATATCCGCGCACGGCTGAATATGCGGGATTTCATGGACAGCATGCGCAATAGCGCGGTGCAGGTGGGCGGGGGGCCCCCTCCCCTATCTCAGCGAGATCGCATGGACTTTGCCAATGCGCTGGATAAATATATAGCACAGCACCAGCGATAATCACTTTCCGCGGTTGTTGGCATCACTGTTACAGCTATCACGTGGGCGTGCGGCGTTGATTGCTTTAAGCCCAGAGGCTATCAATCAAACGTCGCATCCATCTGCCCTTTCAGACAGGCCAGAATATACGGGTACTGCTCGGTAATAAAGTAACCGTATACGCCATCTACCTGCATACCATTGCACTCATCCAAGTCACCGAGGCCAGCGACATACTCATAGTCGTCTCGGAAGGTGCCATCGTAATCGCCTGCTGGCGTAGCGTATCCGCTCATTGGCGCTCGCTGACCCTCGCGCAGTCGATAGCTTGTTTGCGCCTTGCGTATGGTGCCATTGTCATTGAACCAGGAACCAAAAATCGGGAACCCATCGGCGGCAAACCCTATTACAGGAGACTCAATAGGCATGTCTGCATCGAACATAGCATTGGGTGTGCCATGGTAGTGATAACTGCCATTCGGTTGCACATGAGCGTTGTAGCTATCGACCCTGAATCCATTGGCGGGAAACATTGGGTCAAAACGCCAGGGCTGATTCATATCGCCGCAACCGGTTTTTTCATCGCCCACGCCGAAACAGGCAGCTGCCAGAAGGTCAATTTTAACGCCATTCAACATGAGTCCGTTGTCATCACCTATGGCCAGTTCTGTGGGTGCGGGAGCGAAGGATGGGCTGGCGCTTATCTCGTAATAGTAGGACTGTTCAGTCAAGTCATTGGGAAAACCCTGCTGGCCATCATTAAAATCATGATTGGGTACACCATTGGAGCGGAAGATACATTTGCCAGCGCTACCTGAGATAGTCAGGTTAGCTGTAAACAGAACCGAGCGAAAGACATCCATAGAAGTGGCCTGATAGGCATCGATATAGTCCTGACAATTGCCACTGCGACGGGTAAAAATCTCTCCGGTTATATAAATAACCAGGGTTTCACCGCCGCCCTCTTCGCCGCCTGAATCGACTTGACGAATCGCGGTAGCCACTGCAGCGAGCCGCTCAACAGTGGCTGCATAATCGCCACTCCCGGCAAGCAAGTTTGTTGACTCCGTCGGGTCGGTACTCAAATCATAGAGTTCGCGCTGCCCGCTAACTAAGGCGACAAGCTTGTACCTACTGCCACGAACTGTCCAGCCGGAGACCGAGTCCCCCTCAAAGTCACTGTATAAATACTCCCTTACAGCCGCTCCTTCAGTGCCCAGCAAACTCGCGAAACTGAGGCTGTTCTCGACCTCTGTCACAGAGCTGCCTGCCAATTCAGCGATGGTGGCAAAGAGATCAACACTGTTAACTAATGCGTCCTCACGAACATTCTGCCTAGTGACCCCTTTACCGGACACCACCATTGGCACGCGCAGCCCGCCCTCAGTAAAACTTCCCTTAGTGCGGTCAGCATAGACTGAAGGATCAACCGCGCGCCCTGGGGTTCCGTTATCGCCCAAATAAATAATCAGGGTGTTTTCTCGCTCAGCATCCGTCATCCCACTAAGTAGTCGGCCGATCTCTGAGTCCATCGCTTCGATGGCAGCCAGATAGTAAGCTCTGGGATTAGCTGATATATCTTGCTCCGTTCCGGAAAGAGTCTGCGTGTGAAGGTTTTCTGGCGGCAGATGGAATGGAGTGTGCGGGGCAACATATGCAAGCCATAGAAACCAAGGCTGAGACTGTTGATCGATCCAGTCGATAGCTAGGTCTGTTATGGCACTGGTGTGATACTGGTTGGAGTTAGTGGTCACGCCATTGATCGTCAAGTCCCAGTCTCTGTAGTCGGAAATCGAACCTCTCAGGCTGCCAGCATAGTAATCTATGCCTGCCGTAGAGGGGTGATTGGCGTTTGTGCCAGCGCCGCCAAGATGCCATTTCCCAATCACTGCGGACTGATAATCAGCAGTGTCTTCATCACTGGCAAGAAAGCGTTGCAACGTTAACGAGTCTGCAGGCAATTCATCACCAATATCGAGCACACCTGAGCTAACCCCGTACTGACCAGTAATAATGGTACTTCGAGTTGTCGTACAAGCCGGTTTCGCCCAAACATTGTCAAATACAATTCCCTCCACAGCTAATACGTCAATCGTCGGTGTCACCGGCGGATTATCGCTCAGGCTTTACTGAGCTGAGGAGTCAAGCCCCTGATCATCGGCAATAATCAATAAAATATTCGGTTGGTCTGACATTGTTTCAGGCGCAGTAACTGGCACATTGTTGCTAGAAGAAGGCGGAGCCTGCTCTGGTGACGAGCCTCCGCCACAGGCTGCGAGCGCTAGTGCAACACAAAGTAGCGGTATAAGTTGAGGTCTGGACATAGGTTTTTATTTTTTTAGTTTGAGACGTGCAAGCCGATATCGCAGATTACCACAATCGGTTGACAACTAAGCATGCCTTAGGCCATCGGCGTTGGCGGGGTCGGACCCCCGCAAACTGAAGGTGTTAAAAAGGCATTGGGCGTGAGCGCAAAAGCGAGGCAGATTGAGACACAAGAAGGGCTATATAGGGTTGGAGAGCCAAGAGGCTCGTATATCTGTGATTTTGATACCCAAAACAGGGATCTAAGCAGCTACAGGCGCCTGATTTTGGATGAGAGATGAATAAAATCAGACGCATACGTGGGTTCGACCCCTCGGGGGATTTCGTGCCTAACGCCCAAAGCAGCGGCGCGCGTTAGCGCGTCCAGCCCGCAGGGCGATCCTGCCTTTGCTTATGATATGCTTACTGGCACCAGAGTACATACCCAAGCCCTACAGCACATAGCAGTGTGATGACTGAAAAAATACCCAACAACATTGTGAGAACACCCAGTTCAGGAGAAACCTCTAAGCCTAGTTGGTCTCTGATATTGAAAACATCTTCACGAGTGATAGTAGATAAATATGCGCCAACGGAGAAAAATACGAATAGTCCGACGCTCATTAACCATGGGAGATACAAGGCCAGCTTAGCGTCCGGTATTTCTGTTTTTGGTAAAGTAAAACGAAAGCATTGCTCCTGACACCGCAAAGTGCATGGTCATTAATTTGACTAGCATATCCAAGTAAAACTTGTATGTGGTGATATGCTGATCGTATTGCTTCCATACTATTTCAGTTTCGTTCATAGCTTTCCTAAGCCATATAACGCCCACAGAACCGGGCCTGCAAGCGTCTATTGGCCTGCTTTTCAAGGCCAATGCTTGCTGGGTCCGTGTTGCTGTGTTTGTTAGCCATTGTTAACCTTATTCAAGAGTTTTTACACTCCATTTTTCATCTTTTAAAGTTTCGAAGGCTTCTTCAAAGGTACCACTGGAAATTGACAAACTCAGACCACATTCGATTTTTGGATAGTAGGTTTCACTTGCAACAACTTTCGAAATTGGCGCCGAGCCGATTCCCAAAATGGCAAATTCAATTCCGACTTGAGGTAGAAAAGTAAGCAAGCACTGTTTTTTAAATACGGCTTCCTTTTCGGAAATACCATGCTCATTTTTTTCGAGGCTTTTAATGAGCAGCTCAACAGTAACGGTTATCTTTCTGTTTCTTTCGTACGAATATAGGGCCACAACACCTATTATTGCGATAAAAGGTAGCAAGAATATTTCCCAGTCCACTGGCTGCCCTTTGTATGGCTAACGCCGCAAGAAGGGGCGATTGTGAAGCGCAGTGTAACAATTGTCCCCCTTGCTTGCTTTGTTAGCTTTGTTAATTAGCAACAACATCCATCTTCCCACATTCATAATCTTTTTTAAGCTGTTCTACTTGCTTTCGTGAAACTTTGAATTCACGACCTAAAGAATCATAAGCGTTGAGTGATTTAAGATTTTCAGATAACACCGAAAAATCAGCCACGCTTTCAATTATATATTCACCAGGCTTAAGCATTTTTGGTAGGCAAGATTCCTTAATAAAAAAAGCAGTATCATCTTTATTTTTACCACCTATGCTTTTAACTAAAATTGATGTTCGACCAATATTTGTTACATTCCAAACCAAATACTTATTAGGGTCTAGTTTACCACCTTCAATAGTGCACCCCACATAACATGTAACCCTCAACTTACCTTTTTCAGAAAGGTCGCGGTATAAATTCCACCCTACTGCAATGCTAGAGAGTAACGCGCCCCACAGTGCTAAAATCGTAGTCAACATTTAACAACCTTTAAGGTACCTAACATTAAAGCTAACAGTCTAATTACGAGGCCTCTCGGCCTCATAATAATTATTATCGGGGCGTCCTTCTGATATGTCATCAGGGGCATTTTTATATCTTTTAACTAATTGGTTTATATATAAAAAATAATTAAAGCTAAAGTGCATGTGTTTATTATTGGGGCACTTTTTTGTGGGGTGTCGTTGATTTCTAGAAATACACTGGCATTCTGTATTTATATACAGTTCTGTGAAAAGGGAGTTTCGCAATGTCGTCATCACCATTCCTTTGGTCTATCCGCGAATATATGCTAATTCGGGATTATAGTATCCGTACAATAAAGTCATATTTATATTGGATAGAGCCATCCCGAATCTATTTCAAGGAAAGATATTGAGCTGTTCTTATCCCATTCGTTTGGGCTATAAGAATTACTACCCCACCAAGTAAGACAGTTTAAGAGGAGAAATCCCCACCTCTGATATGAATATTGGCAGGTGATTGGATTGGGAACTGGGCAAAGAAAGGTCTATTTGATTATTAAAAATATGGGCTTGCCGCCCCAAGAGCACATTAATTTTCAGAGTCAAAAGGTTTAAGCCACGAAAAATCTAAATATCCAATAACCGCCCAATCTGGGCCGCTGTGAATGGCCAGCCCTTCTCCTGGCCATTAGCCAATACAACTGGAATGCGAATGCCGTATTTTTGCTGTAACTCGGCATCGGTGTGAATATCCACCTCCACAAGCGTTAGCCCCCGTTCCGACATTAGCGGATAGAGTAGTGCCTTAGCCTGCTCACAGAGATGGCAATTAGGGCCGGTGAAGATGATCAACTGGTTCGCTGACGGCTTATGCATAATGGGTCCATAGTCTTAATACTTTTACCGCCTGCTGGGGTTCTAACACCTGATAGACCAGGCGGTGTTGAATGTTGATGCGCCGGGAGTAGGCTCCCGCCAGGTCACCTACAAGCTTTTCGTAAGGAGGTGGATTTTGATAGGGATTGCTCTGCAAAATCTCGAGCAACTGGCTGGCCTTGGACTTGAGGCCCGCCGCTGCCAGTTTTTTCGCGTCTTTTTGTGCCTGCCCAGTCAAGTGCAGCTGCCACATTACCAATCCAGTTCCTTTTTGGTGTCTTTAAGGTCAGTTTCCATGCCCTCGCGAATAGATTCTCGCATACCTGGAATTGCCAATAGGAACAAAGTTTCGTTGATTGCGCTCCAGTCCTCTTCTGAAAGCAGCACTGCGTTGCTTCTTTTGCCTTTGATAATAATCGGCTGATGGGTGTTCGCAGTTTCATCAATCAGCTTGTAGAGATTGGTTCTGGCTTCGGTGACATTGTATGTGGTCATAGCTACCTCCAAGATCAAAAGCGTACGCTATTACGTACGTAATATCAATCAAGCAATGGATTGCTAACCAAAACTGCTGCGCCTGGTGATTTTCCAGACATTGTGAATACGCGGGTTGCGCTCAAAATCCATATCCAATGTTTGAGGGGTTATATTTTCGCAATCAAACTGGCGCAAGGTCAGCTCATCCATTTTAAATTTGCGGAAGTTATTGGAGAAAATCAGCACGCCATTGGGGGCCAGTTTGGCCATGGCGTTGCGGATCATATCGCCGTGATCGCGCTGAATATCTAGCACTGAATCCATTTTCTTGGAGTTGGAGAAGGTGGGCGGATCAAGGAAGATCACATCGTACAGCTCCCCTTCTTCTTCCAGCCACTTGAGGCAGTCGGCGCGCAGCAGCTCATGCTTGCCGGTGCTCATACTATTTAGTTCGAAGTTGCGCCCAGCCCAATCTAAGTAGGTATTGGACATATCAATGCTCAGTGAGCTTTTGGCGCCCGCCAGAGCGGCCTGCACTGAGGCGGCGGCGGTATAACAAAATAGGTTGAGAAAGCTTTTGCCTTTGACCAGATCGCCAATCATGGCACGCACTGGGCGATGATCGAGAAATAGGCCCGTATCCAAATAGTCTGAGAGATTAACCTCAAACCGCCCGCGGCCCTCGGTGACTTCGATAATATCGCTGGCGCCTTCATTGCTGCGCTGATACTGACTGTCACCCTTTTGGCGGCGCCGCTCTTTGTAATGGGTTTTGCCGCGATAATGGGCGGAGAATTCTTTAACTGCCTGCTTTACCTCGGCAAAGCGCTCGCGGGCCACCTTCTCTGAGATGGTGGCTGGCGGGGCATATTCCTGCACATAGACAGACTGATCATAGATATCCACGGCCACGGCATATTCGGGGATATCTGCATCGTAGAGTCGGTAGCAGCTGATATTGGATTTCTTGCGCCAGCCATCCAAGCGGCGCTGATTTTTCTTTAACCGATTGAGGACCATGCGGGCGCCCTCGGTCAGCTCTTGGGCTGGTGCCGGGGTGCTTAACCGCTCGGCAATGCGAGCGGACTTGGAGGTCATATCGGTAAACACCAGCAACTTACAGGGAATGGTGCCGTTAAATAAACTGTACTGTTTGGTGGGGCTTAGGTCAGTTTCTCGACCCAGATCCACATTGCCGGTAAAGATAGCAGCCTTCCAGCCGGTAAAGTTCTTTTGCAACACGGTGCCCAGTTTTTGGTACAGGGGAATCAACTCATCAATCTCGCCAAGACGCTCGCCGTAGGGAGGGTTGGTTAATAGCAGGCCAGTCTCCGCTGTGGGCTTGCCAAACTGATCTAGGGGCTTGTGGGCCAGGCGGATATGCTCATCCAGACCAGCGTTTTCAATATTTTGCGTGGTAAATTCTAATACCCGAGGGTTGGCATCGTAGCCGCGAATATCCAGCTCGAGCTTTTCCAGTCCGGCGGCCTTGCGCTCCTGAGCTTCGACTACCAACGAATCCCACAGGGCTTGGTCGTGCTGTAGCCAGTAGTGGAAACCATAATGACCGCGCAGAATGCCCGGGGCTATATCGGCGGCCATCATGGCGCCTTCAATTATTAATGTGCCACTGCCGCACATGGGGTCCAGCAAGGCACCGCCATTGGCAGCGATCTCTGGCCAACCCGACCGCAGTAGCAGAGCGACCGCAAGATTTTCTTTAATGGGTGCACTGCCCTGGCCAGTTCGATAGCCGCGGCGATGAAGACTTTCACCGGAAATATCCAGAGACACGGTGACTCGGCCTTTATGCTGACGGACCTGCACACGAATGTCTGGGTTTTTGGTATCTACATCAGGGCGCTCACCTTCAATTCGCCGAATACGATCAACAATCGCATCTTTAACCCGCTGGGAGCCATACATAGTATTGTCAATAAGTCGCGAGGTACCAATAAAGTCGATAGCTATGCTCTGAGCCGCAGTAAAGTGGCTCTCCCAGGGAATATCATTACATTGTTGATACAGATCATCAGACTCGTTGAGCATAAAGCTGTGCAACGGCATAAGAATACGATTGGCTAACCTGGACCAGAGGCAAGCGCGATAAGCGAGCTCCAGCGTGCCTTCAAAATGCACTGCAGCCACAGTCTCCTTGACACTGCTAGCACCCAGAGCCGTCATCTCCTCGGCCAAAAGCATTTCCAAACCTTTGGGACAGGTTGCTAGCCAGGTTTTTTCAATAGCCACTGCACTCACATCTATAGCCTTTTTCATTACATTATGGAATAACGCGCAATCTGTTAAGACAAACAAAATCTTCGACAGCACAGCCTAATTTTGGTCAACTGTGATTAGCGCAAAAATTGCGCCTATTCTATCGCTCTTTAGACAAATTTGTTTGATAAAAACTGCTCTCAGCAGATTTTATATGCTGTTTGGCAGTTTCCTAAATCAACCCTTAGGAGATCATGTGAAAAAACATAAAAGAGATCAGAGCCATCGCTCATACGTAAAAGGCTATCAGGCCGCAATTCAGGATCGTTCACTGGCAACATGCCCGTATCAAGAACAATCAATCATGGCATACCATTGGTCACGTGGTTGGCGCGAGGGGCGCGAAGACTACTGGAATGGATTCAATCAGGCTTCTTTTCAGCAAAAAGCTGCTAGCCTGTAACAACAGATTCTCAGGTATCCAAATACTACAAGTTTAAGTGGGCATTTATCCCGCTTCCGGCTCGCTGACTACTATATTCAGGATGAGCCAACAAAAAGGCCGCAACTCATGCGACGTTGCGGCCTTCTTTTATTCAGGTGATAAATTGCTACTTCTTTTTGCGGCCGCTCCCTTTGCCTTCAACCACAAAGTCTGCTGCTGATCTAAGTGCTTTTCTCGCTCGCACATCGGCAAAAGGGTCCTCTTCAGTATTTTGCCTGGTTAGCTCGCTCTCTGCTTTTGCCGCTTTGGTCTCTCCATCTCCATTACTGACTGTGGGCTTGCGGCCAATGCGGGTAATAACCGCCAGATAAATAATCAGTCCTGCCAAAAAAGCTAACCATTTGGTCAGGAACGAAGCTGCCAGATGGGTTTTGTCATCCTCCAATTCGATAAATGCAACAAAGTCATCATGCAGGCTCCCCACCAGCCAGACGTAGAAAACCAACAGTGCAGTAGAGACAATAATGACCTTATATCTCGACCAGATAATGCCTAATGCCGCAAGGCGAAATAGATTTTTAATCATTTATCCAAGCCAACTAAAGCCAAGCAATGCCAGCATACCAAACAGGCCTTTTTCTCTGAGTTCGCTCTTTAGCTTGCTCTCTTCTTCTTGCACCACAATCTCCAGTTCCTCCGCAGTAAAGTCCCCCGGTGACCTGCCAGCCAACAGGATACGGGTTTCCGCACGGCCAATTGCTTTGTTACGCAACCAGTCACGATGACGGGTAAATAGCCGGTTAAATACATCCATGCCTATTCCTTTAATTTGTATCAACGGGTCGAACCGAATCAACCGATGACTGTACCAGATCCAGCAGTTCCCGTAAGGCCACAGAAATCATGGCAAAGTCCGGTGCTGTGCCGCGACGCAAGTCTCTGATCATCGCCTGCCAGCGGTCAATCAATGGTTGTTGCTGGGTTTGCCAAGTATCTAATAACACAGTGACATCACTAATATTTTGCTTGAGTAAACTGGCCGTCAGTCGTCGGCGCTGGCTTTCCAAATCATCCACATAGGACTCTCGCGCCAGATCCTGCCAACGATTCTGCGGTTGCAAGCCCACAATTTGCGCCATGAACCAATCCAAAGACAGGTATTCACCCAAGGTGAAATACAGTTGAGCGGTCTGCTCAATGGGTTTTTGCTGCCGAAGAGCCGTATCAACAATACCAAGGCTCAGGAAAATACTGTCCGAAGCCGCAATACGGGCAGCCAGCCCATCGTCGACATTTAGCTCGGTCAAGTTGTGTTTTTCTGCGCTCCACAGCTTTATCCACTCAGCCTCATGTAGCTCAGGCATCTGCTCAATTACCACCTGCATAGGCACCGAAAACTGCGGGATAGTATCGCTACAGTTGAGATTTAGTCGGCGGTTGCGCAAAAACCACCGTGTGGTTCGGCGCACCAATCTAATCAACATATGCAACAGGTCGAGCTGAACCGATGCACTCAGGCCAACGTTCTGCTCAATGGAATGCCACAGTTCGTCGATACCAAGAATATTGAGCACGGAACTGTAGGCGCGCACCACCTCACCAGCAGAGGCCCCAGTCGACTCCATCTGACGGAAAAAGAAGCTAAAGCCAACCCGGTCAACCAGGTCATTGGCCAATTGAGTTGCAATAATTTCTTGACGCAACTGATGCTCTGCCACTTGCGGGCCATAGCGCTTGATCAGCTCGGCGGGAAATGCATTATTGAGGGACTTGGCCAACCAGTGCTCTGAAACTAAGTCAGCCTCCATCAGGGCTTCTTTTAGCATCACTTTCGAATAACATACTAGCACCGAGAGCTCTGGCCTTGTCCACACAGGCTGATTGCGATTGACCCTCTCATTCAATTGGTCGTCTGTGGGCAAAAACTCCAATTCCCGATCCAGACGGCCGGATTCTTCCAGCCAACCCATAAACCGTTGGTACTCTGCGTGCTGCTGTTCACTGCGGTGCACTGCCAAACTAATAGCCTGAGTCTGGCGAGCATTATTGTGCAATACAAGTTCGGCGACAGCCTCAGTCATTGAGGCCAAAAAGTCATTGCGGTCGGCCCTAGACAGCTGACCAGCCGCTACCTGTTTGTTCAACAGAATTTTTATATTGACCTCATGGTCTGAGCAATCGACACCAGCTGCATTATCAATAAAGTCCGTATTACACAGGCCGCCATTGAGACAGAATTCAATCCGCCCACGCTGAGTCATACCCAGATTGCCACCCTCACCAAACACCTTGCAGCGCAACTGTTTGCCCTTGATTCGCAGCGAGTCGTTGCCGCGATCCCCCACATCGGCGCTGCTCTCGGTGGAGCCTGCGACATAGGTACC
>ERZ1046568.2741-NODE-2741-length-11119-cov-25.448120_pt1 | contig 11119 bp, 6 predicted proteins | sample MGYA00383092_ERZ1046568 | MGnify/ENA primary metagenome ERZ1046568 (study PRJEB29581, sample SAMEA5548362) | metagenome | biome: marine; feature: coastal; material: water | depth 1 m | study: Short-term variability in the microbial, nano- and picoplankton... | reverse complement strand
TTGATAGATCTAACGTTGAAGGATCTAAAGTAGCAGTTCGTGGTTTAGGACCAGAGTTTAATCTTGTAACACTTAACGGAAGGCAAATGCCAACTGTTCCTGGAACATATGGTGGAGGAAGGTCATTTGATTTTGGTGACATTTCATCTCATGGAGTATCTGCAGTAGAGGTTTATAAATCAGCTAATGCAGCGTTACCAACTGGTGGTATTGGAGCCACTATTAATATGGTTACAACAAAACCATTAGAGGTAGGCAAAACAGTAGGTTCATTTGCAGTCAAGGCTATGATTGATACAGAGAATGAGCAAGGTGATGAAGTTACGCCAGAGCTTGATTTTGTTTTCTCAACCATTGGAGAGGACTATAATGGAGGTTCATGGGGTCTTTCATTCTCAGGAACACATCAAGTAAGACACAACAGGGAAGAGGGCACAAATGAAATTACTTGGAATCCAAGTACCGTTGAAAATTACCTACCCCCACAAGCAGTCATTACCTCAACCAATCAAAGAGAAGACAATGCTTTCTTTTACCCAAGAAACTTAGTTTACAAGTACAAAGATAACGAAAGAGTCAGAAATAATTTTCAAACAGCGTTTCAGTATGAGCTTGGAAGAGTAAGAACTACAATTGACTACACATATTCAAATGTTGATTTTGCGAGCACGGGTGTTGAAAATGGAGCTTGGTTCTCAGGCTGGAATGCAAGAAACGTAACTATCAACGAAAACGGCGCAGCAATTTATTCTGATGACGTTGGTCAAGAAGGTAAAGGCAGAGAGTTTTTCAACAACATCCTTTGGGCTGGGTCTGTAAACAGAAACAATTCTCTTGGCTTTAATATAGATTTCCAAGTAAATGAAGATTTGAACCTTACTTTTGATATGCATGATTCATCAGCGACTATAAAAAGCTTTGGTAACTCGATAATGTTCTCAAATGCTAGATGGTCTTCTGCTGGAAGCAGAACTGACGGAACTGGTCCTTTTGGTCCAGTTGGCGGAGCAAGAATGGGAACAGCTACTTTTGATTTTACTGGCTCGATTCCAATCTTAGATTATACGGCCTTTGATGAGAATGATTTGCAAAATGGTATCACTACTCCAAGAGAGCTTGTTGCATCAGATCTTGCCCCTGTAGAAGCACTAATGGATTATCAAGAAAAAAGTAATTTCATGGATCAGGTTCAGCTTCTTGGTACATGGGATAATAATCAAGGACTTTTCCATGAATCATTATCAAGAGTTAAATTTGGTTATTCATCTGTAAACCAAAAGTTTAGAAGAGCTAAGGCTAACGAAAAACTTTTACAAGGTAAGTTGGAAGATGGAAATCCAGATTTTTGGAATAACGCACTGACACCTGATTTCATTTTTAATAAGGTTAATGAAGATAACTATTTAGGTTCAGGCTCAGATTTATATTACTTCAATGTATCAATTGAAGATGCAATTAGAAGTATGCAAAATGACGGTTATCTCTACTCAGAAGATGCCGGTCTGGCATTTTGGAATGTCAGAAGAGCTGAAAACTGGCCTTGTGGAACAGTGGATGACGCTCAAGGTCAAGGCTTATATAGCTACGATACTCAGAGCAGAACAGATACTAGAGGTGTTCTATGTGCAGGCGATTTTGATTCAAATGATATTGTTGAAGAAACAATAGATGCAATTTTTGTGAATGCCTATTTTGAGCATACTACCAAAAAAGGTCAGCCTTTGAATATTGAGATTGGGCTAAGATATGAAGAAGTCGACCAAGCATCAACAGGTACAACTTCTCTTCCAATCGCAACAACATGGTGTTTGTTTGCTGATGGAAACCCATTATATGACTGTAATTTCTTTGGAATGTTAACAGGAGAGCCTGAGGTATTCACAGAGACAGGAGAGGGTAGTTATATCCTTCCTAACATCAATGGTAGTTTTGAGTTTGCTGAGAATCAGATTTTTAGATTTGCATTAAGTAAAACGAACTCAAGACCTGACTTAGAGCAAATGAGAGCTACAGTTGATACTACTCCGTATTCTAGTCAATACCCTGTTTCAGTTATAAAGGGTAACCCAAATTTACAACCATACGAGGCTGAGAATCTTGATTTAGCTTATGAGTATTACTACGCAGACGGAAGTTATTTTGCTGTTAACTATTTCAGAAAAAATATTAACGGCTGGCATGGTTCGCAAAACGGATCAGGATCATTTAATGGCGTTACTGATATTGGGCAATCTCAATTCTTCTTAGACCTTTTAGAGCTGTCACAAAATTATACAGATGCCAATGCATCAAGTGGCGCTGAAAAAATGTGTCAAGTATTTAGTTGGTCTTGTGGTGTTAGTGAAGAAGGAAGAACAAATGGTTTTGCATGGATTTTAGCTCATGATGATGGCGGTAATTGGGCACAATATGACTGGACATATGAAGGGGATCAACCATACATACCTTCAACAGGACTATCTGGTCAAAATAATATATTTATCTCTGAAGATGGCGATCCTCTATACATGTTTAGTATATTTAAACCCGTTAATAAGTACTCAGGTACACTTGATGGTATTGAACTTGCCATTCAGCATTTATTTGAAGACTCAAACTGGGGATTCCTCGCTAACGTAACTTTAGTTAGCGGAGATACTGACGTTGATCCAGCAAGAATAGGCGAGCAGTTTGCCTTACCTGGATTTGGAGATGCTGGTAATTTATCAGTTTTCTATGAAGACAATCAGCTTTCAGCTAGACTTTCTTATAATATAAGAGGTGAAACTTATGCTGGTCAGGATCAGTACAATCCACTATTTATTGAAGAAAGAGGTCAGTTAGACTTTAGTGCTTCATATGAATTTAGTGATAATGCATCTGTTTTCTTTGAAGCTCAGAATTTAACAAAGGAGAATGTTAGATTGTATTCTAGGTACGAAGAAATGCTTTTCTTATATCAAGATCATGGTTCAATATTTAGAGCTGGGTTTAGATATAAACTGTAAAAATTTTTTAATAAGTTTAAAAGAGGGTTTTACACCCTCTTTTTTTTGCCTCGAATATGTAAAACGAGCTTGACACATCGTTTCCATTATTATTTACTAATCATATATCCACTCATTTAATTCAATATATTTATGAAGAATATTTTTAAATCAGTTTTTGTAATTACTTTTATCTCATCATGTGGAGGCGGAGGCGGCGGAGGCGGCGGCGGTGATGCTGGCGGAGGCGGCTCATTTCCTGCTCCAACAATTTCTATAACTTCCGATATTGCATCTGCATCAACTGGCGATAGTGTTTTAATATCTTGGTCATCAACAAATGCATCATCATGCACAGCATCTGGTGATTGGGCGGGTGGCAAAGGCACTTCAGGCACCGAATCTATATCTTTAGTTGCAGGAAATAATACTTTTAGCCTAAGCTGTTCAGGAAATGGTGGCTCATTAAATCAATCTGTAGTTGTTTTCGCCTTTGATTTAGGTCTAGAGACGGGCAAGATAACAATCAACGAGGATACTATCTACACAGGAAGCATTGCTGCATCTCCAAATGAAACGCTTACAAATCCACTTCAGTATACAATTACATCTAATCCAGAAAAGGGAATTCTTGACTTCACATCTGAAAATGCAGGAATCGTATACTCACCAAATTCAAATATTAATGGAGATGATTCCTTTACTTATGAAGTGTTTTCTTCAGATAAGGGAATTACCAAACAAGTAACAATCAATATTGAAATAGTCTCTGTAAATGACGTCCCTAAGATTTCTTTTGAAGTAGATCCAAACCTTTCAAAGAATTCAATGATCATTGATCAATCCTATAACTTTAGAGTTAATGTTGAGGATGTAGACAGTCAAATGGATAGCTTGCAATTTTCAGCTCTTGTTGAGGGTTCTGATTTTCCAGCTACTTTTGTTTTAGATGAAGGAGATAATCTAAATGGAACAGGTACTCTGACCTTAGACCTAGGTTCTCTTGCTCTTGGAGGATTGTTTGATGTTGATTTGATAGTTTCAGACGGTGAGAACTCTGCAAAAATTGATTTTGAATCTTGGTTTGTGGGCTATAGAGAAACTGTAACAATCAATCAAGATGTTGATCCTGAAGATGGTTTTAATGGTGGGGAAAAGATACTTAAAGATTACAATGTTTTCTACTTAGTTGGTCAGCCTGGAGATATGGGCTCATTGGGTAAAACTAACTACCTATTTATTGGTGACTCTTTAAATGGAGAGGCGGATATAGATTTATACAGAAGGGCATTATTAGCATCTCTTAATAAGGTTAGAGAATCTGATGCTGGTGCATTTTTTAAAGAAGATTACTTTAAGGTTGTTTCTGTTGAGCCTGTTGAGCCTGATGGAACCTCACCAACTGGCATAAGGACAGGTTGCTATTCTTTTGATGAAACAGTTTATTGTGTAGGAGATATGGATACAGCGATATTTGACGATTTCTTACCTGACAATACTTTAGTCTCAACCTTAACAAGAATTCAAGGAAGAGGTGTGAATCTTGGAAACAGAAATATTCAAAGAATTAGAGATACTAACCCTGAGCGAACCAGCACTACTCTAATGCATGAATTAGGTCACGCGCATGGATATATGGGTGATGAGTATCGCTCTGATGATGATCGGGATGTGAGCGCCTTTGCCGATCAAAATATTAATACAAGCACACAAGGTAATGCCACCGTTGTAAAATGGAATCATCATTTTGAAGATTCTTTAAATATTTTAGGCAGAGATGTTCAGGTTTGCTATAACTATGCAGATGGCACAATTGCAGACTTCGACAATGTCGGTGTTGTAATTGAGGACTGCGGTTGTTTTGCAAACAACTGGGATGATCAAGGTAATTTTGCAGGCAAAAATGAGGAATGTAACAAAGTTGGGCACTTTGAAGGAAATTATTATGGTTTATATGACAACTACAGACCAAATTTTTGTAATATCATGGATTCCTGTAGTAGTGGGGGTTACGGGAAAGTAAATATTGAAGGTTTTGCTGTGGGCTCTTTACAAAATCAAGGCTTTTACGATCCAGGTAGTGCTTCGACAAGCGAAAATGCCCAAGGCCAGGTTGTTTCATGGAATATAACAATTGATGTTGACTATAATCCTGAAAAAATAACACTCAAGTGGTACGTTGATGGTGTGGAGGATGTTTCTAAAGAGAATCAAACATCAGTATCTTTTGGCAGGCCTTCAGATAACGGGGTTAGAATCTACACTTTTAAGGGTATAGATCTTACGGGAACAATCATTGCCCCCGATGATCCAATGAACAACAATGATTTTTACAGAGGTATTATGCAGTCTTCCTTTATATGGGTAGACTCAAATGGGAATACTCAAAGAGATCCTGTTGATGGCTTGATACCTGAATATGATTACGGATATATGTTTGGCCCGGTAGGCGGGTCATGGGGAGTAAACTGGGCAAAATGGTAAAACTAATACACTTAACTATAATCCTTTTTCTTGGCCACTCGTATGGTGCTATTGAAAAAGACATAGATATTAACTTTCTTACTAAAGATTTAAATGAAGATGCACTAGTGCTGTCACTGGTAGGAAGCAAGAATGGTCTTAGATTGGAAAAATCAGTCGTGAAGCAACCAAATTACAATGTAATTGCAAAATATAAGTCTTTTAGTAAAAGAGACGAGTATGTCCTGAGAATCTTAAATGATGATAAGAAAGAGTTGGCTGTAATTGGGCTTGGAAACCCTTTTTACATCCATGCACAACACATTGATTATGAAGATAGTAATGAATTTGGATCCTATATAGACAATGCAAAATTTAATGCCGTAATACCAATTGGTATAGATGCCTCATATGTGGTTTTAGCTTCTCAAGATGCATTTGGTTTCGATGATATTAATGAAATATCTCTTAAGAATTCATTAATTAAGAACCAATAGATATATATTCAATATATTGCCTTAAACAATGGTCATATGAGCTTTATTTTTGCTTGAAAGGATAAAGCTTAAAGGTTATATTAGCTCACTTGATGCGGTACTAGCTCAGTTGGTAGAGCGTCTGCTTGCCAAGCAGAAGGCCGCCGGTTCGAGACCGGCGTACCGCACCAATCCTTTAACCCTTTATAAAAATTTTTACATGACGCCATTACTTTGTGTATATTGATGCTATAAGTTACCAATTCATCATTTTTAATATGAAATTAAAACTACTATTGACCTGTTTTCTTTTAGCTTCTTGCGGAGGCGGCGGGGGCGAATCTGATACTGATTCTGATAGGGTGGACCCACCAATAAATCCACCAAGTTTCTCTGAGGAATGTATTGATGCCGGATTAAATATTGAACGATGTACATTCACTCATAATAATATTGAGAGATATTATCTTATCTATGTTCCAGCTAACATTGATCAGAACAGTGAGATACCTTTGCTTTTTAGTCTGCATGGTTACGGGGGTAGCGCAATAAGAAATATTGAATACACAAACTTTAGATCTTTGGCTGATGAGAATGGTTTTATTGTCATTTTCCCGCAAGGAGCACCTTTTACCTCCCAGCTTGTATCAAGCTCATCTCACTGGAATTCAGGAGGCTGGACAAGTGGAAGCGATGTTGATGATGTAGATTTTATAGAAACTATAATCGACCAATCATTGATTAAACATAACATTAACCAGAGCAGAATATACTCAACCGGCATGTCGAACGGTGGTTTTATGAGTTATCACTTAGCATGCAATTTAAGTTCAAGAATAGCAGCAATTGCATCTGTAACTGGTTCCATGACATTTGAAACATATGATGAATGCAACCCATCTCATCCAACTCCAGTTCTTCAAATTCATGGAGCCCTAGATCCAACCGTACCATTCTCAGGCAATACAACTTTGGGTATGAAAAGCATTCCTGACTCAATGAATTACTGGGCTACATTTAATTCATGTGATGCTGAACCAGTTATTGCAATTGCAGATTTTTTTGATGAGGGTTATTCAATACAGTACGATTATTATGAAAATTGTATGAATAACGTGAGTGTTGAATTAGTATTGCACAGCACTATGAGACATACATGGCCAAATGTGGATTCTTTAAGCCTTCCTGCATCTAAAAATATTTGGGATTTTCTTTCCCAATATGATTTGAATGGCTTAATTAATTAGGTCTACTTTTTATATATATTTTCTCTCTTTATTATATTAAAGGCATGTATTATTAAAGCTAACTTATTTAAAACAGGGAGAGTTTTATGAAAAAAATATTCGCACTTACATTACTTTTTACAATGAATAGTTTTGCTCAGGATGCAGAAGAATACAAATATGACCCAAATGAAACATCTAATATAGCTGAATACTATATTGGTTCATATAACAAAGGAAAGGACCTCGATGATTTGGTTGATTGGTATGATGACTTTGCAGATTTTGCTGCAGAAAATGGTTCCGTATATGACAATATGACGGTATCAATTCTTACACCATATTTCCATAATGATTTAACAACTCATGACTACATGTGGGTTGCCACATTCCCATCTGCATCAGAGCAGTTCCTTGGTTTAGAAACCTGGGTTACTGGCGGTGGAGCAGACCTAATGAAGAAATTGCCTGTTACGAATACGCAGGTTGTAAATACTAATCAATGGAATATATCTTCCCCATCTGAAATGTCCCCTGGAGATACTGCTTATGCTAACTATTCAGTTTGCGAGCTAGAAGAAGGCTACAACATGAGACAGGTTTATGATCTTTATGTAGATATGGCTAAATACGCTCAGTCAATTGGAGATACTGTTGGAAGAAAAATGATTGTTCCACTAGCCGGACACACTTTGCCTGATGGAAAGGATTTTGTTCGATTAATGTATACATCTTCCATTAGCGCGATGGGTGTAAATGCTGATTTATTCTGGGATAAGATTTATGACTCAGAAGCAGCCCAAAACCTCAAAGGTTTTTCATGCTCTAATGCAAATGCTTATGTTGGGACTAGAATGAGATAGTGTATTGCTATTAAAAAGAGCGCTATGTGCGCTCTTTTTTTTGCCTAAATTTTTTTACTTTCCCTCATTTATTAATATATTATTAAATCTAACTATTTTTTTATGGGAGAGAAAAATGAGAATAATAATGACCTTGGGTTTATTTTTATCCTTTGGCGTTTTTGCTGATGGGCATGATGCGGATGAACCAAAATATAAACCTAATAAAGCTGAGTACTACGTTAATGTCTTTAAAGATGGCAAAGACATGGACGATTTAATGAAGTGGAGTATGAAATGGAAAAAGTGGGCATCTGAGGGTGAGCCGGGCGAGGTTTTCAAAAACTATACTGCAGCAATACTTGTTCCTTATTACGGCCATAGCTTAAATACATTTGATGCAATATGGGTTGGTGGTAGTCCAGATCCAGAAGAGCACTATGTAGGTAACGAGTATTGGATGAAGAACGGAACTAAGTTGTATAACGAGCTTCCTGTAACCTTCCCTCAAGTTATTGATACATGGCAAAGAACAGTCTCTGAGACACCTGACGGATCAGCAGGCTACGTTGTATATTCTGACTGTAAACTTGGTGAGGGCGTTACTAACGAACAATTCTATGATGCTTATTTTGCATATGCTGAGGCAGCAAAAGCAAACGGCGATGTCGCAGGTAGAAAGATGATCTGGCCTCAAACGGGTGTTGAACCAGGATGGGACTTTGATTTTGTTCAAGCAGTCTTTACTTCCTCAATTGGTGAGTATGGTAAAAATTGGACTAATTTTTGGAGCGAAAAAGCAGATACTCTTCCAGAGGCTGAAGCAATGGCAGCTCTTGGTGGTTCATGCACAAACGAAAGATCATTTTCAATAGTGCCTGTTAAAAGCTAAAGCTTAGTTTATATTTAAAAAAAAGGGGGCTTTATGCCTCCTTTTTTTTATGCATTATGCATAATGTAGTGATGGAAAATTACAAGGATCATATCGCTATTATTGGTTCTGGAATTGCAGGCCTTGCAATTGGGTGTATTCTTTTAAAAGAAGGGGTGCCCTCAATTATCTTTGAAAAACATTCAAAACTGGGATCGCACGGGGCTGGGATATCTCTCTCGCCAAACGCATTGAGAGTTTTGCGCTATATGGGTCTCGAAGATGAGGTAAAGAAAATCTCTAAATTATCTCTCACAACAAAAATTCAGGACAACACTAAGACCCTTTACTCTAGTTCCTCGAATGTAAGAACCACATCAAGAGAAATGCTTTATAAAATTTTGCTCAACAAATACAAATCTTATGGAGGCAGGATTATTTATAATCACGAGCTAAGGAAAATTGATTCAGATTCATCCAAGGTGTTCTTTCAAAACAACTCTAATTTTGTAGTGAAACATATAATAGCCTGTGACGGAATAAAGTCTATATCAAGAAATTCAATATCAGAAAGTGCATCTACTCCTTCATATAGTGGATATTCTGCATGGAGAGGCATCATTAAATCAGAGGATAACTCAATCAACCTTCATCTTTCTAAAAATTCTCATATTGTTAGTTATCCCATAGACAATGAGTTCACAAGCTTTGTTGCCGTTATTAAAACAGCTAATGAGTACAAGGAGGCATGGAAAATTGAAGGTTCCACAGATGAGATGAAGGCTGATTTATCTATGCACTCAATAAAATTAGTAAGCAAGTTAGCTAAATCAAATGAAGTGTTTAAATGGGGTATATACAAAAGACCGGATGTGAATAAGCTGTTTGTGAAGAATATTACATTTCTTGGCGATGCTGCTCACCCAATTGTCCCTTTTCTAGGTCAAGGTGGCTGTATGGCTTTAGAGGATGCGTATATTTTTGGGAAGCTATTAACTAAATATAGAGATGATATTGCACATGCCCAGCGTGAATACAAAAGATTAAGAGCTCCTAGGCTTCGAATGGTTAAAAGAATGTCGGAGACCCAAGGCTACCTTTATCATCTCTCAAACCCCTTCATCATTTCAATAAGAAATTTTCTTATGCGCAACTCATCCAGTACAACTGAAAAAAGGCTTATGCGAATATGGGATTATGATCCAAATAATGATCTTAAATAATTACTAATTTAAAAAATTAATTTAATTTCCTTTTAATTTTCTGTTATATAATTTTTTGATGGATATATTAAATAAAATAAAATCACTTTTTACCAATTCTAGCCAAACAGTCAATGATAGCCAGCAGAACCAAGAATCAACATTAGAAATTTCTTCTGATATTAGAGAAGTATTGGAGAATGAAATTCTTCCAGGTTTGGATATTTCTGCTGAAGAGTTCTGGATAAGTTTTGAAAAAATTATTGATAATTTTTCTCCAAGAAATAAAGCATTATTAGAAAGAAGAGAAGAAATTCAAACCTTAATTGATGAGTGGCATATCAGCAAAAGAGGAGCAGCTCATAACCATGATGAGTATAGATCTTTCTTGGAAGAAATAGGCTACATTGCTCCGCGAGCTAATGACTTTACAATCTCAACAGCAAATGTAGATCCAGAAATAAAAACTATAGCAGGCCCTCAGCTTGTGGTTCCGGTAATGAATGCAAGATTTGCACTTAATGCTGCAAATGCTAGATGGGGTAGTTTATACGATGCATTGTACGGAACTGATATGATTTCTGAAGAGGATGGTGCGCAAAAAGTAGGCGAATATAACCCGAAAAGAGGAGACAAGGTCATATCTTTTTCTAAAAATTTTCTGGATGAAACCATACCACTTCAAAATGGTTCCTATAACGAAGTTATAGGGTTTGAGTTTGCTGAGGGTAATATTTTAGCGCAGCTCAGTAACGGCTCAACTTCTATCTTAACAAACCAAGATCAATACCAAGGCTTTGTTGATAATGGTAATGATGCATTCGGATTGCTGTACAAAAATAATAATTTACATTTTGAGATACAGATTGATAAATCACATCCAATAGGAAAAACAGATCCTGCTGGTATTAAAGATATCTTAATGGAATCTGCTATAACCACTATTCAGGATTGTGAAGATTCAGTTGCTGCAGTTGATGGTGAGGATAAAGCACTTGTATACAGAAATTGGTTGGGCCTTATGAAGGGCGATCTTGTTGATACTTTTATTAAAAATGGTAAGTCACTAACAA
>ERZ1046568.2738-NODE-2738-length-11126-cov-5.841478_pt1 | contig 11126 bp, 6 predicted proteins | sample MGYA00383092_ERZ1046568 | MGnify/ENA primary metagenome ERZ1046568 (study PRJEB29581, sample SAMEA5548362) | metagenome | biome: marine; feature: coastal; material: water | depth 1 m | study: Short-term variability in the microbial, nano- and picoplankton... | reverse complement strand
GTCCCTCCAATATGCGTACAAATGCTATAATCTGCGCTGCCACCCCTTGCCCAGTAATAGCCACTGCTGCCTCTTGCACTGCGGGGTCGCGTAACAGCGCTAGGCGAATTTCTTCAGGATCAACGCGATGACCGCGGATTTTACCAATGCCGTCGCAGCGCCCACCGAACTCCAGCGCTCCATCCGCCATGACGCGGCCCAAATCGCCGGTGCGGTAAAAACGTCGATCACCAATACTGGTAAAGCCCCCCTTTGGCGTTGGCGGCAGATAGCCTTGCGCCAAAGCCGCACCGCCCACGGCAATTTCGCCCAACACGCCGCGTGGGAGGGTATCGCCAAACCGATCCAGGATGCAGATTTCAGTTCCAGCCACCGGTGTACCAAGCCGGCGATTATCGCGCATCGACCACGAGGTGATTGCTTGCGGCGAGGTCATGGCGCAGCCGATTGTGGTCTCGGTTGGCCCATAGTGAGAGGCCAGATGCAACCAGGGGCAGAGCTGGGCAAGCCGAGCTATTTGATCTGGGTCTGGGCTTTCACCGCCAAGGATTAGCAATCGCCAGTGTGTCAGAGCAGCAAAGCGATCCAAGTTCGGCGCGCTCAATAGCAGACTTAAAAAGGTAGGCGTGGCCTTTATCACAGTGATGCCTCTGTCAGCTATCGCGCGAAGCACCCGGTCAGGATCGACCGCGGCTTCCGCACCAAGCCAGAACACTGCCCCTCCCTTTGCAAGCAGGCCAAAGGCAGTCGTGTAACCTAAATCAAAAGCCGGGGAGGTCACCTGAAGCGCCCGATCTTTCTGGGTAAAACCGAAAGTGCGCGCAGCGCTTTGACAATAGTTTTCAAGTGCGTCTTTTAACACCGCAACTCCCTTTGGTGCGCCCGTCGTCCCGGAGGTAAAGATGCAATAGGCTAGCAAATCAGGTGTGTCACTCGCAGGTTCTTCGCTTGGGTAGCAACTCGGCAAACCTAACAATACCTTTGCACGGGCGGCATTGACGATCTGTTGTTGCCGAGCCACAGGCCATGCTGGATTGACTGGTACAAAGCATGCACCCACCTTCCAGCAGGCCAAAGATTGCACCACAAAGTCATTGCCTTGCACCGCAGCAATGGCAACGCGGTCGCCAGGGTGCATGCCATATTTGGTAAGTTCAGTTGCCATCTGATCAACCAACTGTTCCAGGGTAGCGCGGCTCAAGGTGCGCAATGAATCTCCAAGCAAGATCGCTTCGGGGTCGCCTTTCGTAAACGTGCCAATGACAGGTTCTGTGTTTGCCGGTTTTTGACTGCCATAAAGCCTACTAACCAACGCATCCGATTTGCAAACAGGCACTGCATTGATTGCAACGGTAGGCGCATCAAGCAACCGTTCAAGTAAATCGATTTTAACCGTCAACAACAACTCCACATGCTCGATCGGAATTCGATTCAAATCGTGACGCGCCTCTAGAAATGGCGAATTCCCCAACGAAAACCCTATCTGAAAATCGAAATGATCCCAACTTTGGGCACTGTAATTACCCACCGTCAACCCAGCCTGTGGAAATTCCATGCTTTCCATCTGCCCCCAAGCGAGCGCCGCCGGGCGACCAATCATCGTGTGATCTAGCTCGCTGATCCGCAGCCCGCCAGCTTCCATTATATCAGCCAGCGGCAGCGCAGACCATAACGGCGCATCGCGCAGTTGGGTCTGGATGTCTTTGCAGAGTCTGGCAAACCCTTTACCACTACTCTCAGTTGCCTCAGACGAGTTGTCTAGTGACAGATTTACGCACACCGGCAAGGTTGCAGCAAACAACCCGACAGCACGCTCGATATCAGGCAGATCATGGCCCCGGTTAGCCATAACAGATACAAATATAGCTCTATTTTGGTCATTCAACCGCGCCAAAACCACCCCCCACAACGCATGCAGTACAGCGCTGACGGTAATACCTTCGTTTTTGGTAAACTCCTGTATTTTAGCAATTAGTCTTTCAGGCAAAGATTTTGTAACGGAACCCATTAAGCCGGGCGACTGGGTTGCATCCAACCACGGCAAGGTGACAATCTTACCCTCCCCAAGAATTGACCGCCAATAGGCTTTTCCTGCAGCACCGCGCTGAGCCTTTTGGCTGTCAGCAAGAGCTCCGACCGTTGTCCTCGCAGGCGCGGCGGGTGCATTCGCGTGCCCTCGACGATAAGCATAAAGTTCCATCAGGTCAGTGATTAGCGTGGGTGCCGACCAAGCATCCAAAATGATATGATGGAAAGTAACTACCATCTCGCAGGACCCGTCCAATGCAGGCATCAAGCAGACCCGCAGCAGCGGATCACGACCCAGATCAAAACGCGTTTCGCGTTCGGTCGCTGCTATATCAGCAATCGAAGTACTGGTGTCCTCGTTAATGCAGCATAAATCTGGAGCACGCGCGCTTAGGACAGCCTGCACTAACCGGCCTTCACGACTGCGTACAAATGCTGTCCTCAAGGCAGCGTGACGATCCGTCAGATCACCCCAAGCACCGGAAAGTGCTAAAACATCGACACTACCGGTCAATTTACAAGTGAATTGCTCAACATATGCAGATTGCCGCATTCCTGCCTCGGCACTTGCTTCAAAAGCAAACAAAGATTCTTGTAAACCTGTCATCAGATGCACAGACTGCAACTTCTTTGACATTACTCCACCCCAATTAAAAACAGCATTAAAATGAATTGATTAGCTTGCTAAACTGGTGCCATCGCTATTTTCTCTTGCTATAAAACAGCTGATAATTAATAACAACCGCACTCAAGCATAATCATATTAATACGAGACTAATTATCAGGACGTAGCAATTATGCATAATTTTACGTTAGCCCTCTCCACTTTTTGTTTTTGCTTACTGGTACCTACTTACGGCATGTCACAATCAATCACTTCGAGCTTGTCCGATCTATTGGACATTACCCAAGAGTCTACTGTAGGGAATTATGGGTTTTATGGATCTACTGCCGCCATTCAATTTGGCGACGGTACCCGTTGGAGCGGTGCAACAGGTGTGACCGGACCGGCAACAGCTTCAAAAGGGGGCCGCGCTCTAACTGTTGATGATCGATTTCATATTGGAAGCCAAACCAAGACTTTCACAGGCACTGTGGTGCTGAAATACGTAGATTCGGGCATTGTCAGCCTTGACGACACTTTGCAAGATTGGTTTGTCTCGCAGCCAACTGTTACCTCGGCTCTGTCCGTAATGCCGCAAAGCTTGCGGGAAACAATCACGGTCCGTAATCTGCTGTCTATGCGCACCGGCCTTGCCGAGTACCTAGGTGGACCCGATCCGAACAATCCAGGTCAGACAGTTCTGGACGTCTGGAACGCAAAAAACGGTAACTATGATTTGACCCGTAAGCAATTGCTAGCGGCAAGTTTAGCCTTGCCAGCAACTATGGTGCCTGGAGACGAGAGCACTTTTGAGTATTCAAACGCAAATTTCATGCTCGCCGGAATTATTGCCGAGGCAGCAAGCTGTGAGGCGGGAAACTGTCGCGACATTGGCACGCTGATCACGGATGAGGTGATCGTACCTTTAAACCTCGATAATACTCTGTATCCGACCGGCACCGAATGGGGTACGCAGCAGCACACTAATGGTACTTGGAATTATTACGGAGTTCTTAGCGATTTTACTGAAACGACTCCTTCGGTACCTAATTCTGCTGGCGCAATGATTTCCAACGTACAAGATCAGCTGGACTGGTTGGTCGAACTGACCACTAATGCGAAGGGCACTCTGGATCCCGACACCTTTGCAGAGCGGCTCCAGAATACGCAGAAAATAAATGGGGCGGTCGGCACGGTTGAAGGTGGTTATGGGCTGGGTATTTATGGACAGTACAGTACAGAAACCGGCGCCTACATGCTGGGGCATGGGGGCGAGCTCAGCGGTTACCAGACACTGATGTTTTATTTCCCAGGTGACCCTACGACATCGCTTGATGATCTCTTTATTGTTGCTGACCTGAATACTTTCCTTAATTTTTCAGGCGAAAGGACCTTTTTGCCCTCGGATATTAACAACATCTATTACGAACTTCAAAAGACAGTGGCATTGTATAGGCTTTATGTGGCCAATCCCGACGGGTGTGTGACAACTGAGGCTGGGACGACCTGCACGGCCACCACCCTTTCCGACAAGACGTTAGCTGTGGGCAATAGCTTAACCATCCAACCTTCCGGCAAGAGTTGGGTCGCAGCTGACGGCAGCGTAGATTCTCCCGTGCCAACTTACGTCTTTTATGGCAACAACGGCACCGCTGTGACAGCCACAGACGCAACCATCACGGTGGAAGAGGACGGTATGCTCGAAGGTTACGGCAACGGCATGACGCTTCTTAAGCTTGGCGGCACAGCCAATTCAGTTTTAATTGCTGGCGAATTGTCAGCAATCGGAGCCAATGCGGTTGCGCTAGACGCGAGCGCTGCCTCAAACGACACTATTCTGGTTACGCCAACCGGAAATGTTACGGGCAATATCCTTGCCACTAGGGGTAGCGACACGCTCTGGGTCGAAGGTGAAGTCTTGGGCGACGTAATCCTTGGCACTGACGCGACGCTGACAGGTTCTGGCGTAGTTAAGGGGATGGCGTCAGGTGCAGGCATATTTGCTCCTGGCACCCCAGGCGCAGCCAATGCCTCTTCGATGACCGTTTCACGGTTCGAACCCACGGGGGGAACGCTTGAAATACGGGTCTTCGGCTCAAGCCGCGATGCGAACAGACTACTTGTGAATGAGCAAACCTCGGAAGACATTCCGGTTGTCGACACAGGTATCGCAACCCTAAACAACAGCACACTTCGCCTGACGGGCACACCACTCACAGGGGATATTCAAGTGCCGATTCTGACCGCCACCAACGGCCTGACCGGTACCTTTACAACCGTCAGTGATACCACCGGTTTGCTCACTATGGATCGCGGTCGGTTACGGAGCGATCTTTTTTATACCGACAACAAAGTTTTCCTAACCAGTACCAGCCCAGCAGTTTTTGATGCCGTGGCCGCCGGCACCTACAGCGGCAGCTTAATCGTCTTGGATCAGGCGCAGGAACAATTGCAGGCAATGGCAGGAAACCGTCCTTCTGCTCCCTTCGGATTCGCCCGCGCGATAGGATCCCACGCCTCTTACGATGGGCAGGACTACGTAGCGGGTTTTGATCTATCAACCGGCGGATGGGCTGCTGGGATGGGCGGCCCGATGGGATCCAATGGATATTTTGCTCTAACGATAGCACAGACTGACACTGCTGCTGAGATCCGCGACGGCGGCGCAACTCAGGACATCAATGCGCTATCAGCAGGTATCAGCTTTGGATTTGGCTTCCGTGGGCTCGATGTCTCTGCTGCCGCTTTCTTTGGCGAGGGCGATATAGATTACCGCCGTGAGACCGGCTCCGGCACCACTAAGGGCAGCACCGACCAACAACTCTGGAACGCGATCATCGGCGCAGGTCAGACCTTAGCGCATGATAGCGACTGGCAGACCAGTTGGCGGTCGAGCCTGGCCTATTCCCACGTGACCGAGGATGGTTTTAGTGAAACCACTTCACCTGGCGTCGCAATGGACTTTGATAAACGTAGCTACAATCGTCTGCGTCTTGGACTTGGCGTCAAGTCAGAACGCAAACTGCAAGCACTAGCGCTGTCGCCCTGGGTCAGCGCAGACCTTCTGTATCACGCTGATCTTAACAGTTCAGACATACGCTACACCGGGCCAGGGAACGAAGGAACCCTAAGCTCCCGTTCAGCAGATGGCTTGGAAGTCCAGTTTGGCGCAGGCGCAAAATATACCACACGTTCTGGCGCGATCTGGAGCGCGGGAATTATTGCGAGCGACGGCGATTTGGCTAAGACAGCAAGAATGAATATCAGCCTGATCTCCAAATTCTAAGTGCTTTTTATGTTGTTCTGATGTACTTTAGGCAAAGTGATGGGACGTGATAATATGCGTATTCCCTAGGCGCTTACATCAGACCCGCCGGTCTCATTCTGAACGGCTAACCCCTTCTTTCAGCAAAACTAATTTAAGCTTTTTCTCAAAAGATTTTCAAGACGGGTGATCGCTCGCCCACTACATAACGAGGCCTGATCTGGGTTTACCAGAGGAAAACATTCAAGACTAATTAAGCTCGTTTAATGCTGTTGAGCCATTCCACCATAAGGAACTCCTAACGCAATTTACTATTGAAGCATGCATTATAACCGTTTTCTCATGGGCTACCTGAATATAAATGTCGCGGCTTTTCACCTACCCTTATAAACTTTCCAAGCCTTTGACGCGTTTTTAAATGCTCAAACAATTAGCCACATACCAGACCAACAAATGGCTGTCGTTCGTACTATGCTATCTGCCAGTTAAGATCAGCTGTTTACTTCTAAATCTGATTAAAATGTTCAATCAGGAGTAGTCACTGCTTTATGGTTAGCCTAATGCGGCTAAAAAGTATTTGTGAAATTGGTGACTGCCAGCATGACTATTGTAATCCTGCAACTCAAGGGCTTCTTGGGGAAGCGGATTTAGGCCCTATAGATGAATTACTTTGGTCTGCATTTCGCAAATGGTGATCAGGCGACTTAGGCAAAGCATCGGGCAGCGGGTTTTCCATGTCTAGAATGACAGGAAGACCATCATCGCTATTGCCAAAAATTACAATTTTCGAATTATTAGATTCGGCTAATCTAACTGTCGCTTCAATACCGCGCCATTTCAGGTAACTTTCAGAAATCGCTGGAGCAATAGTTTCTTGAAAATTGCGTATGCCATCCGCTTCGATTTGCTTCCTTTGGCTTTCCAGTTTTTCGCGCTCCACTCGGAAGGTGTATTCGCCAACAACTTGTGCCTGCGCAAGCTTATCTTCGATTGCTTTCCTGATTTCAGCGGGAAATGTAACTTCTCGGATCAAAGTGTCGGTCAAAACAACTAAGGTTGTTTCGCCAACTCCTTTAATTTCATTTATCAGGGAAAGACGTGCTTCACTAGGTTTAATTGAATCACGTCCAGAGATACCGTTTGGTATTTTAGCTGAAGTGATTTCATCATATATCTGTTGTTCAACAAGGCCACGGTCCTCGGTGATCAACGCCTCTGAGGTATATCGAGCAATGACTTGGCGAGCTACGGAACCGATCTCTGGAACTAGCAATGTTTCAACGTAGTTTGGGCCAACGCGATCATTGAGCTCGACAATATTTTCTTCAACAGCGGCCCACCGAAAAGTAAGTTCAATGTCAAAATGCAGGCCATCCTTTGAGACAACTTGATATGTCTTATTCTCAGCTCGAAGACGGATATCGTAGACGAAAAATTGATCCCATGGCCAGATCAGTGTTATCCCTTCAGGTATTGGACCATGCGAGTTTTCGCCCATTTCCATTGAAAAGAGGTTCCACCTAACACTGACGTGGCCAACAGGGGTAATTCGAACCACAGAATTCCAAAAAATAATTATCAGAAAAACAACTACTAAAAAGATAAAACTCAGGGCAGCACTGAAACGCCGAATATAAAAGATAAAGACAGACGGTTTTGAATTTTTCATACTGTGTTCGCTTCAATTTGACCTTCAGTCATGTGGTAGCGGCGGTCTGCACAATTAAAATACTTATCGTCGTGTGTCACGGCAATGATGGTTGTACCTCTCGTTTTTAAATATGGTAATAGTTCATGATAAAAACGTTCACGGGTTTCTGGATCTTGATCAGCCGCCCATTCATCAAGTATTAAAACAGGGCGTTCCTCCGCCAATGCCAAAGCTAAAGCCAGACGTTTACGTTGACCAGTTGAAAGACGCTCTGGGTGCAGTTCAGTCAGTTTGTCCGACAGTTTCTCCTCTATCTCAAAAAATTTTAGCCACTCACGCAGCTTCTCACGCCCTTCCTCCCCCAAAGTGTAGGGTTTAGGAAAAATGTAAAAATCCGCAAATACACTAGCAAAAACATTACGGTATTCTTGTGAAGGCATTTTTGATACGATTTGGCCGTTTAAGACGATTTTTCCCTCACTATGCGGATAAAGTCCTGTAAGCGTCCGTAATGCTGTGGTTTTGCCCGATCCGTTTCCCCCTGTGATGAATACAATATCGCCGCGTTTAATATCCATACTCAAACCGCTGATAGCAAATGATTTTTCGGACGCATCGGCATTGTGCGCATAGCCAACACCATCAAGGCTCAACGTATCAAATTCCTTTTCTGTAAATGCGACTTCAGTGGCCTGCTTTTCCAGACAACGGTCGAGATCAGTCTCGAATTTATTAATTTCGGCGAGCCTAAACTTTGCAATAGAGTAGTTTGGGACGCCATTCACCAAAGCACCAATAGGGCTAAGCAAAAATAGAACTGCCATTACAATTCGCCCAATGTCATCCTGCGTTGAGCTCGACACAATTGGAAGGATAAAAACCACACCTCCAGCCATTAAGTATGCCATACTACTGCCAGTCGAAATAAGCCTTGCAAACAATTTGGCCGATAAGGAACGGCTTTCTCCCAACATGTGCGACGCGTCACTTATGTCTGACTCGAATTCTACACTTTTCTTGTTATTTAAGCGGAGTTCTTTTGCACCATAAATTACACCCTCAGCATATCGGCGATGACGTTCTTCAATTTTGGATGTACTGTCCAGTGATTTAGTCATTTCTCTGTTAATGTTGAGGTAACCAAATACCGTAATCACAACTATGATTGCACTCAACAAGCCTGCCGCTGGGGATAACACAACAAGGTAAATCGACATAAACAGCAGTAAAACTATACTTTCTACGCCTGAAATAAGCGGCACCGCTGCCTGACTGATGGCGCCGTAGTGAGCGGAGAGTTCGTCAATGACCCGTTTAGCATTCAAGTCTTCAATATCACGTAAGGATAACCCCATAACTCTGGAGGTGATCTTATTACGCATCAAATTCAATCCGGTCTCGACCGCTTTTGCCGCTCGACTGATCAATAAATTTTGCGCAGTTCGGTAGATGACCAACATTATAAAAAATAATACAGCGAGTAATTTTGAGTAATTATGGTCTTCGATCTGTTGCGCTTCTGTATTCAGCAAGAACATTACAGTTGTACCGCTTGCCGCTGATAATAAAACAATAGAAAACCATAATCCCAATGGTATTTCTTCAGATAACTTTGGCAGTGTTAACGGCCACCTACCTTCACTTTTTGCGCCCGACCGAGACAAAAAGTGAAGCATCGCATCACCAGCAACTTTTTCGTTCATTATAACTTTCCACGCAGTCAGCAGACGAGTTCTATGGCGTCAACTTATGTTTCGGGGTGTGGACATAAGCACAGCAATACCAACAATCAGGGGTGTTAAAATAACAGAGAGAATAAAGCAGCCAAAAAAACCAATGCGCCAATTTCGGCCACCATACCCAACGACAAGACATAATGCGACGTAACTTACCAAAAAAAGTGGTGTCATATGTGAGAGACCTTTGAGCGTTTAATTATTGGCTATTTTTTCTTTGCTATTTCAACAGCCTCTTTCATCTCATCCGCTTTAGCATCCGCATCTAAATCATCTATGGAACCGCCTTTTTCAAAATGTGACAAAAAGACTTTGCCAATTGCGTAGGTTGCAGCACTGCCCCCCGCTGCCATTCCAGCACTACCTAAGAGCGTCCCGCTTACCGGTATTAGTTTAAGGGATGATCCAAGAATACCCGCACTTACAACTGCTGGGCCAAGCGTTCCAAGCAATGCACCAATAGCACTTTTAATTACTTTATCGGTTGTATACTGACCGTATAATTTACCAAGATCGCGAACCATATTTAACTGAACAGCACCTAGGGCGATTAAATCAAGATAAGGAACTGGTACCACTGCCGCTGCAGCTGACCACTTAGTTGCATTATTTATAATTTCATTGGCTGGCTCTGAATTGTCAGAGCTTGCGATTTCAATATCATTTGTAGATGTTGCCGACATGCGCGAATTCCTTTAGAAGACTAACTAACATAAGAATATCATTTTTTAATTTTCTAACAACCCTTAAATAAAACTAGGTTGGCCTGTTGTGTAGATAAATGGGAAAAAACAAAAGTGGGTGCTATTTAGCCCAGATTCACGCTTAAAATTTCACGATACAGCATTGGAATTATTGCAATTTAGGTCACAGTGAGCCTTAACCAGAAAATTGTGTGCGCTTTTAAACCCTAAGGGGATGCTTAGTGCAAATTTTTACTTCCAGTAAATTCAAATGAACTGTCGTAAAGCGTCTGCCTCTTAACAGTCCGTCTGATTTAATTTAACGATCTGGCTATCAACCGTCGCAGTAAAAGAATAGTGATACGCTTGAGTACCACTCCGCACAAACACGGCGCCTTCGAGTGTTTCTGGCCTTTTCGATAGCGTTCGAACCTGCCTCATATTTAGCGCAATATAATCCCCTAAATCACTGAAAATAATTAATTTTTATGAGTCTAAATTTTGAGGAAGGGCGGTTAAAAAGAAATGTGGGCGTTCAGAGACCGGTTTTAGCTAAAATGCCAGTCTGCAAAAGTTGGATAGCCTTGCTTAACCCATTTAAAACAGAAAAATGTTTATACTGGTGTCTCATCTCAGCTTCATGAATTATTTATGGCGGAGATTGATTTACAAAATATATAATTAAATTAGTATTTTATATGGTTAAGTTCAATTTATCCGATGCGACAGAAATACTAAATTATAAAAGAATTGTTTCATTGATTTCCGCCTCTCCAGAAACCTTCGCAATAAAAAGTTTATGGGTTACGATTACTTTTATTCAGAACTGTATTTCATTATGCTTATACTTCATATTTATAATCATTTGACCTCAATATAATAGTCCCTCAACTCACTGTTAATTATTCTTTCTTATAAGCTAATGAGAGAACAACCCATAATTCGGGTTTGTATTTTATAACTTGTCCTGAGTGCTCAGTACTGATGGGTTAGGTCCAGACACTATGAAAGTCTAGACCTTCAACATACACCACATAAGTACTATACGCATAATAAATGTATGCTGTGGATGTACAGTATCTCTGTACCTGGCACCTATTGGTTTTTAATTATTCTGTTGTGGCCTGTGTCTTTTCTGGCAATTCATATCCAAAGATAT
>ERZ1046568.2737-NODE-2737-length-11127-cov-3.777818_pt1 | contig 11127 bp, 7 predicted proteins | sample MGYA00383092_ERZ1046568 | MGnify/ENA primary metagenome ERZ1046568 (study PRJEB29581, sample SAMEA5548362) | metagenome | biome: marine; feature: coastal; material: water | depth 1 m | study: Short-term variability in the microbial, nano- and picoplankton... | reverse complement strand
ACTGCCCTAGAAAAAGTAAAACCACTTTTTATGTTAGCAGAAAGCGAAACACATAAGCCGGATCAATTCGATAGTGCTTTTGACGCTTATTATGCTTGGGAAATGCTCCACGTTTATCAAAAAATGTACGATCAAGAAGTAGATGCTAATGAAGTAATTAGAGTAGTAAATGAGAAAGATAGTGTGAATGGAACTGATGCCTTCCCTATGAATTTCATCACTAATCACGATGAAAATAGTTGGAATGGTACTATCGACGAACGCCTAAAGGAATCTTGGAGGGTAATGGCTGTATTAAGCTATGCTTTGCGAGGAATGCCACTAATTTATTCTGGACAAGAAGCCGGACTCAATCATAGGTTGAGCTTTTTTGCTAAAGATAGTATTGATTGGAATGCAGAGAATGCAGATGAATATTTTAGTTTTTATAAAAAGCTAAATGAACTTAAAGAAAATGCGTCTTTGGCGATTAATTCGGATTACGACGTAAATGAAGATCTTTCAAAAGCTAATGTTCTAGTTATAGACCGAGGAGAAAACAGTCAAATACGATTTGTACTAAACCTAAGCTCAGAACCATTGGTTGCAAACGATTATAAACAGGGCTATTCTTTGAATGATCAATATAATCTTGATGCTGAAAAAAATGAACTTGGTGCCTGGGGTTATCTTGTGCTAAATAAGCAATAGAATACTAGTCCAAGTACAAAAAAAGACCGAGTAAAAATATTGCATTAATAATTAATACAATAAGTAGAATCTTTAGATGATTGGTCTTCATTAGTTAGTATTGTTGTGAAGATAAAACTTCGTAATACCTTTAACGGATTAACATAGGTAATATTATTGCAAGATTGAACAAGCAAGACAAATACAAAAAACTAATTCAACAGGCTGAAGTTCTTATAGATCCTAGTATAGACCGGATAGGGAATATGGCAAATTTATCTTCCCTCATTGCGACACACTTCGAACATCATTGGATTGGATTCTATAGAGTCAAGGATAAATCGCTAATTCTAGGACCTTTTCAAGGACCAGTGGCTTGTACTAACATATCTTATGGAAAGGGAGTATGCGGAACAGCTTGGAAAACGAAAACCACACAAGTAGTGTCTGATGTGCACAGTTTTCAGGGACATATAGCTTGCAGTCCGTATTCAAACTCAGAAATTGTAATCCCTTGCTTAGAAAATGAGAAGGTCTATGCTGTATTAGACTTAGACAGTACAGAATTTAATGCCTTTGACACCACTGATGTGAAATACTTAGAACAACTAGTTCGTCTTTTGTAATTCATGAGTTTTACAGAGAAATACGCATTATGGTTTAAAAGACTACTACCCTCTCCCTTCAGCATTGCTATTATTCTTACACTAGTAGTCGTAGTTCTAGCCAGTTTAGTCTCTGACAAATCCTTAAGCACCCTTTTGTTTGATTGGCAAGAAGGTCTTTGGGAATCAAACTTACTAGCATTTGGCTTTCAGATGATGCTTATGCTCGTGCTCGGACATGCATTGGCACTGAGTCACTTTTTTGATACTATCATACAGCAAATTGTAAAACCGATTAAAACAACTTCAGGAGCAGCAGCAACAGTGGTATTCTTTACAATCATTGTTGCTTTTCTAAACTGGGGACTGGGACTCATTTTTGGAGCAATATTAGCCAGAAAAATTGGAGAACAATTTTCAATAAATAATCGGCCTTTAAACTATCCACTAATTGGAGCTGCTGGCTATGTGGGACTTATGGTTTGGCATGGTGGACTATCTGGATCAGCATTGGCTAAAGTTGCAGAACAAGACCATTTGAGACGAATATCTGAGATTACGAGCTTACCTGAAACTATATCGTATGATCAAACTGTATTTAGTACAATGAATATGGTTGCTTTTCTATTGCTACTAGTTGTACTTCCAGCACTATTCTTTTGGATAGGTAAGAAGCAAAAAGGTCAACATACTAAGGTTAAAGTCAAAACTATACCTAGCGAAACAACCAACCATCCTATTGGGGCCGAGCATATCGATGAATCTAAATATCTAAGTAAGACTATTGGATTTTTTCTAGTTCTTCTTGCTGTGATTATAGCGTACAACTCTACTGGCAATCACCTTAATTTTATCACTCCTAATTTCATCAATTTTTCGATGCTTGCACTTTGCCTATTGCTTCACAAAAACTTTAGCAAATTCCTCAAGGCTATTGATACAGCAATTCGAGGTTCGTCTGGCATTCTTATTCAGTTCCCACTATACTTCGGAATACTGGCTCTGATGAAAACTAGCGGCCTTATTGGAGATATTTCTGATTTTTTCATACAAGTATCAAACGAAGCTACTTTACCGATATTCACATTTATTAGTGCAGGAATAGTTAATGTTTTTGTTCCAAGTGGCGGAGGCCAGTGGGCAATTCAAGGTCCTATTATTTTGGAAGCAGCTACTAAACTAGGCGTTCCTTTGCCTAAAATGATTATGGCATTGGCCTATGGTGATCAACTTACGAATATGCTTCAACCGTTTTGGGCTTTACCTTTACTCAGTATAACAGGTCTTAAAGCTAAAGATATCTTACCGTACACTTTGCTACTTATGGTAGCTGGAGCTCTCATTTTTATTTCGGTATTACTAGTGTTTTAAACATCATTATACTGGTATTGTAAACCTTCCGGTAGCTAGAATCTAAATTAACCTTCTTATCATCTCATTCGGAGGATTGAATTATGAAAGTAGGTGAAAACATTCTTAAAACGAACTACTAATCGTATACTAAAGCCAAAAAAAATCCCAACAGAGTTATTCTGTTGGGATTTGAATATTTTATGCTTGGTACTATTAAGGTGCTCCCATTCGTAACATGGCACATCTGAAACCTAAAGTAGATAAAGCTTGTTCCTCATCTAAGTATCTTCTAGTACCTGGAGAAGCCCAGTAAACTCTGTCATTCCAAGATCCACCTTTAAATACACGTGCTTGATTATCAATGAGGGTACTAACACCATACTCATAACCTTGCTCCCCGTCCATATAAAGCTCTTCATCTAAGTAACCAATATTATCAGATCTCTTATAGTTTCTTCTTCCTACATTTTCTTCTTCCGTTACAGGAACATAAGTGATTCTACCTAAGCTATCTTTCAAGTCAACAATTCCATCTTGATCTAGAGCTACTTTATCAAACACGTTACCTCTAAATGAGTTAAAATCACTCATATCTTCATAAGACAATGGTCTGTAAACATCCATAACCCATTCTGATACATTTCCACTCATATTGAATAAACCGTGATCGTTTGGCCAATAAGATCCTACCGGTGCAGTTATTAATGCACCATCATTTAGCTTATTAGCGATACCACCTTGATCACCTTTACCTCTTTTCATATTCCCGTAGAACAATCCTCTATCTTGCTCTTTACCGCCAGAATAACGTACTGTTAGACCTTCCCAAGAGTAAATCTTCTTTTGGTTTACATTTTCGTAAGTCGATGCTCCAACATTTGCCTGAGCTGCATATTCCCATTCTGCTTCAGTTGGAAGTCTGTATGAAGGTAACATTATTCCATCTTCCATACGTACATCTCTCACACCACCTTTTTTCTCTCGATAGTCCTTCATCTGCTTCTTACCGAACATTAGACCATCGTGCTGACCTGTATAGTAAGCTTTAGTATTGAAGTTAGCTTCATTCATTTGATCTGGATCTGGCTCTAAAATTCCTTCTCTCACAAGAATCATTTCATTAACTCTATCAGATCTCCAAGCAGCATAAGCAGTAGCTTGTTGCCAGTTTACACCTACTACAGGATAATCCTGATAAGCCGGGTGTCTGTAGTAATAATCCACATAAGGTTCGTTATAAGCTAGTCTATTTCTCCAAACATTTGTATCAGGAAGAGCATTTTTAGCCACCTCTGGGTAGTCTACATATACTCTTGACAACCACCATACATATTCTCTGTAGTGACTATTTGTAACTTCCGTCTCATCCATATAGAAAGATGCAACAGAAACTTTACGTTCTATGTTGTTATGCTCATAAGTAACATCCTGCTCACTAGAACCCATTGTAAAGGCTCCTCCGTGAACAAGTACTAGTCCAGGACCAGTTTCTTGACCTGCGTATTCGTGTTTTTCAAATCCTCCCCACTTTGAGTCATTGTAAACCCATCCTGTACTTGAAGACTTCTCTTTCTTACACGCTACAGCGGACACTATGGTCAACGATAGCAGTGCGATTGTGAATTTATTCAATTTCATATTCTAAGAAACTACTTATAATAACTGATTTCGATTTATATATATTGTGCAATGATACTTTTTTCAGTCCGATTTTAAAAATCTGGACAAGAGAGCTTTCTGTATTTTCTACTTGGTTTTCTTGCACACCATTCTATACCAGCAGATATTTCGTGAGATGCCGGAGCAGCTGCTCTTGCATCAGAAACAGTAATATCAAAACTGTATCCAAATTTAAATTTATCTTTTCTGAAACCTACTAAAGCCATTAGTGCATCTGCGTTACCAAATTCACCAAATGTTTGTCTGAACCACAATCCAGTAACAAGAGGTCCTTTGTTGTAGTAAAAACCAATATTCATCTGCGTAAATTGATTCTGCAACATAAACAACACATTAGGTGATATCGTAGATTCAGGAATTTTTCTTCCATCTAAAGGAATCACTGCACCCGTGTGTGCAGTATACCTTCTTGGAATTATTGCTTCCGGAGTTTGTGAATTGAAGAAAGACTGATTAGGTTGAATTAGATTATGTACAGCAAGTCCTCCATAAAATCGTTCTGTATAAATGAGAGCTCCCGTGGAAAAATTTGGATATTGAACAACATCATTTATAAATCGTTCACCAGTTGGATTTACAAATCCTTCACTTGGATCGATTTGATCTTCAAACCTAAGTCTTTGCCAGTCTATACTTCGCTGTCCAAACTCGCCTTGTATTCCAAGACGAACTGCAACTCTCCTATTTATTTCTAATTGGTAAGAATATCCTGCTGCAACACTTGTAGATCTCAACAATCCTTCACCAGCTCTGTCGTCTAGAAGGAGTAATGATACCCCTCCACCAATTGCATCAAAATGCTGATCATAGCTCGCACTACTAGTAACAAATGTACCAGGCAATGACGGCCATTGATTTCTATAGTTTAATACGACTCTTCCTCCGCCACCACACGTACCCGTACCTGCCATTGCTGGATTGGTATAAATAGGTGCAGCATAAAACTGCGTAAATTCAGGGTCTTGAGCTTGAGCACTAAATGCGGTACACAAGCCAAGGATCCATAAGGCAGTAGTTCTTAATTTCCTCATTCTTCTAAAGTTGTAATTCACAAAGATATAACATTATTGAATATACGTGTGACAATTATAATTATTGTGTCAATTTTGGAAATCGGGAAATACTACACAATAAAAATTGCTTTAACATTGTTAGAGAACTAATTAAGCTAAGCAAAACACGACATCATCTGAATGAATTTATATCGAAGGGCAGTTAATCTTTCTTTGTTTACAATCTCCCTGTTTGTGAACCTCCAAGCACTGGGACAATCAAACATAATCAACCTTGAATGGGATATTAACCCAAATGTTCAGCCTAACCCTGAATATTCTGGTTTTCAAGTGCTTACCCCTTACGACTGTAAAAGTTGCTTCTTAACTCCAAGTGGAGAATATAATACACCTTACGTCTCTAGAACAATAGATGGGAACGCTCTAGATATAGAAAATGTAAGAATAAAAAACGTAAAAACAGCCACTAGTCCAAGAATCAGAATTCCAAGTCTTTCAAATGACTTCAAAATAGAGACGAAAACCACTTTTCATCGTGGGAATAAGCAATTGACCTTCCTTTTGTATCCACTTCGTAAATCAGGAAACAATACAGAGTACATTACCTCTTTTGAGTGGGATATAAAGACAAAAAGAAGCACTGAGCTCTTTGGCCAAAACAGAATATCAAAAAAAACCAGCAACTACAGTTCTGTTCTGGCATCTGGTGATTTCTACAAGTTAGCTGTACCAAAAGAAGGAGTGTATAAGATTGATCAAGATTTCCTTTCTTCAGCAGGATTAGATGTGTCAATGATATCACTAGCCAAACTGAAAATCTATGGAAATGGAGGTCAAATGCTTCCAGAAGTTATTGCCGAAGATAGATACGACGACTTAGAGGGAAATACTATCTCTGTATATGATGCGAATGAAAATGACAAATTAGATCCTGAAGATTATATACTCTGGTATGCACCTGGTCCTACAAAATTTTCCTACGATAGAACCTCAGGTACTTACATCGCCCAAGGTCACGACTATGACGTAGCTTCTTACTATTTCCTTACTTGGCAAGGAGAAAATGGAGCTAGGATAGATAATGTGGCATCTGGGCAAGGTTTGACACCCGACATGAGAATTGAGCAGTACGATCACCTTATTTACCACGAGAGTAATGAAGAAAATCACATCAAATCAGGTAGAAGATGGTGGGGAGACAAAATGCAACTTGTCCGTCAACGAAATTTCAACTTTGGAATTGATGGAATACTAGTTGGACAACAAGCTAAAATGAGGCTTATTTCCACCGCAAGGGCTACTTCCAGCAGCAGTATGAGTATTAGAAACAATGGAAATAGCATAGAGTTGATTTCATACGCTGGTGTTCCAGGAGACTATGAAAGTCCATTTGCTTCATTTCCAAGAACTTCTAATATTTCTTTTGCTTCTACTTCAACTATAGATATAACGTTCAACTACAATAAGTCCACCACAGAAGCTGCCGCGTGGATTGATTACTTCACATTAATGATACCACGTGAGCTAAATGTAATTGACAACCAACAGGTAATTAGAACCAACAGCCTTTCACCACAAAACAATGTAGATTTTAGCATATCCAATTTCAATAGCGTTCACCGCATTTGGGATGTAACCGATCCGTTAGATGTGAAGGGACAACAGACTTTTGAATCAGGAGGAAAAACACGCTTTACTAGATCAGCAATAGACAGTTTTAGCCCACCAACATTTGTAATTTTCAATCCAGACGTCGCTCCGACTCCCCAATACATTGGTAAAGTTGAAAATCAAAACTTACACGGTATTTCTAATACTGATTACTTAATGATCACTAGGAATGATCTTCTAGATGAAGCAAATCGTTTAGCTGATTTTCACAGATCAAGAGGTCTCTCTGTCGAAGTAATAGACGTGACTTATATTTACAATGAGTTTTCTTCCGGCTCCCAGGACGTGACAGGAATCCGAGACTTTATAAAACTTATTTATGACAGAGGTTTAGCAGATGGTAATCCACTAGAATATGTTCTTCTGTTTGGTGATGGAAGCTACGACTATAAGGATGTAGAGGACAATAATACCAACGTAGTACCCATTTATCAGTCACTGGAATCTAACAGTCCTACTCGCTCCTATTGTTCAGATGATTACTACGCCATTTTAGATGATACTGAAGGGTATTGGGGAATCGGAAATCAACCCGATGAAGCACTTGATGTATTTGTAGGCAGGCTGCCTGCAAGCAATGCCGATGAGGCGAAAATAATGGTAGATAAAATGTATCATTATCACAATGAAGAAAGCCTAGGCAACTGGATACAGACATTGACTTTCATCGCAGATGACGAGGACGGCAATAGACATTTAAATCCTTCTGAGCAAATGACCGACTCTATCGAATCTGTCTCGCCAGAGTACAATATCAAAAAAATATGGTTAGATGCATTTGAACAAGTATCATTTGGAAGTGGAAATAAGTACCCAAAGGTGAATGAAGAAATAACCAAAATGATAGGCAGTCAGGGTACCTTAATATTTAACTATGTAGGACATGGTGGTGAGAATGGGATGGCTCACGAACGTATTCTCACAAGGCCAGAAATAATAAATTGGACGAACTACGATAGACTTTCGTTCTTTGTCACTGCCAGTTGTGAGTTAGCTAAAATTGACAATCTAGAAATAGAATCTCCGGGAGAATTAATGCTATTAGATCCAGATGGAGGAGCAATCGGACTACTTGCTACCACGAGACTTGTCTTTATTGGAACAAATACAGATCTAAATAAAAAATTACTTGAGCGAAATCTTTTACTGAGTAGAAATGGGCAATTGCCTTCTGTAGGTGAAGCCTACTTAGAAACTCGAAATCGTGATGCTAATGAATCTATAAATGCAAGGTGTTTTATTCTCCTAGGAGACCCCGCACTTCGTCTATTAAGTCCTCCTCACAAAGTGGTGACTACAGAAGTAAATGGGAAACCTGCTACTACTTTTAATGATACATTGAAAGCTTTAGAACTTGTGACTATATCTGGAGAAATTAGAGACGGTAGTACAGACCAATTGATGACTGGATATAACGGAGAACTATTTCCTACATTCTATGACAAACCTTCTCAATACAGAACCCTGGGGCAAGATGATGAAAGCAGTCCTATTACTTTTTACGAGCAGAATAGAATCATTTATAAAGGAAATGTCACTGTAGCTGGAGGTAAGTTCAGTTTCCAATTTATTGTCCCAAAAGACATAGCGTATAACATAGGTGCTGGTAAGTTATCCTATTATAGTAAAGATGGGTTATCACATGCTGGTGGAACAGATACCTCATTTAAAATAGGAGGAACAGCAGATAGTCTCGCTGCAGACAACGCTTTTGACAAACTAGAATTATACATTGATGATGAAAGTTGGGTATTCGGAGGGACCACATCTAGTACCCCTGATATGCTAGCACTTTTATATGATTCAAATGGGATAAACACTATTGGTAGTGGTATTGGCAGAGAGATGGAAGCCATATTAGATAAAGATACCGACCAAGAAAGAACGATAATCGTAAACGACTTCTATAGGCCCGATTTAAATAGCTACCAAAGTGGCAGAATCGAATACCCATTTGACGAACTAGAGCCAGGTAGGCACACGCTTACCCTAAAGGTTTGGGATGTATACAATAATTCCTCAGAAGCATATACAGAATTTATAGTGACCGAGGAAGAAGATATTCAAGTGTCTAATGTTCTCAACTACCCTAACCCATTTAACAACTACACCGAGTTTCATTTTGACAATAATAAAGCAGGTCAAAATCTGAGTATTAATGTTAATGTTCTTTCTGTGGCAGGCAGAGTGGTTAAATCTATTTCACAGGAAATAGCCAATGCCCCAGCACATAGCAGTAGTGTTACTTGGGATGGTAGAGATGATTTTGGAGATCTTTTAGGCAGAGGAGTTTACCTCTATTATCTAAGTGTAAAAGCCGAAGATGGGTCCACTTATTCTAAGACTGAAAAACTATATATTCTCAACTAAATAAATAATAAATGATACATTTGTCCACTAATTTTGTGAAATTGAAAAACGCATTTATTCTTACTCTGCTTATGGTTGCTGCCCTACAAAGTGTAGCACAAACCAATACCATAAACACTAATAAAGATCTATTAGGCCAACGAAATGTAATTACTACGGCGGCTCCTTTTTTAATGATACCGGTAGACTCTAGAGCCTCTGGTATGGGTGATGTAGGAGTAGCCACTTCAGCCGATGCAAACTCCATTCATTGGAATCCTTCGAAATTGGCGTTCGTTGAAAAAGATGGAGGTTTCTCATTATCTGCTGCTCCGTGGTTAAGACAATTAGTTCCAGATATCTGGTTCTACTACTTATCAGGATACAAAAGAATAGATAAGAGAAGTACTGTTGGTATGTCTCTTAGATATTTTACACTAGGAGATATTCAATTTACAGATGAAATCGGAAATCCAAACGGTAACTACGAACCAAAAGAATTTGCCATAGATGGAGCTTATGCACGTCAATTATCTGATAACTTAGCTTTAGGTATAGCACTTAGATTTATATTTTCTGACTTAGCTAGAGGTCAAGTTGGGACAAGCGGTGCTCAAATCACAGCAGGTACTGCAGGTGCTGGAGATATCTCAATGACCTACAGGAATGATATGGAAATCAGTGGTAAAGACTTTGATTACACTATTGGAGGTAATATCAGCAATATAGGTAACAAGATAACCTACACTACAGAAGCAAATAGAGATTTTATTCCAGTGAACCTAAGACTAGGTACTTTTTGGAAAACACAACTAGATGAATTTAATGAGATTGGATTTGGAGTAGACTTTAATAAGCTTTTAGTCCCAACTCCTCAGTATACTTATCGATTAGATTCAAATGGGAATAGAGTGCAAGATGTTGATGGTTTTGATATCATATCTGGTAGATAAATTCCAGATGAGCCATTAGTGAGAGGTATGCTTTCTTCTTTTGGTGATGCTCCAGGAGGTTTCCGAGAAGAACTAAATGAATTTACAGTATCTGTTGGGATGGAGTATTGGTACGATAAGCAATTTGCATTACGAGCTGGATATTTTCACGAGGCAGAGACTAAGGGAGCTAGAAAATATGCAACTTTCGGTGCTGGTATAAAGTATAAAGTATTCCAAATAGATGCTTCATACTTGCAGCCATTTACAAGAAGACACCCATTACAAAACACTATAAGATTTTCGCTTTTATTTGATTTGGACGCATTCCGCGATCAAGAAGATTTATAGTTCTAGTCTAATAACAAAGATATTTATACCCAGGTCTTACGACTTGGGTATTTTTTTAGGTTAAAAATGGATTCGAAATTCTCTCTTGTCCAACTGTGGTAATAGGTCCGTGTCCCGAATATATAATCGTTTCATCTGGTAGAACTAAGACCTTTGTCTTAATTGCATTGATTAATGTATCAAAATCACCACCTGGCAGATCTGTCCTTCCTATACTTCCTTGAAAAATCACATCCCCTCCTATAAGTGCATTTTCTTCCTTTATATAAAAGCATACACTGCCAGGAGAGTGTCCCGGAGCTTGAAAAATAGATATAACAGAATTACCAAACGTAAACTGACTGCCATCATCTAGGCCAATAGTAGGTCCTACAAGCTTTTCCATAGCCAGACCATAGTTCATTGCCGTGGCAACAGCACTGTTATAAATAAACTGATCATCTATGTGCACTTCTGGCACTAATCCATAGGTATTGCTAATCCAATTGACTCCAAACACATGAT
>ERZ1046568.2734-NODE-2734-length-11139-cov-60.271833_pt1 | contig 11139 bp, 10 predicted proteins | sample MGYA00383092_ERZ1046568 | MGnify/ENA primary metagenome ERZ1046568 (study PRJEB29581, sample SAMEA5548362) | metagenome | biome: marine; feature: coastal; material: water | depth 1 m | study: Short-term variability in the microbial, nano- and picoplankton... | reverse complement strand
ATCAATGCCTTTTGTGCGTGTAAACGATTTTCTGCTTCATCCCAAACCACAGAAATAGACCTATCTTCTAGTAATTCAGCTGAAACTTCCTCGCCTCTGTGTGCAGGCAAGCAATGCATAAAGAGTGCCTGATCTGCCGCCTTAGCCATGAGTTCATGATTGACCTGAAAGCCATCAAAATGCTCTAACCTAGTAGCCTGTTCGGCTTCTTGTCCCATCGAGGCAAACACATCTGTAGTTACAAGATCAGCATCAGTCACCGCTTGAACAGGATCATTAGTTAAAACAACGCGATCGCCAGCACTTGCTAAAATAGCCGCATCGGGTTCATAGCCTCTCGGGCAGGCAATGCGTAATTTAAAATCGAATTGCATAGCCGCATTGATCCACGAATGACACATATTATTGCCATCGCCAATCCAGGCAACCGTTTTACCCTGAATAGATCCGCGATGCTCAACATAGGTCTGCACATCGGCAAGTAACTGACAGGGATGAAAGCTATCGGTTAAGGCATTGATCACTGGCACAGTAGAATGTTTGGCAAAGGTCTCAATTTTGTCATGACCAAAGGTTCTGATCATAATAATATCAGTCATTCTCGAGATCACTCTCGCAGAATCTTCAATCGGTTCGCCGCGACCCAACTGGGTATCAGTTGGCGACAGAAATAACGCACTTCCACCCAACTGCGCCATACCGGCTTCAAAAGAAACTCGGGTTCTGGTGGATGATTTTTCAAAAATCATCGCCAATACCTTTTGCGCCAATACCGGTTGTTGGGTGTTTTCACGATGTGCTTTTTTTAACGCAATCGCAGAATCAATCACCTGATTAAGTTCAGCGGGTGAAAGGTCATGTAAGGTAAGAAAATGTCTAACAGCCATGTGCGTGACGCCTATTGGAAGTCTTTAATAAGGGGTGCCAGAATACTCACAACCTGTTGAGCTTCTTGGTCAGTCATAATCATTGGCGGTAATAGTCTGATTACCGAATCAGCGGTAACATTAATCACCAAGCCATGTTTCAGGGCTTCAGTATATAAAGATTTACAGGGTTTAGTTAATTCAACCCCAATCATACAGCCGCAACCTCTAATATCCTTAACATGCTCAACGCCTTCTAGTGCATCGGTCAGTCCTTGCATAATAATATTGCCCACTGTGACCGCTCTTTGGTATGTATCGCCAGATTCAATAAGCTCTACGACCTTGAGTGCAACCGCGCTAGCTAGGGGGTTACCACCAAAGGTAGAACCATGATTACCCGGTTGCATCAATTTAGCCGCCTCACCATGAGCCAGACAGGCGCCAATAGGCATGCCGTTACCAAGGCCTTTAGCCGTGGTCACTACATCGGGCTGAACACCACTGTATTGATGGTAAAAGAACATACCTGTTCTACCATTACCGGTTTGAACCTCATCAAACATTAGCAGCCAGTCAAGCTCATCACATAGATCTCTTAACTGCTGAAAATAATCAGAATCAGCGAGGTTTATACCGCCTTCACCCTGAATAGGCTCTACAAAAATGGCACAGATATCAGAGTTATTGTCAGCGATAGTTCTTAGCGCTTCGATATCATTGAAGGGGCCACGAGCAAAGCCTCTAACAAGGGGTTCAAAACCTGCCTGTATTTTTCTGCTACCAGAGGCGGTTAAGGTGGCCAGCGTTCTGCCATGGAAAGCATTATCCATGACCAATACCGTAGGTAACTTGATCCCTTTTTTATTGCCATGTAAGCGAGCTAATTTTATAGCCGCCTCATTTGCTTCCGCACCAGAGTTACCAAAAAATACATTGGTCATGCCTGAAATGTCACACAGCTTTTCAGCCAGTTGTTGTTGGCTTGGAATCGCAAAAAAATTAGAACAATGAATTAATTCAGATGCCTGATCAGCAATAACTTTGCTGATTTCAGGATGTGAATGACCTAGGCCGCAGACAGCAATACCTGAAAGCGCGTCCAGATATTTGTTACCTTTTTCATCAAACAGCCAAGCACCTTCACCACTGACTAAAGTCATGGCTTTTTCGCCGTAGGTATTCATCAAGGCTTTATCGCCCATAATCACTCACATTCAATGTTTTTAAAAAAACGAAAAAAGGGCAGTCTTGCTGCCCTTTGGATACCAATATTATAGGAATATTTAACAATCATCGCAATAACACTCATTTAGCGTTTCTTCCTTTAGCTATAAGGCTAAAAAGGGTAAAATAACTTCAACAGCAATCAATACAGGGCTTTTTTAATGGATATTATGGAAACAATACGTGATCAAGTAGAAAACAACTCAGTTTTACTCTACATGAAAGGGTCACCCAATCAACCACAATGTGGTTTTTCAGCGCGAACAGTTCAGGCATTAATGGCCTGCGGGCACCGCTTCGCCTTTGTTGACGTTCTATCAAACCCAGAAATCAGAGAAAATTTGCCAAAATATGGTAACTGGCCGACCTTCCCGCAGTTATGGGTAGCCGGCGAACTTGTTGGTGGTTGTGATATCGTCACTGAAATGCATGAAAAAGGTGAGTTGAAGACATTAATTGACGAAAACCTGGGTGAAGAACCATCGGGTGAGTAATCTAAATTAAAAAAACCGCTCGCTGATTCTAATCATCGAGCGGTTTTTTTTTGCCTTATAAAAAGACAAAAATTAAGAAAATACGGTTAGGTGGCTTTGGAAAAATAAAACTTACGCCATAATCTTAAACCAAAGGCTAAAGAGAGTATCCAGACAAATAACTCTATCCAGTTGGGGTTACTGTTGTAGCCCAAAAATCCTTTAAGAAAAACACCAATATGCCCCTTATCATGCAGTAGGTGAGTGTATTTCTCTTTGCCATTTAAATTGTAAGAATAAAAAGCAGGATTATCTGATTCGCTCAATTCAGTTTTTGGCTTAAGAATACTGTAAGGGCGGGAAATATCCTGTTTAGTCTCTAAGCCAATCACCTGCAAGTGATCACCCTTAACAAAAAATTCTTCAATTTCGTGGGCGCCGTAAGTCATCATTCCTGTAGCGAAGACCACTAATAGCAAGCTTGTAGCTCTAAAAAATGACTTGAGCTGTATACGCTTACCCTGAATAACAATCGCATAACCAATAGCAATGGCCAGCGCTAAGCCAGCTATAAAGCCTGTATAAGAAAAGGATTCAGTCATTGAGAAACTGCCCATCAAGAATATAGCCGTTTCAAAGCCTTCTCTGAATATAGCAAAGAATATGATGAGAAAGATTCCCCAGCCAGCACTCTCAACTGCCTGGTTAGCTTCGTCTTTTAATGCGGCAGTAGCTCCGACTTGCTTTGAAAGCCAAAAGATTACATACCAAATTAGGCCGGCAGTAGCGATCATGGCTACACCCTCAAAAAGTGCCTCAATAGATGCGTTACCAATAGAACTCTTAACCTGAACCAGTGCAAAGCCAGTGATAATGCTCGCAACGATTGCAGCACCGACCCCTAACCATAATTGGCGGATTTCTCTGTTGAGTTCCTGCTTAATAAGGAGGGTATAGATAATTCCAACGATTAGTGAGGCTTCAAGGCCTTCGCGGAACATAATAATAAACTCGTTCATGATGGTATTACTCTATATTTAGTTACAGGTAGTAGGGTTGTAAGTGCTCATAATACCCAAGATTAATGGTGGGACTTTACAAAAAAAACAACCCAAATGCAAATAATTATCATTTATAAATTAATTCAATACCCTGTATTTACTGAGGATTCTAGCTTTTGGTTTGGTTTATAGGGTGAAAAAATAGCGATTTTAATAAAATAATTGTTGCAAATATAAATGATAATCATTACCATTAACAACAAATCCCAATATTGTTTTTTAATACGAGATAATTTTATGAAAAAAGTAAGGCTTTTAAATGTTGCCGCTTTGAGCGCAATTTTTGTTGTTGGTCCCGTTTTGGCTGAAACTTCAGACTTCGAAGAAATTTTGGTCAAAGGAAGAGTGCTGCAAAGCGATCAAATGAACGCACTGAAAACACCCACATTAATTATTAATGTGCCCCAGTCGCTCTCTATTGTTACCGATGAAGATGTTCGAAAGAAAGGTTTCAAGGAAATTGGCGATATTGTTCGATATACCCCTGGCATTAATACCTCCTTAGGTGAGGGGCATCGTGATGCTGTAGTATTTCGTGGCGTTAGATCTACCGCAGATTTTTATCAAGATGGTGTAAGAGACGATGTTCAATACTATCGTCCTTTATATAATGTGGAGCAAGTAGAGGTGCTTAGAGGACCTAACGCACTATTATTTGGTCGCGGCGGAACCGGTGGCATTATCAATAGAGTGTCTAAAAAAGCAGTTAATGGTCAAGATTTCAAAACCGTAGATATTGGTGTTGATTCCTTTGGTGCGACCGATTTAGCGGCTGATGTAAACACCAATCTTAGCGATTCCGTTGCCTTTCGTTTAAATGTGCACAGTGACTCGCTAGAAAATCATAGAGATTTCTACAACGGTGACCGTTTTGGTATCAATCCTACAGTGAGTATCGCACTGGATGCAGACACAGATTTAGATCTGTCCTACGAATATATTGATCATGAACGGTTTATTGATCGCGGTATTCCTACCGCCAATGGTGAGCCGGTTAAAGCCTTTAGCGATATTGTTTTTGGTGACAAAGATGGAAACCTTAGCACTCTAGAAGCCTCTGTGTTGCGCGCTGCTCTTAGTCATAGATTTTCTGAGTCAACCAAAGGTAGCCTATCTTTAACCTCAAATAGCTTTGAAAAAATGTATCAAAATACCTATGCAAGTGGCTATGATGCTGATGGTGAAGAAGTCACAATGGATGGCTACCACGATCCCACCGAAAGAGATAATTTAATTCTATCTGCGAATTTGGTTAATGAACTCAATTTCGGAAATATGACCCATACTATTCTTACCGGTTTTGAATCAGTTAAAACTGATAATAGCAACCTACGATACAATACATATTGGACAACCAATGATTGTGCATATCGTAATGAAGAGGGCAAATATTCTTATGACAAAGAATCATTCGATGTTTCCAACCCAATGGATTTCTCAGTTAATAAAAGTGGTGTTGCTACTGCCGTTGAGTACACAAATCCCTGTGCTCTGAAGTCGAGTACAGAGACAGATATTAGTGTTAAATCTTTCTATTTCCAAGACCAAATTGAAGTTACTGATAATCTGATGGTATTGCTAGGTGGTCGTTATGATAAGTTTGATATCCAAGTTGATGATGTTAAAAAGGATTCTTCTGCGGCACGAGTGGATACCGAGTTTTCACCAAGATTTGGCCTAATTTATAAGCCGCAAAACAACGTATCTCTTTATTACAGTTACAGTGAAAGTTTCGCGCCGAGATCAGGCGAGCAATATAAGAAACTTACAGGCGGAGCAGCGGGTTCTGGTGAGACCTTAAAGCCTGATTACTACGAGAGTTCTGAGATAGGCTTTAAACTAGACCTGAATAAGAGCCTAAGCCTAACCTCAGCCTATTTTGAAAGTGAATCAGAGATTGCAGATTATGATGGAACAAGCTCAGATTATATTACTGAGAGAGGTCTTTCGGTTGATGGCTTTGAACTTGAACTAAAGGGTCAAGTTAATGAGAACCTTAATGTTGCGTTCAGCTACAGCAATGTAGATGGAGAAACTGCTATGGGTGGAGAGCCCAGAGAGATCCCTGAGTCTACTTATTCGATCTGGACGACCTATGATATTAGCCCTAACTTTGGTTGGGCATTGGGTGTCATTCATCAGGGTGAGTCGTTTGTATCGGATGATGATGCTATAAATCAGGATAAACAGGGAATCGATGATCCGATTGAGGTTCTTCCAGCTTACACTAGAGTTGATGCGGCGGTTTATTACAGCATTGCAGACGATCTTAAACTTCAATTAAATATTGAAAATCTATCTGACGAAGTTTATTTCCCACATTCACACAGTACTCATCAGGTAGCTGTGGGTGAAGCAAGAAGTACTAGACTATCATTAAGTAAAACCTTCTAAGAGTTTACTAATGAATTAAAAAGGGCGACTTTGTCGCCCTTTTTTTTCGCCAAAATACTGTTGAGGTGGTGTTTATACTGTCAATTTCAAATAATGCGTGCAAGGCTATAAACATAATAAAAACTTTCAATTGGTTGAAAGTTTGTCAATGTGAAACTATCCTCTTTAGATTATACATATTCAAAACAAGTAACTTTTATTAGGAGTAACCAATATGGCTGTATTAGTAGGCAAGCCAGCACCAGATTTCACGGCTGCTGCAGTAACTGGCAGTGGTGAGATTATCGATAACTTTAACCTTGCAGAGACAATTAAGGGCAAAAAAGCTGTTATTTTCTTTTACCCTCTCGATTTCACCTTTGTATGTCCTTCCGAGCTGATCGCATTTGATCACCGTTATCAAGAATTTGTTGATCGTGGCGTAGAAGTAATAGGTGTTTCGATTGATTCACAATTTTCTCACAATGCATGGCGTAATACTGACGTGAATGACGGTGGTATTGGTGCGGTTAAATACCCATTGGTTGCCGATGTTAAGCACGAAATCTGTCAAGCATACGATGTTGAGCATGCGGATGGCGTTGCCTTCCGTGGTTCTTTCTTGATTGACGAAGATGGCTTGGTAAGACACCAGGTGGTCAATGATTTACCCCTAGGCCGTAATGTTGATGAGATGTTACGTATGATTGATGCCCTTGCATTCCATCAGGATCATGGCGAAGTCTGTCCTGCAGGTTGGAACAAAGGTGATAGCGGCATGAAAGACACTCCAGAGGGTGTTGCTGCATACCTATCAGAAAACGCTGACAAGCTTTAATTAGTTATCGTTTTACCCTGCGCCCGCGCTGCTATGTAGTGCGGGCGTTTTGTTTTTACTTTGATTATTTTCTGCGTTCAATCACATCATTAAAGACTTCAAAGCTGTCTTTTTTACGATCGCTTAAAAAGCGCTTAATAACCGCAGTCACCACTGGAAAAGCCAGTTCATCCCATGGGATATCTTGCTCATCAAACAGCGCTACCTCGGTAGATTCAGCACTCGGGCCAAAATCTAAATTGGCTAGTTGTGCGCGATAGAATACATATACCTGATTGATGTATGGGATGTCATAAAGCGCGTAAAGCGTAGGTTCATTAACTGACGCATGAGCCTCTTCTTGGCATTCTCTTAATGCCCCCTCAAGTGTTGACTCATCATTTTCCATGAATCCAGCAGGCAGTGTCCAGCGACCTTTCTGTGGCTCAATAGCGCGCTTACAGAGGAGTATTTGCTGATTATACTCAGGCAGTACACCTACAATAACCAATGGGTTCTGATAATGGACAGTTTTGCAGTTTGGGCAAACAAAGCGCAGTCTGTTGTCTCCCTCTGGTATCTTCAGAGTAACTGGGGTACCGCATTCTGAACAGTAATTCATAAATCCCTCAAGAATTGTTATAAAAACGTATAATGAACCTATGTTAGCCACTATTTCACAACGATTAAAACATTATATGCCCTCGGCCGCTGAATCCGAGGTGGATAACGCGGCCACTAAAGCTGCTGTGATGCTTCTTTTGCAAGGCGATCCATTGGATCCGCATGTGATTTTAACAAAGCGCGCTAATCATCTTAACCATCATGCTGGCGAAGTGGCTTTTCCGGGTGGCATGAAAGAGCCTTGCGATCAAAATCTATTAGCAACTGCCTTACGTGAAACTGAAGAAGAAATTGGCCTTACTTCCGATAAGATCGAGTTACTTGGTATGTTGCCCAGTGATTCACCTCGTTTAAGTAAGTTACGTGTGGCACCGTTTATGGGATGGGTGGCATCGCCTTATCATTTGCAACCGGACCCTTCTGAGATAGCCGCGGTTTTTAATTTTCCTCTCAAATTGTTATTGGATACAGGTGGCTATAAATATTTCGAGCTCAGTGAAAGAAAAATTCAATTACCTTACGTAAAGTATGGGGAATACAAGATTTGGGGATTCACTCTTAAGGTTATGGTGGATATGTTAAATTTTGTTTTAGATGCTCAAATTAATTTGCGTTACCCAACGCAGCAACAGCTTCAGCAGTTAACGGCTGAATAATAGATACAAGTGAGAAAACTTTAATGGATAAATCCACATCACCCTGCATTTCAATTTGTCGACTTAATGACGAAGATGTTTGCGTCGGCTGTTACCGCACCAGCGAGGAAATAAGAAATTGGATTTATCTGGATGAGGACCAGCGACAGGCTGTGGTTGATAGCTGCATAGATAGAGCAGATCAAAACAACTAATCCAGTCTTAGCCTAAATACTCGATTCAGATGTAATTGGCTTAAGACTGGTTGCGGCTACTTTTTTAACACGGGTGCCGTTAATCTCAACGGTTTCGAATTTAAATTGATTTAAAGTAAAGCTGACATTGCCATCGGGAATACTTTCTAATTGCTCCAAAACCAGTCCATTCATGGTTTTTGGGCCGTTGAGAGGTAAGTCCCACTGGGTTGCCTTGTTAATTTCTCGAATAGTAGCAGTACCATCAATTAAGAAGCTACCATCGTTCTGAGCTATGACCTCTTCAATACGATCAGCTTCATTGGTGGTGAAATCACCTACGATTTCTTCCAATATGTCTTCCAGAGTCACTAAACCCTGAACCTCGCCGTATTCATCAACCACCACCGCAAAGCGACTACGCATTTTTTTGAAGTTGAGAAGCTGTGTGGTCAACTTGGTACTTTCGGGAATAAAGTAAGCCTCGTCAGCAAAGCGTTTAATGGCATTATGTGTAATGGTGTCTGCGCGCAAAAGATGGTTAGCTTTGCGAACATGAAAAATGCCGATAATATTATTGATATCGCCAGAGTAAACGGGCTGGCGGGTGTATTCGCAAGAAAGAATTTGCTCCATAAGAACATCAATGTTTTCTTCTAAATCTAGCCCGCTGACTTCGTTGCGAGGAATCATAATATCCTCAACTGTCATATTATCAAGGTCGAGTATGGCTCTTAGCATGCCCTGATTGCTGTCAGAAAGTTTATGCCCAGACAGATCGACCAAAGACTTTAACTCTTCAGAATCTAAGCTATCGTCTCTATCTTTGTTGGGATCAAAACCCAGCAGACTGATAAACGTATTGGTTAGCCTATTAATAGACCAGATAAGAGGCGTTAAAAGCTGGAGTAGTGGCTTTAAAATATGACTAGCTTTGAAGGCAAACCATTCGGGGTTCTGAGCGGCAATAGTTTTAGGTGTTACTTCGGAAAAAACCAACACTAAAATGGTCAGTGTTGCCGTGGCAACCCAAGGTGCGGCAGCTTCACCAACGTAATGGATAGCGAGCATGTTGGCGATAATCGCTGCAAGAATATTAACCGCGTTATTACCGACTAAAATAAGCCCAATTAAGCGATCAGGCATAGCTAGTAGCTTAGCGGCACGCCTTGCGCCAGCACTTTTTTTACGTTGGTGTCTTAATCGATAAGGGTTGAGTGACATCATGCTTGTTTCTGAGCCAGAAAAGAACGCTGATAAAATGAGCAGCGAAAACAATATGCCCCAAAGAAACAGTGGGTGGGAACCTTCCAAAGATAGTGCCTCTAAAACTTAAGTAACCTAATGTTGAATGAGATTATGCAATATATCAACCGACAAAGGTTAATTTAATACCAACTCAATGACGACTTTACTACCAATATAGCCTAAAAGAATCCCTGAAAAACCAACCCATGTCCAGTTGATAGCTCTGCGACCACGCCAGCCATAAAGATGCCTGCCAAAAAGTAATACGGCATAAACCGCCCAGGCGACAATACTAAAGGCGACTTTATGTATTAGCTGCTGGGCAAAAAAGTCGTCATACACATAGAAGCCTGTAATTAACGATAGTGTAAGCAGAATCTGACCCACCCAAATTAATTTAAATAGCAGTGCTTCCATGGTTTCAAGGGCGGGCATGGTACGCATTAACACGTCTTGATGCTTATGTTTTAGCTGCCAGTTCTGATAGCCTGCCAGCAGAGCTTGGAGTGCGGCTATGGCCAGAAAACTGTAGGCCAGAATAGAAATCAAGATATGCGCCTGTAAACTTAGTGGCACAAAAATAGTCGCCTTTGTACTGCTACTAGTGAGTGCCACCAGTAAGGTAACAACTGAAATAGGAAAAAGAGCTAGATAAAGACTGTGAATGGGTTTTTGTAGATTGCTAAAATACACTAATGCATTAATCACTAAGGCCAGTAATGCAATTATTTTCATGAGGCTAAGGTCGAGCCCACCATCTTTTGAAAGTAATTGAAATGCAGCAACAGCATGAAGCACAATAGCAGCTAGAGTTATGGTTTGAAGTAAATTATTCTTCAAACCCTCTCGGTTATATAGTGCAAGTAGGGTTGCTATCCATCCTATGACATAAAGTGTGATAGCACCTGAGCCAAATGCAAACGTAGTCATAATATTATCCGTATGTAATTGAGGCTAAGTTTGGCATATTAAGGGCTATAGGTGAAGTCTAGCGCTCAAATACTGATATAATGAAGTCACAAACCTAACGATTTGGAAAAAAAGATGGCAATGTTTGAAAACTTAAGTGAACGCTTATCCCAGAGTCTTAAAAAAATCTCAGGAAAAGCCAGTTTAAGTGAAAGTAATATCCAAGAAACCCTGCGAGAAGTACGTGTTGCACTTTTGGAGGCGGATGTTGCATTGCCAGTTGTTAAAGACTTTATCGAATTAGTCAAACAACGTGCCGTTGGCACGGAGGTAAGTGCTAGCTTAAACCCAGGTCAGCAATTCCTGAAGATCGTTCAGGCAGAACTTGAATCGGTGATGGGGGAGAAAAATGAATCCCTTAGCTTAAATGCCCAGCCGCCTGCTGTCATATTGATGGCGGGCTTGCAGGGTGCGGGTAAAACCACATCGGTAGCAAAGTTGTCACGTTATCTTTCAGAACGTGAAAAGAAAAAAGTCATGGTTGTTTCTGCCGATGTCTATCGTCCAGCAGCGATTGAGCAATTAAAAACGCTAGCCTCTGAGGTTGGCGCTGAATTTTTCCCTAGTTCACCCGATCAAAAGCCCACCCAAATTGTCAGCGATGCTATTGCCGCGGCAAAAACTCAATTTGCAGATGTACTAATTGTTGATA
>ERZ1046568.2730-NODE-2730-length-11143-cov-5.079004_pt1 | contig 11143 bp, 7 predicted proteins | sample MGYA00383092_ERZ1046568 | MGnify/ENA primary metagenome ERZ1046568 (study PRJEB29581, sample SAMEA5548362) | metagenome | biome: marine; feature: coastal; material: water | depth 1 m | study: Short-term variability in the microbial, nano- and picoplankton... | reverse complement strand
TAAGACCAACAGCTTTCTTAGACATTATAAATATTATTCTTGATCGGCTTTTTCAACTTGCCAAAATTCTAGTTCAACAGGTGTGAAACGGCCAAAAATCGAAACCGAAACTTTTAAGCTTCCTTTTGCAGGATCAATTTCCTCAATTTCTCCAGTTAAATTTAAGAAAGGACCATCTAGTATTTTAACCACTTCACCAACCGTAAACTGAACCTTCGGAACTTCTTTCCCTTTTGCTTCATCTACTTGGTTTAAAATACGAGAAATCTCATCATCGCGTAGCGGTGTAGGAGTTTCCTTACCAATAAAGTTAATTACTCCATCTGTATCCTTTACTTTATACCATGGTTCTTTCTTAAGAGTACCTTGGTCATCATAAAGTTTCATTTCAACAAATACATATCCAGGGTAAAACTTACGATCCCTTTGCCTTTTTTTTCCATTCTTGACCTCGGAGACAGTCTCAATGGGAACAAGAACCTCGTTTAAGTTTTTCGCAAAGTGCTCGTCTTCTTCTTTATACTTGGCTAGGTAACGACGCACTTTATCTTCGTGATTAGACAAACATTGTACGGCGTACCATCTCATTCCAGTTGATAAAGTAGCATTCATGAAGAGTAAGGATTAGCTAGAACGAAGGTATTGAGTTACAAACTCCACCCAATTAGATAATGAAAAATCTGAAACAGAAATAAAGCAGCCTAATATAACCACACCGATAACAACAACAATAGTTGATTCTCGTAGTTCTGCAAAGGTAGGCCAACTAGCTTTTCCAAGCTCAGCGACAGTCTCCTTGTAAAAGGTTCTAACTTTCTTAAACGGATTCACATTTATTATAAATGGCGGGAGAAGAGGGACTTGAACCCACAGCCTACGGTTTTGGAGACCGTTGCTCTACCAATTGAGCTATTCTCCCCAAGTTTTAATTGGGTGGATTGATGATTTGTAATCTTAGTGATTAAGAAATTTCAGTAATGTTGCCCGCTCCTATAGTTTTACCACCCTCACGAATAGCAAATCTTTGGCCAGGCTCCATAGCTATTGACTTTTGTAGTTCAATTTCAACACCTAAATTGTCCCCTGGCATTACCATTTCAACACCTTCGGGCAATTGAACGATACCAGTAACATCAGCAGTACCAAAGAAGAATTGTGGCCGGTAACCTTTAAAGAATGGGGTGTGCCTGCCTCCTTCTTCTTTATTGAGAACATAAATTTGAGCTTTTGCTTTTACATGCGGTTTAATACTTCCAGGAGCAGCAATCACATGACCTCTTTGGATATCAGCTTTTTCGATTCCTCGGAGAAGAATTCCGACATTATCACCTGCTTGACCCTCACCTAATTCCTTGCGAAACATCTCAACACCGGTGCATGTAGTCTTACGAGATTCTCCAAGACCAACGATTTCAACTTCTTCACCTACTTTGATTATTCCACGCTCAATTCTTCCGGTTGCAACGGTACCACGACCGGTAATAGTGAAAACATCCTCCACAGCCATCAACAGTGGTTTGTCAACATCACGAACTGGTTCGGCGACTTCTGTATCAATGGCATCCATCAGTTTTTGAATAGATCCTAGACCCAAGTCACTCTCTTCGTTTTCAAGTGCTTTTGTAGCAGAACCACGAATGATTTGTGCGTTATCACCATCGAATTCGTACTTGCTTAATAAATCACGAATTTCCATGTCAACTAACTCGAGTAACTCTTCGTCATCGCCAGACATGAGGTCGCACTTATTTAAGAAAACTACTAAATTAGGTACATCTACTTGGCGGGCAAGTAGGATGTGTTCTCTAGTTTGAGGCATTGGGCCAGTAGTAGCATCTACTACTAAAATAGCTCCGTCCATCTGTGCGGCACCCGTGATCATGTTTTTAACAAAATCTGCGTGTCCGGGGCAATCAACATGAGCATAATGCCTGTTTGCTGATTCATACTCAACATGAGAAACTGCAATCGTTACAATTTTAGACGCGTCACGTACTGTTCCGCCTTTCGCTATATCGGCATAGCTTTTGACCTCAGCAAGTCCTTGGCGGGCTTGTGCGTGTAAAATAGCTGTCGTTAGTGTTGTTTTACCATGGTCTACATGACCGATGGTACCTACATTGACGTGGGGTTTTGTGCGTTGGAACTGTTCTTTGGCCATTTGTTTGACGTAGTTTGAATTTATGTGGAGCCCACGAGCGGATTTGAACCGCCGACCTCGTCCTTACCAAGGACGCGCTCTACCGACTGAGCTACATGGGCGGGGGGCATGGAGTTAGAGAAAAGTTTTTTAAGGTAGAGAAAAGTGATTTTTTGTCAAGTAAAACCAAAAGTTTTGTTCGGAACATGTTTTTACTTTTTGTATTATTAACTTGATTTTCTTAGATAATATTTACATGCTGATTGATTAGTCGCGGGCGTAGCTCAGTTGGTAGAGCACCACCTTGCCAAGGTGGATGTCGAGGGTTCGAATCCCTTCGCCCGCTCCATCTATTATGTTAATAATAACTGAGCTAATTCACCTTTAATTTCGGGTTTACAAGCTACTATTGATGTAAAATCTCTTTTTGCTGAAAAATCTATTATCGATAAACCTGCACCTTTCAAAATAGGTATAATTGGCAAAATGTCATAGGGTTTTAAATCGATATCTAACATTGCATCAGCCTTACCAGTGCATAAAAGATAATATCCATAACAATCGCCCCAAGTTCTAAATTGAGCCTCTCGTTTCTTTAGCGTTCGCCATTTAGATGCGATGGAGGATTGATTGATACTTTTCTCATCTGTTGTAAGGATGAGAGCTTCGTCCCATGAAACAAACGGAGTGCATTTTGTTTTTCTTCCATTCAAGAAACAAGAATCATTATCTCCAACGAGTAATTCATTTCCCATTTTAGGAAGGCGCATACAACCATAGGTAGGAGATTCATCGTATAAATACCCTATTAATGTGCCAAATAAAGGAATCCCCCTAGCAAAACTATATGTTCCGTCAATTGGATCAATAATCCATACGCTTTCAGTACTTTCTTCTTTATTAGCCAACTCTTCACCAATTATGCTGTGACCGGGGTAAGATATTTCAATCTGTTCCCTGATATACCGTTCGGTATTTAAATCAATATCTGTAACGATCGTGCCGTCGGATTTTTTTCTTTTATTTACAATATTTGTATCAAAGCATTTACTAATTGATAAAGATGTTTCACTAGTAATTTTTTCTACAAATTTAGTAAAAACTGGAAAACTTAATTTATTCATTTAGATTTTTTTAAATATGCAAATTTTGACCCTGGACTTTGAAGGTTCACTCTCCAATGGAATACGAGAAGTAGGTTTAATCAAATCAGAAAATTCCAACATAGTAAGTTTAGCTGAACAAACAATTCGAAATGAAAGTGAATGTATTGAATTTTTTAAAACAGTATTTGAAAAGACACCTGATTTTATAATATCCCACAATGTACCAACTGAAAAAAACCTTCTGAAAAAGTACTTGCCTTACAATAACACCACTAAATCAAACCATCGCGTGGAATGGGGACCGTGGCTCGATACAAAAGAAATGTACAAATCATTATACCCACAACTGGAAGAATTCAAGCTGGAATACTTAACTACTATTTTTATTAAAGAGGAAAGCTCTGAGCTAGCTAAAATTCATTGCCGAAAAAATAAAAGAACTTCACACAATGCTTTGTATGACTCGATATGTGCTTTCTTGCTTTATAAAAGACTGGCAAAAGTCATAAATGTTAAACAATTTATTCGGTAAAATCGATTTTGTTATCGTTGTCAGTATTAGAGTCTTCACTTTCTGTTTCTGCAATTGGCTCGATCTCCAAGGAGTTTTCGGATTGCACTCCCTCAGCCTCGTCCTCGATTTCATCTCCTTCATCGAGTTCTACAACTTCAGAGATTGCAGTTAGTTTATCTTTACCGGATAAATTAACAAGTTTAACCCCCTTCGACCCACGACTTGTTTCCCGAACATTATTTACAGGGCAACGAACCGCTTGTCCATTGCTTGTTATCATTAAGATTTCACTCTCAGGGTCCACACTAAGTGCACCAATTATTCTGTCAGTATTCATTGCGGTAACACCCTGACCACCCCTTTTCCTTGGGGTAGCATCTTCGAGCGATTCGCTATCAAGCTTTCCACCGTTTGGAAGAAAAGCACTGAAACGCGTACGAATACCAAGTCCGTTTTGACCTGCAATAAGTAATAATTTTTGATCATCGACCACAAGGCATGTGTCTACTTGATCTTTGGGCTTTAGTCTGATACCGCGTACGCCCCTAGTCACTCTACCTTGGTCTCGTAGCTGATCACAGCAAAATCGAAGTCCTTTTCCGTTTTTTGTCAAAATTAAAATATGATCTTCTGCATTGGTTTTTATCGCTTTTAATACGGTATCACCTTCATCGACATTTATTCCAATAATCCCACCCTTTCGATGGTTTTTGTACGCGTTTATCTTTGTTTTTTTGACAACCCCTTTTTGGGTACATAAAACCAACGATTGATCGGATTCAAAGGAATCTATGGCAATAAGAGCAGCAACCTTTTCGCCCTTCTGCATTTCGAGAAGATTAATTATATTTCTACCCTTTGCAATTCTACTTCCTTCTGGAATTTCATAAGCTTTTCCAACATACACACGACCATTTTTCATGAAAAACATAAGCGTATCGTGAGCATTACAAGTTTGTAGTATTTCAACAGGGTCTTCCTCTTTTTGACCACTACCAATAACTCCCTTTCCACCACGATTTTGAGAACGAAATTCTTCAACACCAGTTCTTTTTATAAATCCGCTTTTCGTAATCGTGACAACACAACCATCATTAGGAATTAAATCTTCCATTCTAACGTCGCCCTCATACTCAGTTATTGTGCACTTTCTTTCGTCTGCATAAACATCTCTCAGTGCACTTAATTCATCTTTGATAACTGCTAAGAGTATGTGTTCATTTTCAATGATTTCTTTAAGACCAGAAATAATTGTCATTAATTCTTGATATTCTTCGTCGATTTTCTCTCTTTCCATACCAGTCAATTGGTACAATCGTAGATCAAGAATTGCATTCACCTGCCTGTCAGAAAGAGTATATTTTGCTACTAAATTTGATTTTGCTTCTATTCGATTTGCTGAAGCTCGAATTATACGAACAAAATCATCCAAATTATCCTGTGCAATTTTATATCCCTCTAGTATATGAGCTCTATCTTCGGCCTTCCTCAATCTGAATTGCGTCCTTCTAAGAATAACCTCTCTCCGATGATCAACATAACACTCCAAAGCTTCTTTGATATTCATTTGTCGTGGCCTTCTCTTATCTAAGGCCAATAAAATCACGCCAAAACTACTTTCAAGTGCAGTTAATTTAAACAGTTTGTTAATCGTAACTCTCTCAATTTCACCCAACTTAAGTTCTACAACGATACGAGTCGTTTCTGTAGATTCATCTCTGAGATCGCTCACTCCATCAAGAATTTTTTCTTTCACTAAATCTGCAATTCTAGTTACTAGTGTTGCACGATTTGCATTATATGGAATTTCAGAAATTATTATTTGCTGTTTTCCATTCGGTAATTCCTCTGTGGTTATTGTGCCTCTCATTCTCACGATTCCACGGCCCGTATGCATATAAGAATTAATACCAGATCTACCAGCAATTGTCCCACCAGTTGGAAAATCAGGACCGGGAAGAATTTCCATAATTTGCTCAATTGTACAGTTAGGGTGGTCAATTAATAAGGTTACTGCATCAATCAATTCACCCAAATTATGGGGTGGTATATTGGTGGCCATTCCCACAGCAATACCTGATGAACCATTCATTAAAAGAGATGGCAGAGAAGAAGGCAAAACAGTTGGCTCTGTAGAACTTTCCTTATAATTTGGCGCAAAGTCGACTGTATCTTCATCAATGTCCTTAAGCAACTCCTCCGCTATTTTAGTTAGTCGGCATTCTGTATAACGATACGCTGCCGCAGAATCTCCATCTACAGAACCAAAATTACCTTGCCCGTCTACCAACGGATACCTCATTACCCACGGTTGTGCCATTCTTACTAATGTATCATATACAGAACTATCCCCGTGCGGATGATAATTTTTTAAGACTTCTCCTACTACACCGGCACATTTATCATAAGCCCTACTGTGCAACAAACCTTCCCGCAACATAGCGTACAATACTCTGCGATGAACTGGCTTAAAACCATCTCGAACATCCGGTAAGGCTCTACTTACAATCACTGACATCGAATAATCGATGTAAGCAGATTGCATAATATCGCTGATATTTCCTGAAAAAAGTGATTTGTTATTGTCTGTCATTGTAAATTTATTAGGCGTCTAAAAATGAAACATTTAGTGCATTATCTTCAATAAAAGCTCTGCGAGGTGGGACTTCCTCTCCCATTAACATAGTAAAAATATTGTCGGCAGCAATTGCATCCTCAATTTCTACTTTAATTAGACTCCGTTTTAGTGGATCCATCGTCGTTTCAAAAAGTTGCTTCGGGTTCATTTCCCCCAAGCCCTTATATCTTTGAATTTGAAGTCCTTTCCTTCCCTGCTTTCTTATAGTTTCTAGAAAATTAATTACTGAAAAGATACCTACAGATTCTTCTTTGTTTTCATCACCACTATTTGTGATAATATGATAATCAGATGATTCATCCTTGTTAGAAAAGAGTGTATAATTAATACCTAATTCATTGCATTGTTTTAATAACTTTTCAATTTCATGCGACTCGTATATCTCGTGAATTGAAATTCTTTGGCTCACTTTTAATCCGTTTAATTCTATTTCTCTACTAACAGAATCAAGTTCATTGTCTTCTATAATATTTTGTGACAACATAAACCCAGCTTTAGCCTCAGTATCTTGGAAAAATCTAATTTCCTCATCATTACCAGTACGAATTCGGGCTAAAAACCTCGGAAGAGATTCTGTCTTTCCATCAAGTTGGGCAAGTAGCCTTGTTAAAGTACATCCATAGCGTTGAATCCCTTTTCCTAGTGCTTCGATTTTTAAAAAATGATCGATCAAATTTTTTATTGTCTCGTCCGAAAATAAATAGTTATCACTTTTTCTTTTAAATTCAATGTCCTCACAGCCTAATGAAAGAAGAATTTTACTCATTTCTGCATCATCTTGAATATACTGTTCCGTTTTTCTTCTTTTTATTTTGTATAATGGGGGCCGAGCAACATATACGAATCCGTTTTCTATTAAACCTTTCATTTGTCTAAACAAAAATGTAAGAAGAAGAGTTCTAATGTGAGCTCCATCCACATCCGCATCAGTCATTATTATTATTTTATGATAACGGGCTTTAGTAGCATCAAAAGCACCTTCCCCTTCGTGGTCTCCGATTCCAGTCCCCACAGCTGTGATCAAACTTCTAATTTCAGCATTGTTTAGAACTTTATCTAAACGAGCCTTTTCAACATTCAATAATTTTCCCCTTAATGGAAGTATCGCCTGGGTAAGCCTATCTCGTCCTTGCTTAGCTGAACCTCCTGCTGAGTCTCCCTCCACTATGTACAATTCACTCTTGGCAGGGTCCTTCTCAGCACAATCGGCTAATTTGCCTGGCAATCCACCACCAGATAATGCTCCTTTTCTTACAGTTTCCCGTGCTTTTCTTGCTGCCTCTCTTGCACGAGCAGCATGAATTACTTTTTGAATTAATGACTTTGCTGTGTCGGGATTCATTTCAAAATAGTATTTCATCTTTTCACCAACGATTTTTTGGACAATCCCATCTACTTCACGGTTTGAAAGTTTGGTTTTCGTTTGTCCTTCAAATCTTGGCTCTGGTACCTTTACCGAAACAACCGCGGTTAATCCCTCTCTTACATCATCACCCGTTAATGATAATTCTTTTTCCTTCAATAAATCGTTTTGCCTCGCATAACCATTAATAACGCGGGTCAGAGCTGTGCGGAAACCGGACAGATGAGTACCTCCTTCTACATTATGAATCGAATTTGCATATGCGTAAAGTTGGTCGGAGAAGGAGTCATTATAAATTAAAGCAACCTCTAATATAATAGTTCCCTCTCCTGTTTCGGCAGGCGCCTCCCCTGAAAACGATATTGGTTCATTAGTTAAGCAATTCTTATTTTGATTTAAATACATTACATATTCACTAATACCATCCTCGAAAACAAATGTTTGCTCGCGTTCCCCTTTGTCTTCTTTCAACGATATCTTGACACCGGGATTGAGGAATGCTAATTCCCGCAATCTTTTGGCAAGAATATCAAATTTAAACTCCCTTGTTTCGGTAAAAATTTGTTCATCTGGAAGAAAAGTAACTTTTGTACCGGTAGATTGGCAGGATCCGATCACTTTCATTTTCTGAGTAGTTTTGCCCCTAGAAAACTCCATCTGATGAATTTTTTCCTCTCGTCTGACTTCTGCAATAAACCATTCCGAAACAGCATTTACACATTTTGCACCAACTCCATGCAACCCTCCCGAGACCTGATAGGCCCCTTTTCCAAATTTACCCCCTGCATGCAAATTGGTAAGTACTAATTCTAGCGCAGGCATATTATGTTTTGGATGCACATCTACTGGAATTCCTCTACCATTGTCTTGGATTGAGCACGATCCATCCGCGTGAAGTTGCACTTTTATTTCTGAACAATGCCCTGCTAACGATTCATCAATTGAATTATCGACAATTTCAAAAACACAATGATGCAGACCCCTTTCATTGGTATCTCCGATATACATGTCGGGACGCTTTCGCACTCCCTCTAGGCCTTCTAACTTTTGAATTTGTGAAGAGTCGTACTTTTCTTCTTTTTTTTTGGTTTTTTTCTTCTGACATATTTGGCAATTAAATTGTTTCCTTGCTAACGCTTTAGTTCTTTAAAGATAGAGGCTAAAATGTGTATTTTTCTTACAATCATGAAGTAGACTTCAGTGGCTATTTTATACCTTTTTTTTGGTATTTCAGTCAAGGTAGGATTTAAACTTTTTCCTGAAAACTTGAGGGGGGCGCGGTGCCTAGTATTTTAGTATTTTAATTTTGGACCTCATAACTTCATAAAGCATTAAATATCATGTATTAAAGAAACTCATGATCAATTTTTAAAAATTAAATTTACTATGATTTTCAGTATCCCCTAATGCTTTTCTAGGAAATACTTTTTTTGATAAAAGCTATCATGGAATAAAGTCCCAAATAATTGAAACTAAAGTGATAGATCCAATAAAATATATTAAGTTAAAATAAATACCCACTTTTAGAAAATCTTTAAATTGATAACCTCCAACAGTATAAACAAATGTATTTGTCTGGTATCCAATTGGCGTGACAAAGCTTGCGGATGCAGCAATACAAGCTGTTAATATATAGGCCCTCGCATCGCTTGGGGGCATGTTCATTAAATGTGCTACCTCCAGTGATATCGGTGCCATTATGACAATTGTTGCATTATTTGATAAAACTTCAGTTAAAAAAGCAGTGCATAAATATAAAACTACTAAAACCGCAAATGGTTGCCATTCCGGTTCAAATAACCCCAACCCAACTCCTCCTACTACTGATGCAATAACTGAGGATGCACCCGTACTTTGCATCGTTATGCCTAGTGCCAGCATCCCGTAAATCAGTATTAATATGTTCCATTCGATTGCGTGGTAGGCTTCTCGCGGTTTTAGGCAACCAGTTAGCAGTAAAATTGACACCCCAATAATAGAGGTTATAGAAATCGGTAATACACCAAAGGAAGCAACTGCTATAATCCCAATTAGAACTGCAATCACGATGGGTGCCTTTTTTTTCATATTCTTCATTGGCATGGCCGCTTGGTCCAGCAGGATGACTTCATCAGATTTTCTCAGTCTTTCTATTGCATCTTCGGCTCCCAAAATTAATAATGTGTCACTTGGCTGGAGCCGTATCTTTTCAATTTCAACCCCAAGATTTTTTCCCCGACGGTGTACTGCGAGAATAGTTAAATTAAAACGAGCCCTAAAACTTGCGTCCGAAAGGTTCCTTGAAATCAAAGAAGATGAGGGTCCCACCACACACTCCACCATTATTCCAGTTTTAGAGGAAACTTGCTCAATACCAAGAGCAGTATCATTTAATAAATTTACACCCTCTATTTCACTAGTTTCGATAATCCCTTGTGGTTTACAAGAAAGGACGAGGCGATCTTTTGCTTCCAGTTTTTCCCCTGTTTTCCTTGCTGAAATTGCGGCTCCATTTCTTACAATTTCTAAAAGTCTTACTCCGGAAAGTTTGGTAATTCCAGAATCTTTAATTCTTTGTCCAACAAGTGGGGAGTTATCATGCACAATAGCCTCAGTTAAAAATTCCTTACTGTCTAGGTCTGATATTATATCCGATAATGCTTCCCTATCGGGCAACAATCTTCTTCCGAATATAACTAAAAAGCTTAAAGAAATTGCCAATAGGGGAAGGCCTATTTTTGCTAACTCAAACATACCCAATGGTTCCATGTTTTGGTAGATTGTAGAATTTGTTATAATTCCGCTTGCTAGAATATTGGTACTTGTACCAACCAAAGTACAGCATCCACCAAATATTGAGGCATAAGACACCGGTATAAGCATTTTCGAAGATGGTACTCCCATTTTTCTTGAAAGGCTTATTACGACTGGCAATAATACGACCACAACTGGAGTGTTATTGATAAAAGCGGATACAAAGGCTACCAGTAAAAGTAAAATGAGCATGAACCTGCGATATCCATATTTACAAAATTTGCCCAATGAATCGGAAGCTTGCTCAATTAATCTACAGCGATTTAAAGAAGCACTAATGACAAACATTGCCGCAATGGTAAGTGGTGCCTCGTTAGAAAATACACTTAAAATGTGGGGTAAAGAAGGCCAATTATCACTAATTTCTAACCCCGAAAATAGTAAAATAATTCCTAATAAGGTAAGGGCAGTGGTATCAACACTTACCTTCTCCATTAAAAAAGAAATAAGAGCGGCCAACAAGAGTCCGAAAGCTAAAAACATTTCCCATTCCATAGATTAATCAAATAATTTTATAGCGATCATAGTAGCTTAGAGGTATAATAACATTTAATAGAATTTATAATTGCTTACGAGTATTTCATTTTAA
>ERZ1046568.2728-NODE-2728-length-11155-cov-6.977207_pt1 | contig 11155 bp, 9 predicted proteins | sample MGYA00383092_ERZ1046568 | MGnify/ENA primary metagenome ERZ1046568 (study PRJEB29581, sample SAMEA5548362) | metagenome | biome: marine; feature: coastal; material: water | depth 1 m | study: Short-term variability in the microbial, nano- and picoplankton... | reverse complement strand
TAAAAAGAAAAAAGAAAAAAGAAAAATTTATAAAAAAAATTAAAACACAAAATTAAAAATGATTACTAAACCATTAGGAATTTTAGACCCAGAAGGAAAATATTTAAATCCATTAAATAATAGACCATACACAGATAATTATAGAGGATTGGCTAAAAATATTTGGACTAAATTAGTATGTTATAAGAGAAGAAATGAGTTTTTTAAATTATTAAATGATAATCAAGTAGTTATTGTTATATCTGGAACCGGAACAGGTAAAACAGTTATCTTCCCAAAACTGATTTCACATTATTTTAATTATAAAAATCCTATAATCACCACAATTCCAACAAGAAAACCAATACCTGGTGTTGCAGCATTTGCGGCTGCTACATTGGATGTTGAATTAGGATATGAAGTTGCGTATGCTATGGGAGGCGAACAAGTTTATTATGCACCAGATAGGACTAAACTACTTTACGCAACAGATGGTTATATTGCTGCTATGTTACAAAGTGATCCATTATTATCAAATTATTCAGCAATTATAATAGATGAAGTTCATACAAGAGGTGCGAGTATTGATATTTTATTAGCAAATGTTGCAAAAATCGCATTAGTAAGACCAGAATTTAAAATTATTCCCATGAGTGCTACAATTGATCCCGCAGAATTTATTGATTTTTTTAAAAGAGCAGGGTTAAAATTCGATTTATTTGAATTACCAGGAGTTCCTAATCAACCAGTTGAACATATATTTAATACTAAAAAATTAAAAGTGAATGAAGTTCAAAAAGATGCTTTGGTAGATAAAATAGAAGAAGTATTAATAAATAATAGTGAAGGTAATATAGTTGCGTTTGTATCAGCTAAAACACAAGGTTCTGCTAGAATAAGAGAATTAAATGATAGATTACGTAAAAATCCCAAAAAATATCCAAATATACCATTAGTAGGAATGGTACACAGTGGAACTGAAGAAGATTATAAAAAAATAATGTTGGGAGAAACTAGTATGGATACTATTCCACCTGGTCCTTTTGGTAAATATACAAGAAGAGTAATATTTGCGACCGAAGCAATTGAATTCTCTGTTACATTTGAAGACGATTGTAAATTTGTAATTGATTCTGGTGTAAAATTTGGAGTTGTATATGATTTTAATTTAAATTGTTATAAAATGGAAACACAATTTACTGCTAAATCTAATGTAGCACAAAGATGTGGAAGAACTGGTAGGAAAACACCAGGAACATGTATTAGAATGTATAGTAAACAACAATTTAAAGATGAATTTAGAGATTATGCTATACCTGCTATTTTACTAAATGATATTAGTGATAATATATTGGGATTTTTAAGTATAGAAAGAACAAATAACTATAAAAAATGTATGGATTTTTTGGATAGTATGATAGCCCCTATACCAGAAATAAATAGAAGAGTTACATTTAAAAAGTTAATAGAACATAATATCGTTAATCTTAAAGGAAAATTAACACCATTAGGTATTATGATAACTAATTTAAAAGAACCTACAACTGCTAATTTTGAACTTAAAAAAATGATAATATCATCGTATTATTTTAATTGTATGGGAAACGCTTTAAAACTAGTATGTATTTTATCTAATATAAATTCATTTGGTGATTTAATTACACCCGATCAAGAAGTATTTATAGATAGGCAACAATCATCTCCAGTTATAAATAAAACAGTTAATAAATTCGCACATCCATCTGGTGATTTTTTAACATTATTAAAAATATATGATTCAACTTTAGAATATACGGATGATATAAAACAACGTAAGGAATTTTGTAAAGAACATCATATTAATTATAAAACAATAGAAAAGATTGATGAATTATATTTTTCTTTAATTAGTTCATCAGAAGGAACAATAATGGATTTAATACCATTTATAAGTATTTTGAATTTATTTGATATTACAAATTCGCCTAAACACGCTAAAAAATTAGAATATTATAGACTTGAAGAATATCGCGACCCTCTTAAATATATTATGATGAAAGGGAGTGGGAGGAAGTCTTCTAGAAAAAAAACAAAAAAACTAAAAAGGTCTAGGTATACAAAACGAAAAACAAAAAAACCAAATCAACCAACACCAAATCTATCAAATAGAAATCTAAATCAAAAACCAATCGCAGACATAATAAACGATAAAAAAATAAAATCAGTGAAAGAATTAGACAAAATATTTAAGAAACAAGAAAAAATACCAGAATTCAAATATAAAGAATTACCTAAATATAGACACCCTTATAGCGATCAAGACAAACAAAGACAACCATTTAACAAAGACAAACAAAGACAACCATTTAACAAAGACAAACAAAGACAACCATTTAACAAAGACAACAAATCATTTAAAAAATTTGACAAATTTAACAAAGACAAAAAACCATTCAATAAATTTAATAAATTTAATAAAAAACTTCCTTCCTATGTCGACGAAGCATTAAAGAAAATTAAAACATATAAAGCACCAGATAAACCTAGACCAGATTTTATTAAAAATTATAAAAAGATGAAAGAGAAAGAGAAAGAAGAGAGAATGAAACTTTTAAAACCAGAAAAGAATTTTAAACAAACATCTAGTAAAAAAGATAAAGGAAAATCTAAATCTAAACCTAAACCTAAACAAGAAGGGAAACCAAAAAAACCAAAAAGAAAACAAAATCTTGATTTGGCTAAATTAATAGATGCTGAATTATCAAAAGTGACATTAATTGGACAATCAATGGGATTTCCAATTAAAATATCGGATAATCACGAAGAAAATCTATTGGCCTGTATATTTTATGCTTTTAATACAAATATTGCTGCTATGGTAAATGGAACAGATTGTATATATCAAGTTAAAAATACTCCTTATTTAGAAATTAAATTACGTAGTTTAGAAGGCTGTGCATTAAATAATTTTCCAGACAAAAAGCCAGAAATGTTAGTATTTAATAAATTAACATTTAGCACATTTAGCAATTCAGCAGAACCTGGATTTGCTAATAAAATATCTAGTAGAATTCTCAATAAATTCGGTTTATCTTATACACCACCCAAATGGGAAAAATAAAAATATTTAATTTTTTTATTTTATTTAATTTTATTTTCAAAAAAAAATGTTTTCATATTTTATAATACTTTATTCATTATTAAATAAATTATTAAATTATTAAATAAATCTAATCTTTTTATTATGGCGAAACGTTCTCGTAAAGTTTCAACTAAGAGTTCTAAGCGTCCTCAGCGTTCAAAGTCCAGTTCTCGTAAAACAATGAAAAGAACAAATAAAAGGAAAAAAGGAAAATATAGTTCTCACAAAAAAACCAAAAAACAAAAAAAAGTAAGAAATAGTTCTCACAAAAAAACCAAAAAACATAATAAAACTAGAAAACCTTTAAACAAAAAACAAAAAAACACAAAAAAAATAATGAAAGGTGGCGTGAATCCGGCAAGAACAATAGAAGAATTATTTAATATAAATAAACCCGATATACATATTCATTTTAACAGTCTCGAACTATCTAAAGAATTAGGATTTACATTAAAAGAAAATAGATCACGAAAAATGATTGAAGAAATAGAAGATGATCATAATTATAAAATTACATTTACTGTAATAGATAGAGGTACATTGTATAGATTAGAAAACTATAAATTAATAATGGATGTAATATTCAAAGAAAGAAAACTACAATTTACATTAGTTAATAATGGTTATACAAGTGAAACATTTCAGTTTCAAGTTAACTCTAAGTATGACAATATAAATTTACTGCTGTGTATCAAACAATTACAAGAATTCTTTAAAAATATTCTTTATAAATTAGTAGACTTAAGAGAGAATGACTTGGGAAAATTAATAGCAGAAAACCCAAAAAGACAACAAATATATGATTTACTTGCAACAGATACTACATATACATTATTACCAGAATTAGAAATGGACAAAGCTACAGGAACCAAAAAGTTAGATGAGATGAAATTCAGTGTTCTGGAAAAGAACAACCCCGATATTAATTCACTACCTGAAGAAGTCGGAAAACCAGTGTCTATGGGAGGAACAATGGAACAGGGAAATAACTTTAAAATGTTCAACAGGTACTCTAACATATTGCCAAACAATCATTCCCGCGTCGTTCTTCATCAAGATCTTGAAGTGACTGGCGTCCCGAAATCTAAATACATCAACGCAAACTTCATCAAGGGATTTGATAACGCTGATAAATGTTACATTGCTGCACAGGGTCCAAAAGATACGACCCTAAACCATTTCTGGCATATGGTCTGGCAAGAAAATGTTTGTTCAATTGTGATGGTGACTGGGCTGCGTGAAAAAGAAAGGGTGAAATGTGCTCGGTACTGGCCAGAGACAGAGACAGACACTGTCGTTTACGGCAATATCGAAGTTGTGGTCAATTCTGGCTCTAACAAGGATGGATACAAGGTCACAGAACTCAAAGTTACCAACTTAAACAATAATGATTTTCGGACTGTGAAGCATTTTTGGTTTGAGAAGTGGCCGGATTACGGCGTCCCCGACGTTGATAACGCTACCTTAGTACCTAAGATGCTCAAAGATGTCAATGAATGGAATGATACACAAGAAAATCCTCCATTGGTTGTCCATTGCAGTGCAGGAATTGGAAGAACAGGAACATTTATAGGTATAGATATGGGTATGAAACAATTAAATGCAAATAAAACAACAAATGTCCTTACACTCGTGGAATCAATGCGAAAAGATCGAGGAGGTATGGTGCAGACGGAAGATCAATATGTATTTATTCATAGGACACTTGGAGATTATATAATCAACACATCAGCAGAAGCACCACTACCACAAATACCAACACAATCACTAAAATTTCAAAGAAAGCCTTCTGTTTATGAAGGATTTGGGGCTAGTAATTTATGATTACGAAAGTCAATTAACCCTAAACCCTATTAAAAAAATCATTTAATCGTCCAGGTATATTCAATGCTTCCCAAATAAGTATAAAGATAGCATAAAGAATAATCAATATATTAATTTGATACATTCCCATAATATTAAATGCTGGTTTTCCTAAATCACACGCCAGTTCTTTATTAAACATTGTAAATACCTTGACTGGTAGAGATGGGTTGGTAAGTGTAGAAGTTGTAGCGTCGTTAAATCCCCCTCTTTTTATGGAGATAGGTGTGATACTATTAATGTTTAATCCTTCAAAATTTAACATCCAATCAAGGTGATAATATATTTTTCTTTCATCAATTATTTTTATTAAGTTTTCAATTTGTTTCTTATTTATTAAATAAGCGTGAGTGCATAATGGGAAATTGGAGTTCAATAAAGACCATTTTTCTTTCATTATATCTAGTTGATGTAATACACTATTATCAAATTTCCTTTTAGATTTAATAGTTGTTCCTATAGATGTTAATAAAGTCATTACTTTATTATGGAAATTTTTCTTTTTACAATAATCACCAACTGGTGAAAGATTAAACATATCTGTATTATCAATTATATCAGGTGGTATAGTATCAAGGAATTGTTGTAAATTATTAATATAATCATTAAAATTATCAGGTATAATAGCATCATCTTCTAATACAAGAAACCAATCTTTATGTGTAAGATTGTTTTCCATGTTTTCTTTTAAAATGTTTTTCCATAAAAGATAATGACTTTGTGCTTTACCGTATATTTCAGGTGTCATAAAAAATCGCCCACTTGTGTTAGGAACATTACTTCTTATTTCATTAGTATTTAATTTGCTACCGTCTATACCACAAAATTGATAATAAGTTAATTGATTATCAACTGACTTAAGTTTATTAGTAATAGTATCCCATCTTTCAGTTTTACTATCTAAATTTAATATATACATTTGATTAATAGTATTTTTTTCATTTTCAACCATTTTAGTTGTATTTGCTAGATTTTCTGTTTCTTCTTCAACATATTTTTCTTCTATTTCTTCTTGTTCTATTTCTTCTTCTTCTATTTCTCCTATTTCTTCTTCTTCTTCTATGTCTCCTATTTCTTCTTCTTCTATGTCTCCTATTTCTTCTTCTTCAATATCTTCTCCTACATCTTCTTCTACATCTTCTTCTGTTTCAATATAATCTATTGCTTCTTCTATATCTTCTTGTTTAATAATAAGTTCTTCTTCTAAAACTTTATTCATTTTTTTATTTAATTATTTAAATTTTTAAAATATTTAAAAATTAAAATTGAAACTTAAAAATATTTAATTATATTAAAAATATAATTAAAGAATTACTATTATTTTTATTAAAATACAAAATAATATATTAAATGTTTAAATTTAATAACCAATCACAATTTTCATCGTCTATTAATACATCATATGAACCAGTTTTCATGAATATAGATGTTAAACCAAATATGTGTCAGGGAGTTTATTTTAATAAAAAAAATAATACTTCTATTTGTAAAAATAGGGCGAAATATTTAAAAAATAAAAGTTTTCATTTATGTGAAAAACATAAAAATCAACAATTTGATATTTAATTATTTTTATATTGTTAAATTATAATAGATAATTAAATTATAATAGAATTGTAAAAAAAATCTAAATAGTATCAAACTATATAATCATGAATTCCTATAATGAATATATAAAAATGAAAAATAAAATAATAGAAACATGGTATAATTCAGGTTTAATATCATTAGAAGAGAAAAATGAATTATATACAACTTTAAAAGAAATAGAAGAACCAAATGATTTTATGGATATACCAGTAGCAAGCACTACTAATGAAGAGAGTTATAGTTTATATAATAGAGGTTCTAACTATTTAAGTAATCCTTTTTTTGATAAAAACAACACTGTTTTTTCTATTAAATCAACTGACAATAAATATATAATTTCATTAGATAATAAAATTAAATTAATTGAAAATGTTGATATTGTAGAAAATAATGAATTAAATATTGTATGGAAGGTTAATAAAGATAATTCAGATTTTATAAAACTCACCGATATAAATAGTAAGAGTCTTATTATTACTAATAATAAAAATATTGAAATAGTTGAATCTAACAAAATATTAAATAAATCAAATTTATGGAAATTAATATTAGTAGAAAAAAATAATTCTAATAATCCCAATAAATATTATATAGAATCCGTTCTTCACCCAGAGTATAGATTAGATTTTTCTGATGGAAATGTTTCATTATCGACTGATATATCATCTAATAATATATGTATTTTCGAACCTGTTAATATTAATATAAAGACTGGTATTATAAAAAGCGACATATTATTAATGTTGGAAGAAAAATTAGAAGATTTTATATTAAAATTTATAGAAAAAATACAAAATGAAAACCCAGAGAATTATTCGACATCTGAAGATAATAATATAGACTCGGCAAAACAAACTCTTTTAAATGAAGAAATTAAGACTATAAGTTCAGATAACATAAATACACTTTTAGAAAAATATGATTTAATTAATATTATTACAACTTATTTAAATATAAAAACATCAGAAGTAACTACAAAAAATTTCAAAAATGCGAGATTCCTACATCAATTTGAAAAAGAAAAAAACCAATATAAAAAAATTAAAGAACAATTAACAGATATTACAACTAAAACAACTAATTTTGAAGATAATATTTCCATATTAAATGAGAATAACAATTATGACAATTTAAAATTTAAGGCATTATATTATATAAGATTAGTCTTTATTATTATATCATTCTTAATATTTATACTTATAAGTAAAACTGTTTATAAAATGATAAATTAATATTTTTTTATAACTATAATATAGCATATATATATATATATATAAAGTATATTATAAATTATATTATAAATTATATTATGTTAGGAACATTAGTGTATATGATATTAGATGTATCTTTTAATGTATTATTATGGTCATCGCAGAAAGCAATTGAAGGGAGTAATGTTTTAGGAAATAAAATAATTAAAACATATAATGAACTAAACAAACAACAAATATTAATGATTGAAGAGACTACTGACTCTATTAATAAAGAATATGAAGAACAATCACAAGAACATCAAGAACATCAAGAACCACCTAGTTATAATAATACATTACAATCTATATCTATAGAAGATATTAAAACAATTAAAAAACAAATTGAATGTCAATCAAAAATGATAAATGAATTAGAACTAATATTAGAAAATCAACAAAAAAAAATTTAATTTTTCTATATTTTATTTTATTGTTTTTATATTTTATGTATAGGTAACTATATAATTTTATATATTTACAAATTCATATTATTCAAATTTAAATTAGATAAATCTCTTTGTTCTTTAAGAGTTTGTTTAATTATATTTCCTATCATATGTGGTTTCCATTCTCTACCACGTTTTGTTTGTGTATTAATATTTGTTTTAAGTTCCCTAATAATTTTAGTATAACTTTTATTTTTAGATAATTTTTGAATAATATGAAACTTTTTGTAATTTTTCATTATTTTATTTTTAACATTCATTTCTCCTATATGATTCGCAAATTTTCGAATACCATTTTTATTTTTACCTGCTTTTTTACCATATGGTGCTTTACCGATTGCGTGTCCTTTAGTTCTGCGTAAAGCCGTAGATTTTTTAAGTTTTTCACTTAATTGATCAGAATAGTGTTGTGCTGTCATTAATCCATCTCTAATATTTTTCTTATTAAAGGATGAAGTATGTTTATTCCATACAACATCTTCCATTACAAAATGAACATCAATATTATTTTCTTCACATTTTTGTAAAAAGTTCAAACCACCCTGAACATCCCTACATAATCGATCTATATTATATATAATAATACAACTATCTGTATCATCTTCAATGAGGTATGTAAATAATCTCCCTAAATTACCGTTTGTAAAATTTTTCATATGTCTTCCAGATACACCATTGTCTTTTGTTATATCACTAATAGTTATACCTTTATTTTTACAATAATTTGCTGAATAATTCATTTGTGTATCTAGACTCATATCACTTTGATTACTTACTCTACTGTAAATAGATGCTTGTTTATTTGATAATGGTATGAAATTATTTCTAGTGTGTTTTTTAATATCTTCATTAAATTTTTTACTTTGTTTGTAGGTTTCGATGAGTTCTGTATTATTTACCATATGTTCTTCTGGTTCTTCGGTAATTTCACCACTATCCCATAGAATTTTATAGAATGTTTTACTTCCACATTTTCTTTCAGAAAGAATTCGTCTTGCTAAATAAGAATCATCTGAAAATTTAATACATTCTCTATTTTTAGTCCCTTTTGGTTTGCCCATTTTGTTATTTTTCTTAAATATATTATAAATTTAAAAAATGGATGAATATATATCACTTATAATTAATTTATAAATTTATAATATTTAATATAATATGTAAAATATTTCAATTTTTTTTATTCTATTTTAATAAAATAAGCATTATATATTGTATAATTAATAATGGATATAATAACTAATATTAAAGAATGGTTTTTTTCATATAAAAAAGATAAAAATATAATTATAGATCCCATTTCTTGTCTAGTTAAATTAAGTATATTAAGTTTATATCCAAAGGGAACAAAAATATCAATATCAAATAACGGATTAAGTTTTAATAACTCTACTATATTTCAAGGAAGTATAAGGTTTATACAAGGAGATTGTAGGGAAGATTTACATAATATATTTAAACCCATACAAAAATCAATAGAATGGTATTGGAACACTGAAGAATATGGTAAAACTCTTGAAGAACTATTTTTAAAGAGTGAACTAGGTCTCATTAATTTAAAAAGCTGTTATGAAGCAAATTCTACAATTCAACATTCACTAGATTATTATATATCTTATATAAAGGATAAAGATATAAATAAAAATACTATATTCAATGATAAAGACAATAATAAAATATATGATGAAAAACAATCTAATGAAGAAAAGAATATAAAACAAGAAAAAACAATAATATACAATTATTTAAAAAAAATGTGGTCTAAAAGAGAAATAAATATAGTTATACAACTTTTTCAAGAATATCACGAAAAGGAAACACATGATGAAAAGGAAAATATAATAAATAATATAAATAATATGACAACAACAAAAGAAAAACTTTTAGCGGATTTTATTAAAGAACAATGTTCTTCTTTATAAATAGTTTTATTTATATTTTTTTAATATAAATAAATTAAGTAAAATATTGATTATTTATTACTAGATATAAAAGTAAAATAACAAATAAATTTATAATAATAAATAATCATAAATAGTTATAAAATGAGTTTAGAAGAACTATGTATTTTACAAGAAGAACTAGAATCAATAATGAATATTAATATTGATTTATTAGATAAAAATAAAAAACATGAAGAAAAAATATATTCTTTAGAAAAACAAATTCTATCATTTCAAAATTTTATTAAATCATTTGATGTCGAAACAAAAATAGATACGACATCATTGGAAAATTTAATGATAAAAATATTAAACGATAAAATGGGTAAATTAGGACCTCGTGGTCCCCAGGGAGAAAGAGGACCACCGGGTTTCCAAGGTGTTCAAGGTATTCGTGGAGATAAAGGTCCACCTGGTGATAAAGGTTTAAAGGGAGATAAGGGACCTTATGGAGATAAAGGATTACAGGGTGATAAAGGTATTTTAGGAGATAAAGGACCACATGGTCAAAGAGGAGAAAGAGGACCAATTGGACCATTTGGTATGATGGGATTAAAGGGACCAGATGGAGAAATGGGTTTAATAGGAGATAAGGGTCCCCAAGGAGATAGAGGACCTGTTGGTTTACAAGGAATAAAAGGTATAGAAGGTAATATTGGAGATAAAGGACCCGTTGGTGATAAAGGAACAACTGGAGATAAGGGACCACATGGAGATAAAGGAAAAATTGGTCGTAGAGGTGATGTTGGTCCTAGATGGTGTAAAGTTAATCCCAATGAGTGTAATTGTCCAAAATCTTAAATTTTAAAAAATTGAAATTTTATCAAATATTTTAAATATTAATAAATATGTTTATTAAACTAAAATAAAATATAATAAAATATAATAAATAACTAAGTATGACGTCTAAAGAAAAGAAACCAAAAGAAAAGAAACCAAAAGAAAAGAAACCAACAGAAAAGA
>ERZ1046568.2723-NODE-2723-length-11172-cov-6.624899_pt1 | contig 11172 bp, 9 predicted proteins | sample MGYA00383092_ERZ1046568 | MGnify/ENA primary metagenome ERZ1046568 (study PRJEB29581, sample SAMEA5548362) | metagenome | biome: marine; feature: coastal; material: water | depth 1 m | study: Short-term variability in the microbial, nano- and picoplankton... | reverse complement strand
TATAAAATTAGTTATAAACGAGCTAAGATTACTAGATTTTAAATTATCTATAGTATGTTGTGCTGTATAATTACTTAAATATAATTCTTTAATGATTTTTGATTTTTCAATAAATTTTTGTATATTGTTTGGATCAGTATTTGTGTATTTTTCAAATAAACTCCCCATAATTTTATCTACATTATATATTGATGTGTATGTTTTTTTAATAGAATCGTCGCTCGATGTCGAAATAGAATTGACGTATTCTGTTATTTTAGTTATTTGTGTTTCAGAACTTTCTATTTTATTAATTTTAAAAAATGGTATACTTGCATTTTTTTCTAATTCTTTTATTACATCTTCTTTACTAACTACATCTTTATTTGTTTTTAAAGAATCATAATAATTCCAGTTGGATCCATTATATGTTATAGATATCCAATGATATCCTCCTCCTAAATTAATTAAAAATCCATCATTTTCATTATAATTAGCATCAAATATATCTTTTATTGTATTACCATATAACTCTTCTACTTCATATCCAACTAATAATAATCCTAACTTTAAAACATTAATATCATAATTTTCATGTGTAGGACAAAAATCAGCTCCTTCCTCAGGTAGCACGTAATTTTTAAATAACTCACATACGTTCGTAAGATTTATTTTACCGTCTGAATCAACTTTTGAAAATATTTCGTCTCTAAAATAATTATTTAATGAATGTCTTCCACAAGCTAAACTATCTTGTGGTTGAAAATAGGAACTATTAGTATCTATATTTATTGTGTCTTTTTTTAATCTTAATAACTTATTTAGAAATTCAATTGATTTTGTTTGAGTAGATGTTGTTGCTTCTGCTGCTGCTGCTGCTGCTACTGCTACTGCTACAGCAACACTTGCGTTTGAAGATTCATTAACACTCATATAATTTTTTTTTAAAACTAAAATTGATAATAAATACTATTTATTATTATTTTAAATATATAAAATATAAAAATATAAATAATTTAATTATTTAATGTATTGTTAATTATTTTTTTAATTTCATTACTATATGTTAGTAAAAATTTATCTACCTCTATATTATAGCGTTCTTCTAACTTACCATCATAATATTCATTAAAAACATTTTTTAACATGTTTCTCTTTTTTTTAAAACATCTTTTATTATAACGATTATACCATTCTTCTATTTGTTTAATAATTTTATCACATAACTTATCTTTGAATTTAGTAGAAGATTCGTAAATATTATTAATTCCATCATAATATAATATGTGTTTTCTATCACTTTTATTTGGAAGATAGAAATTACTGTTTTCTGGAATATCTTTATGAATTGCTTTTATTGTTTCTTGAAATGAATTAAAATTTTGATTTAATATATTAATAATTTTTTCTTCTGTTATTGATTCTAAGTTTTCCTTTCCAAAAGGATTTATATGATTTATAATTACTGTATTATTATTTGTATTGTTATTTGTATTATTAGAATTATGATTATTAACTGTATTATTTAATGTATTATTAGTATTATTTGAATTATTGAGTGTATTTCTATTATTGTTTTGTGTAATATTATTATTGGGCTCGTCCCCCATCCCCCCTCGGACTGTCGTAGTGTCGCAACACCTATTATTTTCATTTAACGATTTTTCTTTATTACTTAATACAATATCTGTTTCTTTAATTTTTTCATTATTTCTAATTTTTATTTTTTCTTCATTATTATCATTTACTAAAATTAAACTTTTGTTATTTTTTTCTAATTTTTCAACAATATTATCAAATTTTTTAGCTTTTTCTTTAATATTTTGATATATTTTGCAGTTTTTTAAATGTTTATATTTACTTTGTTTATGATAATATTCTTTATTACAATAACTACAATTATATACCTTTTTACTATTTTCTTCAATACTATTACTATTTTCTATATCAACTTCTAAATTTTCAGAAGGACTTACTTTAGACTTACCCAAATCTATAGAAGGACTTACTTTAGACTTACCCAAATCTATAGAAGGACTTACTTTAGACTTACCTTCTACCTCTAAAATGTTTACTTTAGACTTACCCGACATACTACTTTCTACATTTCCTACTGGTTTACATGGATTTTTCCGTTTATAGTGCTTCATTAAATAGTCTTTTCTTCTAAAACTGCGAGAACAAATAGTACAAGTATAATTAGGCATATTTGAATTAATTATTTATAAATATAAGTTAGAAAATTATTTTAAATTAAAATTAAATTAAAATTATAAACTTCTATAAAACATCTATAAAAAAAATACTAAAAATACTAAAACGATTGTATATATCATATTTATAAGTTAACTTCTATAAACTTCTATAAATATCTATAAACTTCTATAAACTTCTATAAAACTTCTATGAAAAAGGGGTTATAATAGTATATAATTGTATGAACTTCTATAAAAATCTATAAAATCTATAAAAATTTAGATTTTTATAGGAGAGAGGGAGAGCAGATATTTTATTTTTTTCTCGCGAAAAGAGGAACGAATTATATTTTTTAAAACTTAAAACTGTTTTTTTCTAAAAATTATTTTTTCTACTTTTAATTATTTTATTTTTAAAGTAAAAAAAAATAAGAGATATTTTAATAATATCACATACAAAATAAAACAACAGTAAAAGTTTTATAAATATAACAGTAAAGTTATTAAAACATTTTAAAAAGAAAGTTTAAAATTTTGGAAAATTAAAAGTTTTTGTAATTTTTGATTTTAATTTCGTTGAAGTTTGATTTTTCTCCTTTTGAAAAAGGAATAATATTTACTTTTTTAAAAACATCTTCTGTTAATTTAAGTTTCATCATTTTATCACGGTTATTCATATATTTCATTGAAGGACCTTTGTTAAATTCAAGGAGATATGGATGAAGGTTTTTGGTGAATATTACATCAGCACCGAATAATTGGAATGTTAATATATTATTCAGTTTTTTACTATTACAAATTTTTCCGTGTATAGCAGTCATAATATTTACAAATAATATATTTATCTGATTCCATAAACAATTAAATTTATTTTTACCTATAAAATGACTTAAATCATCTAATGATTCTGGATGTGTTTTATAAATATCTTGGTCTAGTAAATAACTGGTTAAATGTTCTTCTTTATCAAATATTTTTTTATCTTTTGAATTATTATAATCTTTATTAGTATAAATACATTTTCCTTGATTATATAAATACCCCCGTTTATCTCCTTTATTACATACTATTAAGAAATAAAGACGCAAATTACATTTTCGATTTTTAATTAAAAACACATTATCTATATATAATTGTATAATTTTATAATTATTTATAAGTGAATTTATTTTTTGATTTTTATTTAAATCTTCTTCTTCTTTAACATTATTTCTTGTATTATTTCTTGTATTATTTCTTGTATTATTATTATTATTTGTATTTTTAGTTAATAATTCTTTATAATAATCATCTAGATTGGTATTAGCATCAAAATTGAGTGGATTATAAAAATCTCTAATATTTTTGTTTGTTTTTTCGATTATTGTTAATATTTTATCATAATCATTCGTAATTAATATCCCTTCTTTTCTTTGTATATTTTTCTTTAATAAATATAAATTATATTTACTATATCTCTTTTTAAACATTTTAATATCTTTTGGATCATTAATTATAAAAGACTCTGGTATTAATTGAGACGCCTTTTCATTACCATAAAAATCCCTTACAATTTTCCATAGTTCATTTTTACTGGCTATTTTATCACATCCTTTTATAGCATATACTTTTTGTTCAGGATGTGTAATTTTTATATTTTTAAGTTCTTCTTCAGCATAATTATAACCACACAATATATATAAATCCCAATTAGCATCTGTTTCTTTAATTTTTTCAATTTGGTATTTTGTAAAAATAGTATTTAGTGTATTTTGTAACTTAAGATAATTACATTTTTTATATTTTACTTTTAATGGTTTATATACTGGTTTAAAACTATAAGGAGTATCTGAGTTATCTCTAATAAAAGAATATGTGTTTCCAAAAGATGATTTAGTCTTAATTCTTGATAACTATAATATTATTAATAAAATAATTATTAATAATACTAATTTTGTATTTGTTTTTGTATTTGTTTTTGTATTTGTTTTTGTATTTGTTTTTGTATTTGTTTTTGTCATTATTTTAATGATGATTATTATAATATATTAATATAAATAATTTTAAACAATATATTACTAATAATTTAAATATTAATATTAATATTAATATTAATATTAGTAATAGTGTAAATCATATCGTAAAATGTATAAAATAACTCCGAAATATATAAATATTGAAATTATAGAAGAATATGATAAACTCAATAACGATAGTATTTCTAGTAAAATAAAAACATATTTATCTTTAAAAAACAAATATGAGAGTAAGTCAGTTTTTATATTAAATAGACTAGATAATAAAATTTCATTATTAAGTGAAGAATATAATACATTAAAAACTAAACTAGAACTTGAAAATAATATTATAAAACGGTTTTTATATAAATTAGAGCAAATTACAATTTTAATGAATGATAATATCAAAATGAATACTGATGATGATAATGATAAACCAATTTACTTATTTTTAAATGAAAAATATATTATTGATGAAAACTTAAATGAAAATAAAATAATAAAAACGATAGTAAACACTTTATATGATAATAAACACCTTAAATTTGAAACACCTTATTTATATGAAAATACTATAACATATACTGAACATGATTTATATAATGATTACGAATTTGAATATAATATGCGAGATAATAATCCAATATGTAGTTTATTCTTACTTGATAATATTAATAAAATTAAACTAGATTATAAAAATTTTTATTTAAAAGAAGTGGAAAAAATGAATAATAAAAATAAAACGTTTAATAAACAATTAAAAGTTATTAAAAGCAATATATCCAAATTAGTAAAGGAAAATATAACACATATTGAAAACATAAAGGAAATAAGAAATAAGAAAATAGAAAGTTATAAAGATTTAAACAAGACTGTTTATAATTCATATTTAACTATTTTGTTTAATAATAAGAGTAATATAGATTCTATAAATGAATTTTTTTTCTTTGATACAAAAGAAGTTTATAGTTTAATAGAATTAATTAAAGATAATAAAATTAAAATTGTGGATTATAAACTAGATATCAAAACTTTGGAATTTATAAAAACTAAATATAATTCGAGAGGGACACTGAAATTGCAATCTAGTATAAAATCACACAACTATAAAGTCTCTTATGGAGATGTGGATTATAAACCACATAATACTATAACGAAACATCAATTATTTGATATGATTAAAAATTATGATAATAGTGTGAATAATAATTACCCCATTATAATAAAGGATTTAGACGGTTTCGGGGTTTTTGAAAATAAAACAATAGAAATATTTTCTAATTTTATAAAGAAACAGATTATAATAGGTAAAGAAAATATAAATGATATAGAAAATGAAAAAACAAATATTAAAAACAAACTAGACTATTTTTTAAAGAAAAAAGCAAATATAAATAAAAATGTTGAATTATATAACAATTATAAATACTATAAAACTAAACTAGATAAACTAGAAAAAAATATATTTAAAAAAATGAACTAATACTCAAATTTATTAATAATTATTTTTATTGTTTTTTATCGTTTTTAATATAATTTAATAAACTCATATTTAATTAAAATAATATAATTGAGAATATAATTAAACAGATAAATAAGAAGATAGATAATTTAAATTATACAAAATGAAACTGATTTCATATATTATATGTATTTTATTATTAATTTTAATATTAGTATTATATTGTCATATATCTAGTTTAAAAAAAATAAATAATAATATTGAAATATTACAAACCATAAATCCCTCTATAGATAAAATACAAGATTTATTACAAGAAAAATCCCCAACAGTGTTTAAAAATGTTTTATATGAATGGGAACCTATTATTAATATATTCGATAAATCACAAGAAGAAATAAATACAATGTCGCTTAATGATAAAACTTTCTATAAGGATTTAATAGATTGTTTTAATTCTTATAGTTTATGTTCTTCATTGGGTTGGGATTATTATTTTACAGAAAAAAATATACTTGATACAGAAGAATTTTTCACTCTAGAAACACAACACCGACATATAATATGTCAAATTATGGGTACTCAAAGATATTATTTAGCATCTCCGAATCAAACACAATTTATTAAAAAAGAAAATATTAAAGATAATGAAATTAATAATCTTCAATTATCTGATACAGAAAAGAAATTAATTAAAAAAAATCCTACTAAAAGCGTGGTTAATTTTTGGAATGAAGAAGAAACAAATAAAGAACCGTTTAATAAAGTAGAGTATATAGAAATAATATTGCGCGAAGGAAACTGTTTATATATACCATATGGATGGTGGTTTTTAAGTCAAGTAGAAGAAGATGGTATGGTATTGGAAGGATTTAATATTTCTTGTATTTCATTATTTGTCTAACTATTTTTATATTTTAATAAAAATAAAAATAATAAAAATTTAGATATAAAAATATAAATATAAAAATTTATAAATATCGGAAAATATAAAACTATAAAATAAAACAATTTAAAACTATATTTACTATATCATATATAAAATTCATTGGTTATATATTTCTATATATATCGCATTATATAACATTAGTAACAAAGTAAGTTTATTGAAACATATCAATAAAAAATGTCTGAAGGTTCAACTCCAATTGTAGGTCAAGTAAAGTGGTTCAGTAATCAACTCAATTATGGTTTCATTACAGTTTTAAGTGATGGAGAACATAATGGTATTGATGTATTCGTTCATCAAACCAATATTTGTCCTCAAGTAAGTAATTATCGCACACTTACACAAGGAGAATATGTTTCTTTTATTCTTACTCATAATGAAGGAGAAAAACACCCATATCACGGAACAAACATCACTGGTTATGGAGGTGGTAAATTAATGTGTGATTTCCATCAATCGTCCCCTCGTCATTCGCGAGGAGGTCATAATCACAGTGAAGAGAGAAGTGATAGTGAAAGAGGCGAAAGTCACGAAGGAGGTGGAAGACGTGGTAAATCTTCTTCTAAATAATTCATTATTTTATTTATATATTTTTTTTTTTTGAATTTTTAATTATTAATTTTATATTTATAAATATTATATTAGTAAATAACAATAGAGTTATAAATTTTTAAAATATATTTTATATATTAAAAAATATAACATTATACTATATACGAAATGGAAAAAGCAAATACTACTAATTACTTTTTACTTATAATATTATTTACGGTCTTATTATTTGTTTTTACAGATGGTTGTAAGAACACGGAAATGATGACCGAGAAATTTAATAATATTGATATAAGTAATTATATAGAAGATAATACTGAAAAACTATTAAATGAAAAAATGGAACATGAATTTAATTCAACTAAAGAAAATTTAAAAAATTTACCTGAATATAAAAACGGTATTAAAAGTCGGGTGTTAAAAAATAAAATGGAAAAATTCAATAATAGATTAAATGAATTATCAAATGTAAATATAGAAGAAGATGCTGAAATCGTTCAAGAAGTTGAGAATTACATTGCTTCTATAAATGAAACAGATAAAGATATATATAATAGTTTTATAGTGGATTATTATAAAGAACATGATAATAAAATTTTTGATAAAGACCGAGTATTTAATGATAACTTTAATAAAGTCGAATCACATTTTCAAGATACTACATCAACAGATGATATTGAACTAGAAACATTTATTGGTAAATATTTTGTTCCCCCATATCAATATAAAGAATTTGATAATGTTTATATGATATTAACAAAAAAAATAAATTTAGATACTAATGAAGAAGATGGGTATGTATTAAGTTTTTATGTATTAGATGAATTAGTTTGTGATTATGAAGTTGAATTACAAAAAAAACACGATAATTTATTAAATTTGAAAGAAAATTATTCTAGTACACTTGGAGATTTAGAAAACAATTTATTAGGATATGAAATATCTATCATAAAAGAAAACTCTAATAAAAAAAATGAGTTTAAATATCCAAAATATAGAAGTGGTGTTAAAAACATGTTAAATAATCTTGGAGTTAAGGAAAATATGAAACTTTATATATTTATGGTTGATAATCAATTTAATAAACAATATTTAAATATGGACGGAACAATTGATGGTATGTCAGAAGACGCATACTTCCATAAAGATGTTGATGATTTATTTAGAATATACAGTAAAAATGGAGCGACACTCCTTCACCTTTCAAAGAAAAACACCATTGATAAACCCTTCAAATCTTTAGTTAATTAACTCAAATAAGTCATCTTCATTGATTTGGTTTGTTTTTTGGTTTTTTGTTTTGCCATTTTTTTATTAATTAAGTTTATCCATTTTTTATCATTTAAAAGTAAGTTTTTAACAAATAATAAAAAGTCGCGTTGCTTAGTATTTACTGTAGTGTTGTTCATAGTATTAAAATTAAGTTCTAGTCGCGTTTTATTATTGAAACCTAAAAATGCATCAATATTATGTAAAAACGCCGATTTAATAATATAATAGGATAATGCTGGTGTATTTTGATTAAGAACTGATTTAATTGACTTTTCTGTTTTAATTTTTGTTTTACTTTTATTTTTAGTTTTACTTTTAATTAAATCTTCATATCTAGTAAATCTGCTAAAGCGTAATATATCAACGACTTTTTCTATACTATATGTTTTTTCTTTATTAAGATGTTTTATAAATACTTTGTAGGAACTCGCGTTATTTTTAAGGGGTTGCTTTTTAAATGTAAGATAGGATATTATATTAAGGAGATTTGCACTACATTCTGTATATGCCTCTCTTATAAATACTTCAGATTGAGGTGTTATATTTAAAAGGGTTTTTAATTCTCTTTCAAACTCTTTTTCGTAATCTGGATCGCGAATATCTAAGTTATGAAAATGAATGCTTTCGTGATAAATACTTTTCAGTAATTCTTCTTTTCTCCATATAATTATTTTAGTTTTTGTATCAGTAGCAGCAGTATTTATATTTATAGGTCTTATTGTAGGTGTATGTGAATGATTATGTGAATGAGAAGATATTGATTCAGCAGGATTTATAGTTAGTTTTTTTTTGAGATTGCTATAATATATTGTAAAGAGAGGTTTCTTTTCTGTTTTTAAATAAATATTGAAAAATGCTAATCTAGTAGCGACTTCTTTTAATAATGATATAATTTTAGGTGATTTATTAAAGAGTCCTTCTTTATCTTTTGTAGGTAAATATATAATAAAATTGTGATTTTGATTTGTAGTTTGAGATTGGTAAGTGTATTCCACATTTATTTTGTATTTGCAACATTTCCGTATGGTTTCAATATTATCAAAAGATATAAATGTATTATAGAGGAACCGATGTTCCTCTGGTATATTAAGTTTTAAAATACTTTGTGGAAGCGTGTCATAATTATTTAATAAATCGTGTTGGAATTCTAAGAGTAAATCAGCACATTTATCTTCCACTAAATTATTAAATTTAGTTAATGTTTTTTTTTGTAAATTGAGTTTATAAATAGTATTAATATCAGCCATATTATTTGTATTTTTAATATCCTTTCCTAAGAATTCACATACTGTATTAACTTGTCTTGTAAGTTTTGTATCTGGTTGATGATTATGTTTAAAATCATATACGTATAATAGAAACACTTTATAATAAGATGGTATGTAATATAATTCTTCTACATTATCATACTTAATTTTTATATTTTTATTAATGTGATTTAATAAAGAAGATATATATACAATATCTTTATAATAATGTTTTAGGGGTTGTATTATTTTATGTTTACTAGACGTATGTTTTTTTGTTTTTTTCATTTTTAATATTGTCCTATTTTAGAAAATAGTTATTGTAATAACTTAATATATATTAATATAATAAAATATAATACATAAATATAATCGGAAATATAATTATAACAATGAAAAATATTATTGAACAAATAACTGTATATTTTCCATTACTAACTTATGTAGTTGCTTTTTATTTATTATTATGTACTAAGTATGAATTTAGTAAGGATTTAATAATATTATTGTTATTATCAGGAATAATAAATACATTTTTAAAGGAAAGTATATTTAGACCTATAATGAAAGATAAAATATATCCTATAATTGGTCAAGGTTCAAGACCTAATAATATAGAATCTTCAATAAGTTATTTGAGAAACTCATATGGGATGCCTTCAGCACACTCTCAAAATGCTAGTGTATTTTCACTATTTTTAATATATATGATTATGAAAAGTGATTTAAAAAAGACTGAAAAAAATGTATTAATATTTATATTAATGTTTTCTGTATTACTTGTTATGTATGGAAGGGTTTATATGTCTAAAGTTCATACAAATCAACAAGTAATTGTTGGATATATTATGGGGTATTTGGTTTTTATGATGTATTATAAAAATATAAGATTTGCTAAACATTAATCTTCTTCTAGTAATCCAAGAAGGTCTATGATTTCTTCGAATTTGGAACCAATGTATTTTTTGAGGTATTCTCTATCCTCATATTCATAATTAATACGATTTACAACTTCTTTGAGCACTTCTCGTGAATATACTAATGATTTATCTTCTTTATTAGTATAATCAAATTTACGCCTTTGAATTGTTTTTTCATTTTTATTATTTTTATTGGAGTTTTTATATTTTTCTTTTTTTTCTTTATTTAAGTTAGGGGTGTTATCTGTATTATCAAAATCCTCCCTATTTGCGGTATTTTTGTATTTTTCTTCTATTTGGTTGTTTTCTTTAATACCTTCTTCTAATTCATTTGTGAGTTTTTCAACAGTTTTTTCAATAAAACTCTTGCTTTTAAAACCTTCTACAGTATCTTTATTATTTATATTCTTATTTTTAATATTTTTTGAATTTCTAAATTGTTCTAAAATAGGAATTTGTTCTTGTAATATTAATTTATTTGTAAAATTACTAGATTCCCTATTAAAAGTAAGAGATAATAGTAATGTAAATACTAACAACATACCTATTGTAAAATTAGAATATAATATTAGTCCTATTAAAACAATAGATGAAATTAA
>ERZ1046568.2722-NODE-2722-length-11173-cov-5.272531_pt1 | contig 11173 bp, 9 predicted proteins | sample MGYA00383092_ERZ1046568 | MGnify/ENA primary metagenome ERZ1046568 (study PRJEB29581, sample SAMEA5548362) | metagenome | biome: marine; feature: coastal; material: water | depth 1 m | study: Short-term variability in the microbial, nano- and picoplankton... | reverse complement strand
CTAGTACAGACACCCAGTTATTTATCAATATCAGTCGCCAGTCATTCTCCGATGAGGCCTTTTTGCCCTGGCTGACCCAGGCTATGCAAAAGTCGAAGCTACCTGCAGATGTGGTGATTTTCCAGTTCCGCGAAATTGATGCCCTGCGCTATCTGAACCAGGCTGCGGCTATCTCCGATGAAATCAAAAAAGCGAGCGGTCAGATTGCCATTGCCAATTTTGGAGTCGCTATCAATCCCCTGAAAACCCTGGAGAGAGTGGCTGTGAGTTTTGTAAAGATCGATCGATTGATTGTCGAGGATCTGCAGAAAGGTGGCGAGGGCAAAGCCAGGTTCCAGACCCTGATGGCTGGCATGACTGGCACTGGTGTGGATGTTATTGTGCCCTTTGTGGAGAAGGCCAGCGTTTTACCTATTCTGTGGCAGCAGGGCGTGCAGTATATCCAGGGCCATTATGTGCAGCCGCCCAGCTTTACAATGGATTATGACTTTTCTGAAAATTCTTAGCCCAGCGCCTGAATATCCTTATCGCTGTACCCCAGTAAATAGAGAATGCCGTCTAGCCCCAGATTAGAAATAGACTGCTTGGCAGAGGCTTTTACCAGGGGCTTAGCCTGATAGGCTATACCCAGCCCAGCAATATTGAGCATAGGTAGATCGTTGGCGCCATCGCCCACAGCAATCACCTGCTCCAGTGCCAGCCCCTCTCTCTGGGCCAGTTCCCTCAGCAGATCGGCCTTGCGCTGGCCATCAATTACATCACCCACTACCTTGCCGGTAACCAGGCCATTTTCGGTGTCCAGCTCATTGGCATAGATATAGTCGACACCCAGAATAGACTGCAGATGTTCAGCAAAATAGGTAAAGCCTCCGGACACAATGGCAGTTTTATAACCCAGCTGTTTCAGGGTCTTTATCAGGTGCTCTTCACCCTCATTGAGCTGCAGGCGCTGGGCTACTTTTTGCAGCACATCGACACTCAGGCCCTCAAGTAGCTCGAGGCGCTGGCGGAAGCTCTGTTTAAAATCCAGCTTCCCCTGCATCGCAGCTTCGGTGATAGCCGCTACCTGATCACCTACCCCAGCTTCTTTAGCTAACTCGTCAATCACCTCGGCATCAATCAGCGTGGAATCCATATCAAACACCACCAACTGGCGGCTGCGGCGGTAAATGTTGTCTTCCTGGTAGGCGATATCAATATTGTGCTGACTGGCTAATTCCAGCAGAGAGTTTCGGAATGCGCGGGAATCCTGGGCCTCACCCCGCACTGAAAACTCTACACAGGCACGGCCCAGCTTATCGCTGTCGTCCAGCTGCATGCGCCCGGAAAGGCGCACAATTTTATCTATATTGAGGCCAGTATTAGCGCACAGGGTGGTAACCAAAGCCAGATGAATTGCATCTATTTTGCGCGCCAGCAGAGTCACCATATGGCGCGGTTTACCCTGCTGCTCTACCCAGTTTTGATAGGCCTGGTTGCTGATGGGCAAAAATTTAACCCGGATATCCATAATCAGCAGGCAGGATTTCACCTCATCGGTTACCAGATCTATATTCACCTGACTGGGCACTGCCGCCAAAATGGCCAGGCTGAGCTGATCATGTATCACCGCCTGTCCGATATCTAGCAGGCTGATATCATAGCGGGACAGCACCTCGGTGATCGCACTGGTGACGCCTGGTCTGTCTTCACCGAATACATTGATAAGCAGAATATTTTTCACATTATGGGGCCATGGTGATTTTTAAGGCTGCCATTATATAAAAGCTACAGGAATAGGATAGAATGCGCGGAAAATAAATTTGCTTTGGGGCGGACTTCATAATGCAGCGACAATATTCCGTGGCTAAAAAATTACCTGCCGCAGTTCTGTCCCTGTGTTTACTGCTGGGGCTTCTAGCCTCACTGCTGATCAGCAGCCAAACCCAGCAGCTTGCCCATGAAACCATCGCTGACAAAAGCCGCAGTGCACTCAGCCAGCTCGACGATCTTATTCGCACCCCATTGTTTAATAATGACCTGATCAGTGTGCAGGTAGCCCTCAGCCGAACCGTTGAGGATCCGGCTATTGTTAGTGCCAGCCTGTTTGATGTGGAAGAACAGCTAATAAGCCAGAGTCGTCAGAGCCAAAAGCCAAGCGATGAACTGGAATCTTACCGCCGCGAGATTGAGCTACAGGACAGTATTCTGGGTGCTGTGGTGATCGAGCTAGACACACAGCCTATCTATGGCAAATACCGCAATGTAATGCTCAGCTGGCTGCTACTCTGGTTTGTATTTACCGCCGCCTGCACCTACGGCAGCCTGCAGTTTGCCGAGCAACTGGCGCGACGTCTGCGTATTCTCAGCAATCGACTGCCAGGTGGTGGTGATCCAATTATCGACGAACTGACCGCGCTGGAGGCTAAAATTCAGCCTCTGCTCTCTGGGTCGGGATCTGGGTTTGGTGATGAGGACAGCAATAATGGCTATTACTACACTGTTGTCAGAGCCTCCATCAAAAATCGTCAGCGGCTCAATCATCAGCTAAACCGCGATAACCTGGAGCAGTTATTCGAAAAAATTGATTACTGCACCGCTCGAACCATCGAACTCTATGGTGGCCAGAGAGTAGAGGGTGCCGATGGCAGTATCTATTTTTATATTCGCTCGACCCAGAATTCAAAGCAGCAACTGCTACTGTGCCTAATGGCAGTGTACAGCCTACAACAGCTTCTCGAGCGCCTGTCCAGCAAGCTGGGTGTGGACCTAGAGATTAACTGGACAGTCTGTGGTGGCAACCTTAACATCCTGCCCCTGTTGAGTTTCGACGAGGGGCTGGCGGCACTAAAAGACCAGTGTGCGCAACTGGCTGATCAGCTGCAGGAGGGTCTTATTGGTTTGCGCACCACTGAGTATGATATTCAAGCCCTTTCATCCATTGCCCGATTTCTTGTGTTTGATGAAAACTGCTTTGTTCTTGAGGGCTTTCCCGAGGGACGACAGACTCTGCTGGAAAAACAGATTATTCATCTGGCCAGCGTCTGCCTATAGTCAGGGTTAATGCATCAGGATCTAATTGATCTGTAAACTCTGATCCATCTCCAGCGCAGGCAATTCCTCGACAGGCCTGCCGACTATCTTGGCAGGCACGCCAACCACTGTGACATGCTCAGGCACCGACTCCAGAACCAGGCTGCCGGCGCCGATTTTAACGCCCTCACCAATGCTGATATTGCCAAGAATTTTAGCGCCGGCAGAAATCATTACCCCATTGCCTACTCTGGGGTGGCGCCTACCACCCTGACAACCGCTGCCACCCAGGGTGACTGAGTGCAGAATCGACACATTGTCGCCAATCACTGCTGTCTCACCAATAACCAGACCAGTGGCGTGATCCAGCATAATACCGGAACCCATCTGTGCGCCAGGGTGAATATCCACCGCAAAGGTTTCAGACACCTGATTCTGTATAAATAAAGCCAGCGGTTTGCGCCCCTGCCCCCAGAGCCAGTGCGCAACTCGCTGCAGCTGCAGCGCCTGAAAGCCCTTATAGTAGAGAATAGGTGTAAGGTGAAGATCACAGGCGGCATCGCGCTCAAAAGAGGCTCTGATATCACTGCGTATGGCCTTGCCAATGCGGCTGTCAGCAGCCAGCGCCTCGGCAATAACCTCAGCCATTTTATGCACAGCCATAGCTGGGCTGGCCAACAACTGGGCCAGATTAAAACTCATCGCAGATTCCAGATCGGGCTGATCTAAAATAGAAGCGCGAAAGAAGTCTTCCAGCATTGGCTCTTTCAGGCTGGCTGATCTGGCTTCGTCAACAATAATGCCCCATAGAGGGTCATTGCTTTCCATTGATTGTTATTCCTTAATCAACCCAAATATAGCGCTGAATAATCTCATCGAGATGATCCAACACCACCTCTAATAATAGTAGCTCAGTGCCCTGCAATCGCTGCTCCAGCACCTCAGGGGTGAGCTCCCTGGCAAAGTTCTGAGCCAGGGGCCTGTAACTAATATGCCAGCGCTCTGGCGCTATGCCACCAGTATCTGTCCCATAGGGTCGGTAGAAACCCCGCTCTGCAAGCCTCTTATCGAGCCAATTATGCATGGGCGCAAACATTCCCTGACCTTCAACTTCAGCGGGAATTAGCTGCAACTGATAGTTTGCAGGCATAGCCGCCCTATCATAGATATCAATATCTGTGCCCCAATGGTGGCGCGAGGCACCGGGCAGTGCCGACCAGCGCATTACCGCTTGAATCTGCTGCCAGGGGCTCAGCTGTTCCAGATTAATCTCAGTGCCCGAGTCATCAACCACAGGGCGCAGACCGGACAGCTTGGCATTCCAGATATGCAGCTGGCGATCAAAGCTGCGAAAACCGCTGCACAGCCTGAGATCAAAGCCTGCGGCTGCGGCATTCTGTTGCAGTTCAGTCAGGGGCGCAACTATATCCCGATGAACCAGCATGGCAGCCTCGGCCTGACCAGCGTAAAGATCGGTCAGATGGCGCTCGGTGGAGCCGGTTAAAATATCAATAGAGTTCATAGCCCTGGCTGCAGTTGTGACTTTGCAAAGACATATTTATACCCTCGCTTTGACCAATTAGCAAAGAATCAATTGGCCAATAGTGCCTGCACAGAGCGTATAATCTATCAGGTTGCGCTTGAATTCCCCTCAATCGGCCACATCTTAAACCCATAGGCTACACAGGAATCTACTATGTACAGAATTGGACTATTTCTTCTCACCAATATCGCAATTATTGTGGTGGCCAGTATTTCACTGCGCCTGCTGGGTGTCGAAAGCATTTTTGCTAACAATGGGGTTGACCTGGACCTGTCTTCGCTGCTGGTTTTCTGTGCTGTGTTTGGTTTTGCCGGGGCCTTTATGTCTCTGTTGCTATCCAAGTTTATGGCCAAGCGCTTTACTGGTATCAGACTGGTCTCCAAGCCCCAGACTGAGCAGGAGCGCTGGCTGCTACAGACTGTTACCACCCTATCGAAAAAAGCCGGTATTGGCATGCCCGAGGTAGGTATTTTCCCGGCCCAGCAATCCAATGCCTTTGCCACCGGCTGGAACAGAAACAATGCGCTGGTTGGAGTGAGTCAGGGACTGCTGGACCGCTTCACTGAAGATGAGGCTCGCGCTGTGCTGGCCCATGAGATAGGCCATGTGGCTAATGGCGACATGATTACATTGGCCCTGATACAGGGAGTGGTAAATACCTTCGTTATGTTTGCAGCCCGGGTGATTGGCTTCTTTGTCGATCGCGTGATCCTAAAAAATAACCGCGGTTTGGGTCTGGGCTACTGGATAACCACCATAGTCGCAGAGATTATTCTGGCCATTGCAGCTTCAACCATTGTTATGTGGTTCTCCCGTCAGCGCGAATTCCGAGCCGATGCCGCTGGCGCCCAGCTGGCTGGACGTGCCGCCATGGTGGGTGCACTGGAAAAACTGCGCGCTGAAACCCAGTCTCATGTTGAAAACCAGATGCCAGATACCATGACAGCCTTTGGTATTTCCAGCGGCTGGAAGCGCAAGCCCAGCAGACTATTTATGACTCACCCCCCACTGGAAGAGCGTATTCAGGCACTTAAAAATGGATAAGGGGACCCTGCTAGAGCAGGAAATAGCACTCTGCCAACTCGACGATCTGCAAGAGATGCAGACCATTGAGCTGAGTATTGAAGAGCGCAAACTATTTGCCATACGCCGCGACAATCAACTGTACGCCTACTGGAACAGCTGCCCTCACCTAGGCATACCTCTCAACTGGATGCCAGATAAGTTTCTCGATCTGGATGGCTCACTGATTCAATGCTCGTCCCATGGTGCCCTGTTTCAGGTGGAAAGTGGCGAATGTATTGCAGGCCCCTGCGCCGGGGACCATTTAATGCAGGTGGAGCTGCGTGTTGAAGACGGAAGTTACTATGTTGCCGCCAATCAACCTATGCCAGCGCCACCTATTAATCTCAGAGCTCAGGCCCTGGCAGATCTTGAAGACAGCTGATCGGCTGGTCTAGCACTATTTGATCAGCACCAATGCTGGCCCGCCAGGCAATCACCTCAACTCCCGCGGCAACCGCCTCAGACAGAGTTGCAGCGTAACCAGGGTCAATCTCGGCGGCCACTTCCATGCGCTGAACCCCGGTTAACTGGACACAGAAAAACAGCACTGCCCTGTGGCCAGCTGCAACCATAGCCATCAGTTCACGCAGATGTTTGGTGCCGCGGCTGGTGACCGCATCGGGAAAAGTCGCCAGACCATCACCCATATCCAGGGTGACATTTTTTACCTCGACATAGCATTGGCCCAGGCTTCGGTCCTCTAGCAACAGATCAATGCGGCTCTTCTCTTCACCGTAGCGAACCTCAGTGCGAATCTGGCTATAACCCTGCAGCTCAGGGACCAGGTCGGCTTCGATCACTTCGCGCACCAGATAATTGGGCCTGGAGGTATTTACACCAGCTAGGTTGCCCTGGCTACTGGTCACTATCTCCAGAGTGCCGGGCAATTTGCGCTTGGGATTATCAGACAGGGAATACCAGCAGGGAGACCCTTCGACCAGGCAGTTTTTCATGCTGCCGGTATTGGGGCAGTGGAGGGTAAGAAGCTCACCGGACGGGGTGCGCACATCGGCGAAGAAACGCTTGTAGCGCTTTTCAAAGGTAGCTGGAAATAAGGGCGGAGCAATTTTCATAGACGGACATCACAAGCGGGTCAATTAATGGCGCTAATGTAGGCGCAGCTAGGGCTTTTTTGCAACCATGGTCTAAGATTAACCAATAGAAAATGGCAATATTCGCAATCAATAGGAAAATTTACCTTGATAAATGCGTATAAAATCTCTATAAACGCGGGTTCTGTTTTTTAGGCCCATATCAACAGCGGATCTTATGCATGGCAACAGTAAAAACAAAACCTGCAGCTAAATCAAAGAGCGATGCAGGCTCAGCAACTCTTCATGGTCTCAAGCCCTACAAAGAGACTAAAAAAGAGGAATATATGAATGAAAATCAGCGCGAGCACTTCAAGCTGATTCTCAAAGCGTGGCGTCGCGAGTTAATGGAAGAAGTTGACCGCACAGTGACCCATATGAAAGACGAAGCAGCAAACTTCCCCGATCCGGCCGACCGCGCCACTCAGGAAGAAGAGTTTAGTCTGGAGCTGCGCACCCGCGACCGCGAGCGCAAATTAATCAAAAAGATTGATAAAACTCTGGTGCGTGTCGAAGAGGATGACTACGGTTTCTGTGACCAATGTGGTGTCGAAATCGGTATTCGTCGACTCGAAGCTCGACCCACAGCAGATCTGTGCGTCGACTGTAAAACTCTCGATGAAATCAAGGAAAAGCAAATCACCGGAGGCTAGTTAGCTGCCCGGTCATCAGCAGCTCAGAGCCTTCTGAGCTGCTTTAATCCCTCCTAATGTCAGCCTTACCCAGCATAGCCCGCTTCGCACCCTCGCCTACGGGCCCACTGCACTTTGGCTCCCTGGTCAGTGCCCTAGCCAGCTTTCTGGATGCCCGCCAGCGCAACGGCCAGTGGCTGGTGCGTATTGAAGATCTGGACCCCCCCAGAGAAGTGCCCGGCGCCAGCCATCAGATTCTGAAACAGCTTGAAAGTCACGGGCTGCGTTGGGATGGCACTGTGCTATACCAGAGCAGCAGACTTGAGGCCTATGCGGCGGCCCTGGAATCTCTAATAGAATCTGGGTTGATCTATCAATGCAGGTGCAACCGCCAGCGACTACAGAGCCTTGGCGGCATCTATGACGGTCACTGCTCTCAGCTTCAATTGCCCCACCAGGACTGCGCGGCAAGACTGAGGGTCAACAGTGCCCATATCAGTTTTAATGATCAGATTGTTGGTCAGTACTCCCAGAATCTGCAGACAGAGGTGGGTGACTTTGTGGTGCGCCGCCGGGATACTCTCTTCTCCTACCAGCTGGCCGTGGTGGTGGACGACCAATATCAGGCTATCAGCCATATTATGCGTGGCGCAGACCTGCTTGATTCGACACCCAGGCAGATCTATCTGCAGCAGTGCCTGAATTTTAAAACACCAGAATATGCTCATCTGCCCCTGGCTCTCAATGCCGAGGGTCAGAAACTCAGCAAGCAAAATCTCGCTATGGGTCTTTTGGAAGGTCAGGAATCACAGCATCTGTGGGCCGCGCTGCACTGGCTGAGACAGTCACCTCCAGAGCCATTGCAGCGGCAATCTGTGGCGGAAATACTAGACTGGGCAACAGCGCACTGGTCGGTGCAAACAGTAGCTGAGAGCTTGCAAAATAGCCCGGCCCCAGAGGGCTATTAGATGGACTGCACTGATCTGAATCCAGCGACCTGGGAACCAGGTTTGCTTTGCTGGTCTGGCAGGCATACCATCTGGGTTATCTGTCAACCAAGTAGCTTTAAAATAATCGGCCGCGCCCTCTAGCCCATGCTTAATTATCGATTTGTTGCAACTCTGCTCCTGCTCTGCATAGTGGTTTTTCCGCTGGCCATTCAATGGGCAGTGGAGCCCGATGGCAACTGGTTTAGGCCCTATGTGGTCTGGGCCATGATAGTGTTCGCCGCCTATATTGCCCACCGCCATAGGGTCCGGGATGAATCTTGAAATAATCAATCCTGATGCTGTGCTGGCCACTCTGGCCATGCTGGCGCTGGGCTGCCTGTGCGCCAAATGGATGTCCCGGCGCACAGGGTCCAACAGCAAGGATATTATGCTGGCTCTGGGCCTGTTCTCTGGCACCGGGGTGCTGCTGGCTATGGGCTCGGTTGAGATGGCGGGGCGCTATGGCAATAGCGTTATTCTGGCCCTGATTGCTTTTAGTCTGGTGTTTGTCCTGTCGCCATTAATTTTTCTACCTATTCGTCGACTCAGTGGGATTATTCGCTTTGCTACGCCGGTGGATTTCCTGACCTTCAGATACCGCAAAAAATCTGTTGCTGTTATAGCCAGCATCTCACTGATACTGGCGGTAATCCCCCTGATTCTGGCCCAGTACGTGGCCATTGAGGCCATCTTTAATAGCCTGTTTGGCAATAGGAGTGGAGTATTCGGTCTGCTGGCGACCACAGTGGTTATTCTGCTGATCAACCTGCGCTCTATTGGCCGGGGAGTCGCTAATCATCTGCCCTGGGTTATGGCCGCAGCCGGGCTCTTACTGCTGCCAGCCATGGGCTTTTCTGCCTGGGCAGCTTTAACATCAGCCTTTGGTGGCCTAGCAGAAATGAATAATTGGGTGGTGGATAGCGGGCAGCGCTTTATTATTCAGCGCATGGATTTTTCCTACAGCCTGTTTATTGTCTTTATGGCGGCAGGCTTCGCTTATCCGTTTAACTTCAGTCTACTGATCTCCAATGATATCTCAGACCAACAGGCAGGAACGACCTCCTGGGCCTATCCTCTATTTGTTTTGCTGGCCAGTATTCCGCTGTTCCCTCTACTGTGGAGCGGTATCTCGGTGCAGTCGGTGTCGCCCTTTCAGGAGTATCTGTTTGCCCTGCCCTCCCTCGCGGGGCAACCGCTAATTGCCGGCCTGGCCAGTGCCAGCATTCTGTTGCTCAGCGTTGCATTGATCTGCAGCCTGAGTCTGATTACAGCGAGAATTGTGCTCAATAGCTTTTTGCTGCCAGGTAAAGATTTGCAGCGCCAAGCCAATCTGGATCAGTGGATTAAAAACCGCCGCATGCTGGTAGCCAGTGGTCTAATCCTGTTCTGTACCTGCCTTAGCCTGGTCAGCAAACACCACAGTATTACAGACTATTATCTTGCCGCATTTGCTGGCCTGGCTCAGCTCACACCGGGAATGCTGGCAGTTATCTATCTGCCCAGAGTGGGTCGCCGCGGCTTTATTGGCGGGCTGGTCGCCGGACTATCCCTGTGGTTGATGACCATTTTGCTGCCTCTGTTAATTGGTGACTGGAGCTGGCAGCTGCCTCTGGGTGACAAAGTTATCCACTTTGGCATGCAGAATTGGGATATCTGGGCCCTGGAAGCTCTGCTGCTGAATATCACAGTCTGCCTGTTGTTTTCCCTGCGTGGCTCTATGGACAGGGAACAGCAGGCCTTTGCCACCCTGTGTATGGCCGACAATGTCTATATACCAGCGCGTGTCGAAATTGCGCAAAAATCTGTGTCTGAACTCACTGGCAGTCTGCGCCTGTCTCTGGGTGACGCCGCAGACGCCGAGGTAGCTCGGGCCCTAGATACTCTGGGCTATGATGCCGATGAAGTGCGCCCGGCGGCTCTGCGTCAGCTGCGCGACAGTATCAATGCCTCATTGAATATGGGTTTTGGTGTACTGGCGGCCAATCGTATTATGGAGCATTCACTGCCCCTGATTGTGCCTGCAGCTGATGAGCCAGACGATATTCAGCTGATTGAATCTGTACTGGCTATCCAGGGAGACCGGCTGACAGGTATTGCCAGCGAACTCAATAAACTGCGGGTGCACCACCGCCAGGTACTAGACAACCTGCCCATAGGGGTGGTGTCTCTGGATCAAGGCGGAGAAATTGTGCGCTGGAACAGCACATTGTCCAGCTATACAGGTATCAGCCAGAGCATAGCTTCGGGCAGGCTGATAGGGGATTTACCCGAGCCCTGGAGCTCTGCTATTTCAGATTTTATTCGCAGCGGCAAAAACAGCCTGGATGATTTGCGGCTTGAAATACAGGGCCAGGTGCGCTGGTACAGCCTACAAAAATCCGAACAGCCAGGCTCTGGCTCTGAATCTAATAGAGACAACAATGGTGATATTGTTTTACTGATCGAAGATCACACCGAGCAGGTCAATCTGATCCAGAGCTCAATCGACAATGAAAGACTGGCCTCTGTGGGCCGTCTGGCTGCCGGAGTGGCCCATGAAATTGGCAATCCAGTTACTGGCATTGCCTGTATTGCTCAAAATCTGGAGCATGAGACTGAGGCGAGTCAGGTGGCGGAGTCCGCCCAGCAGATACTGTCTCAGACTCAGCGAATCAACCGTATTGTTCAGTCTCTGATCAACTTTTCCCGGGGAGGCAATGCACTGACCTCAGTCCAAAAAGATATCAGTATCAGCAACGCAGCAGAAGAAGCTATTCAATTGCTGACCCTTAGCGACGAGCAGCAAAATCTGCGCTTTATCTGCGCTATTGATCCGGGCCTGAATATTCGTGGCGATTACCA
>ERZ1046568.2718-NODE-2718-length-11188-cov-9.769604_pt1 | contig 11188 bp, 9 predicted proteins | sample MGYA00383092_ERZ1046568 | MGnify/ENA primary metagenome ERZ1046568 (study PRJEB29581, sample SAMEA5548362) | metagenome | biome: marine; feature: coastal; material: water | depth 1 m | study: Short-term variability in the microbial, nano- and picoplankton... | reverse complement strand
GTGGCGATACTAGCGTCTACCAGTATATCGTCTTCCCGCCGGAAAACGACAACCTTGCAACCGTCCGGGCCTTTCTGGAAATTTGTCAAAGCGATCCAACCTCCAACCATGTGGATGGGCGGAAGATAACAGGCCAGACCAGAACACTTTGAACACCGCCCGCGCATTTTTGTCCCGGTTGGATTTTAGTAGGTTGATGTCAGCGCAGTTGCGTCATGGAATTGGCACCCGACCGGAATTCGAAACCGCCGCGCGGCGGTTTTGGACAGCTTTTCTGCTCTGCCAATTTCAATCAACCCAAGTGCAAAGTGCTTGCCGGTGCGGGCTCCAACCGTTCCGGAGGTAACAAGACCGACGACTTTGTCGCCCTCCCAGATCGGCTCATCATGCAGCTACAGCGGAGCACCGGCGGCCTCAAACAGCGCCAATCTTCGGGCAACGCCGTACCTCTTTTGATCTTCACCCATCTCATTCCCGTTCTTCTAGCTGCTGTTCTCTGGTACCTTTTGAGTGCACTCAATCGACGCAAGGGTCGGTTCCGGACTGGTGAAATCATCTTCTGGGATGTCATCATCCTAATCATTGTTTTGCTGATCTGGTTAAGGTGGTTCTGGCCAATCAAAGATGACTCGGCCGAAAACACCCTCTAAGCGCAGAGTGGCCTTATTGCTCGATACAAAAATACCTCCCTGAACTGGTGTAGAGTGAAACTCACCTCCACCTTTTTTTTCACTGAGTTTCAAAATAGAATTACGGAGCTGTTTTTCAGGACGAGTGTTCCATCAACGTATCGATAAACTCCGAGAACAACTCGCCTTGTGATCGGATTCGTAGTTTCGAGTAAATGTTTCGGCGATGGATACGCACTGTGCCAGTAGAGATATCCAGAATGCGTCCGTCACCACATTGGCCGACTTGCTGCGCGAGGAGCAGAATTACGCGACGCTGCAGGCGGGGTTAGAGACCAGCTGGAAACTAGCGAAAGACGCCGAGAAGCGACTGAAAGAGAGTTAGACGCGAGAGATAGCCACCGCAGCGCCGGACATTCGCTTTGATCTAACTGCAAATGTTGGCGTGGTTCGAGGGTCTTCAGTGGGAATCTTAGATTCGTTCTGCAGCAATTCACCACACGTCTGCGATTTCTTTGCTGGGTGCGTATGCGGATAAACCGGAACTTCATGTAGAATGCAGCGAAGAGCTCGAAAGAGCCCACACTGTGAATTTGATTTTCTTGCTGCGCGCGCTCGCAGCGCAGACTTCTCTGCAGGGGCATGATTAGCTGTACCGCAGCGCGGCGAGAAAACCGGTCGTTCAGACGTCACGCAGCGCAGCTGACTTCGCCAATTCAAAGCTCGCGGGACAGAGCCGCCATTGCAATACACAGATCCAGTGTCTGCTTTTAACGCGTTTCTGCAGTTGTGACTTTCCACAATTGCTCTGAGTGATTGGCTTCCTTGCCATTTCTAGCAAGCAACACGGCCACAGAACTATGATCTCGACATCATCTTACCGCCGCCACTGCGGTCGTGAAAACGCGTTGGGAATGACCATATAACAAATGAAGTACTTAATTTGCGATATATACAATAAAATAAAATTTTTATATTTTTTTTATAATTTAAATGGTATCGCAGCAGGCTGCGATCGCACCAACCGGAAGGAAACCGCGGCTTAGGAGGTTTGAGCAGATAACAATTTCAGGCACCTTGCCAAAGAAGGCCTCCAAAACGGGAGGTACAACACAAATTCAACAAAAGGGAGAAAGTTATGATTGATATCAGTTCAGTAGGTCGAATTGTTCGATCAAGCGCCACTGTGGCGGTCGTCGGGCTAATGGCTTTGCAGGGGACAGAGGCGTTGGCCTGGTCGATTGAGGAGGCCGCGGCGCCTTACAGAGGAACGACGATTCGCACGGTCGGTGAAGCGCTTCCGCCATTGGAGGCGATGGCGGAATTGAAAAGCGAGTTCGAGAGTCGCACCGGCATCACGGTTGAAATCGAGATGTACGAGCACTCTGAGGCGGTCAACAAGGTCATGTTGGATCTGAATTCGCGTCGCGGACGGTACGATTTCATTTTGCAGCCACACCGTGAACTTGGCCGTTTTGTTGCCAATGGTCATCTCCAATCCGTTGAAGGGTTCATGAGCAATGAAGACCTTCGCGACCCTTCTTTCATGCCGGAAGAACAGCTCTACCAGGGCCTGTGGAAAGAAATCTCGTGGTATGAGGGTCAGGTCTATGGCTTCCCGTTCACGGCGCTTACCATGTACATGTGGTACCGGGATGATCTGCTCAATGATCCCGACGAGCGAGCCGGGTTTGAAGCAAAGTACGGCTATGAACTAAGGCCGGCGACCACTTGGCAGGAGTACACCGATATTGCCGAATGGTTCCATCGCCCGGATGAAGGCTTCTACGGCACGGCCCTGCAAGGTAAGCGCCACGAGGCATTGTGGTATGAATGGCTGAATTTCCTCTACAGCTTTGGCGGAGATATGCTGGAAGCAAACTCAGGAAGCGAATGCGGTCCGGTTGTTGTCAACAGCCCCGAAGCCGTCGCGTCGCTTGAGTACTACAAGAGCTTGTTGGCCTATTCGCCTGCGGATTCCCTCAATTACACCTGGGATGAGGTCATGGCGCTGATGCAGCAGGGTAAAGTCTATCAAATGATCATGTGGAATGATGCGACCTATGCCGTCGCAGAGGACCATGAAGCCAGCACGGTTGCAGGCAAGATGGGCTTTGACATCGTCCCGCCGCAAGAAAACGGCGAGGCCGTTGGCCAGGTTGAGGGCTGGACCTATCTTATCCCGGCAGGTTCGAAGAACCAGGAAGCCGCGTATCTGTTCATCCAGTGGATGATGGAAGAGACGCAGCAGCTTAATCAGCACCTGAATGGCGGTGCGACTGCACGCCCCGATGTTTATGCGCATCCGGATGTGCAGGCGATCAGCTATTCGCAGGCATCAATGGATACCAATGCAGCGGCGCGGCCCAAGCCGACAATCCCGGAGTCTCCGCAGATCACTGATATTCTGGTTCGTGAATTGAGCATTTACCTGTCCGACGGCAAGAGTGCCCAACAGGCTCTGGATGACGCCGCAGTGGAGATGTCAGAACTTCTTGGCGACTGTGCTCCGCTCAAATTCCCCGTCGAGTAACCTGTTCGTAGAAATACGAAATTGCTGAAACTAAATAGAGGCTGGAAGTGAAATGCGAACGAACAGGATAATCGAGAGGGTGCTTGATCACGGAGTGGCACCATTGTTGCTGGTCCCGTCGGTTGTCCTGCTATTCGTCATTCTTCTGGGCCCATTCCTCTTTATGGTCTGGACCGGATTTACGGACCTCCATTATGCGCTGCCAAATCGAGATGGTGCATTTGTCGGGTTCGACAATTTCCGGCGGCTCATGCAGGACGACCCGATATTCTGGCACAGCTTTTGGCTAACCATGAAGTTTGTGTTTGGGGTCGTCCTGGTCGAGTTCGCGTTTGGCCTTGGCCTGGCCTTGTTGATATTTCACTATATCAAGAACCATCGTTTTATTCTGACGATACTGCTTGTTCCCATGATGCTGGCTCCCATCGCTGTCGGATTGATCTGGAAATTGTTGCTTTCGGGCGATTTCGGAATGTTCACTTACTATTTGCGGGCGATCGGCCTTGCGGATCTACAAACATCGATATTGGGCAACCCCTCATTGGTTATGCCGGCAATCATGCTGATCGATGTCTGGCAGTGGACACCCTTTGTGACCTTAGTCATCCTGGCCGGTTTGCTCAGCCTGCCAAAGGAGCCGTTTGAAGCTGCTATCATGGATGGCGCGAGACCTTTGCAGATTTTCAAAGATGTCACCCTGCCTCTTTTGCGACCCATAATCGCGCTCGTCCTTTTGCTGCGCGGGATTGATGCGTTCAAAGAGTTCGACAAGGTCTTCATCCTAACCGGCGGTGGCCCGGGCATCTCCACGGAAATGCTGTCCATCTATACCTATCGAATAAACTTCAGAGACTGGGATTTGGGCTATGGAGCTGTGTGTGCCTTCATGGTGTATCTCGTGGTCCTGATCATGTGCTCGGTTTTCTACAAGGCCGTGTACTGGAATGAAGGCCGCTCGAAAATGGCCGGAAAGGCAGCAGCATGATAAGCCGAGGCTGGAAAATGGCGATGGTGGCAACGCTGATCGCAATACTGATCTTGTTCCTGACACCCTATCTCTGGATTGTCATGACATCTTTCAAAACACGTCTTGATATTTTGTCAGACGCACCTGTTTGGTTCTTCACACCGACATCCGAGAACTACCCAACGATATTCATCGACAAGAATTACCTGCCACTGGTCTGGAACTCCATGATCGTGGCATCGTTCAGCACGATATTGTCGCTGGCGTTCGGCACACCTGCTGCGTATGTCTTCGCCCGTTTCGAATTCCCCGGAAAAGAAGACCTTTTCTTCTTCTTCCTGACCACTCGCATGGCCCCTCCGATCTCCATTGTGGTGCCGATGTTCCTGTTGTTTTCGGTGCTGGGACTTACTGATAAACCGATTGCCGTGATCCTGGCGCACACCACATTCAATGTTTCGTTGGTAGTCTGGATGATGCGCGGCTTCTTTGCGGACATCCCCCGGGAAATCGACGAAGCCGCGATGATGGATGGCCACACGCGGGGCGGAACATTTCTGCGGGTTTTGCTGCCCCTGGCCGCACCCGGTCTCGCAGCTACGGCGGTGTTGTGCTTCATCCTCAGCTGGAATGAATTCCTATACGCTTTCATCCTGGTCGCCTTCGAGGGCCGCACACTGACGGTCGGCATTCCTGGTCTGGTCACGCCACACGGAACACTCTGGGGGCAAGTGACCTCTGTTGCAGTAGTGGCAACTCTGCCAATCCTCTTCTTCACATTCCTGGTGCAAAAGCACCTCGTTCGCGGCCTGACATTTGGCGCAGTAAAAGGATAACAATATGAGCGTCTCATTCAATCAAATCAGCAAAGTGTTTGCTGACGGAACAGTTGGGCTGGACCACCTAGATCTAAAGTTCGACAAGGGAGAATTCATTGTCCTCTTGGGCCCGTCGGGCAGCGGCAAAACGACGGCATGCCGTATTCTCGCTGGCCTCGAAGAAGCGACAAGCGGGTCTGTCAAAGTTGATAATCTCGAGGTCACAAGCCTGCCGCCGCGCGAACGCAATATGGGTATGGTGTTTCAGAACTATGCCCTCTACGGACACAAGACTGTATATGAAAATATCGCATATCCATTGCGTATCCGGAAAATCGACAAGGGCAATATCGACAATCGCGTCAAAGCTATCGCGAAAGTTCTGCAAATTGAGGATTTTCTGGACCGTAGACCAAGCCAGCTTTCTGGAGGTCAAGCGCAACGAGTGGCTGTAGCCAGGGCGATGGTCTGGAGCCCTGACATCTGTTTGATGGACGAACCCCTGAGCAACCTGGACGCCTTGCTTCGGCTGAAAACCAGAACAGAGCTGAAGCGCCTGCATGGTGATCTTGGGCAAACATTCGTCTTTGTTACCCACGATCAGGAAGAAGCGATGACTCTCGGCACCAGAATTGCTGTTTTGAATCAAGGAAAGCTGGCGCAGTTTGACACCCCTCGGCAGGTTTACCATGAACCGGCAACACGATTTGTTGCCGAATTCATTGGCCGCCCTGCAATGAACATCATCGAAGGTGAAATCAAAGATTGCGTGTTCAAATCAGGTCCATTCGAATTGGCCGTCAAAGGGCAACCAGATGGCCCGGTAGCGTTGGGGGTCAGGCCAGAGCAAATCGTGTTGAAAGAAGTGAGCACGGATGAGTCTGTAGGGTTTAACCTTGACGTATTGGAACTGGTCGAGCCTGATGCCTTGCTGTTTGTCAATAAAGGCGACACATCCCTGGTGGTACGGGTCATGCATGACATTGGGGATCTCGATCGCGGCTCCGAAGTTCATCTCGAATTTCCGGATCATGCCCGCCATTTCTTTGAAATCAGCGATGGGCGGCGCAGATCATGAGTGCGGTCACCCATCTCATTCCCGTTCTTCTAGGTGCCGTTCTCTGGTACCTTTTGAGCGCACTCAATCGACGCAAGGGTTGGTTCCGGATTGGTGAAATCATCTTCTGGGATGTCATCATCCTAATCATTGTTTTGCTGATCTGGTTAAGGTGGTTCTGGCCAATCAAAGATGACTCGGCCGAAAACACCCTCTAAGCGCAGAGTGGCCTTATTGCTCGATACAAAAATACCTCCCTGAACTGGTGTAGAGTGAAACTCACCTCCACCTTTTTTTTCACTGAGTTTCAAAATAGAATTACGGAGCTGTTTTTCAGGACGAGTGTTCCATCAACGTATCGATAAACTCCGAGAACAACTCGCCTTGTGATCGGATTCGTAGTTTCGAGTAAATGTTTCGGCGATGGATACGCACTGTGCCAGGAGAGATATCCAGAATGCGTCCGACCGCTGCAGCCGAATGCCCCTTCAACGTAAATTCGGCTACTTCCTTTTCCCGTGGTGTAAGAAGTCCCAGGCCGAATTTCTGGAAGGCGAGTTCCAGACTTCCCGCGCCTTTGACCAACTCTCCTCCTCCAGCCGATGCACCAAAATTGTTGGCCAGATCCGACCAGTGTTGCTGACACGCGGCCAGAACAACAGGGGCATACCTATTCAGGTCGCGACATTCTTTGACCGAGAACGCCTTTTTGGCGCGCATCAGCGACACAACAACCACTGCCGCGTCGGGAAGATTGATAAAAAAGGCGATCTCCTCGGCGAGATCTGTTTGAACGTAGTAGTTGCGAAAATACTCACCCTGATAAAACCTGTCAGGGGCTAAGTCTCGTAGGCGATAAAGCCCTGACTCTATGGGTTTGGTAGTGGCAAGAAAAAAGGGATCAAGAAGATATGGTCCTTCCTGGTAGTCTTCGACAAATATCTTTCTCTTTATGCTTGGAAAATCATCATAGAGATCCAGCGGGCGCTCTGACCCGAAATAGCCGAACACAACCGTGTAATCGAATGGTGCAATCTCTTGCAAAGCGCCGGACAAACTTGTGGCAAATGCAGTTCCCCCAATGTCGGCAATCAGTTGGCCCGTGGCCTCAAAGTCATTCTTCATAGCTGATACTCCATTTCACAGACCTTCATACTGCATTATGCATACCTATTTTGTGATATATACATGCAATTGCTAATTTTGTAGTATTTTTTGCATATCAGCGGTATCTTGGATGCCAGACACATTCATCGTGTCGCCGACCATACACGAAGCATGCAAGGTCAGAAGTTACGTGGCCAGGAAAGCCGTTGAACCGAACCTCCATTGAAGAGGTGCCTAGGGTACGAGTTCCTCTTGGGGCATCCCGCTTCCGTTGGGCAAAGAAGGAGCTAGAAAAGTGAACGAAATGGCTAGTGAGGCAAAACCGACAGGTGCCGCCGAAAGAACATCACTGAAAGGCCGAGTTGCCTTCATTACTGGTGCTGGTTCGGGGATCGGACGTGCAGGTGCTTTCGCAATGGCTCGGTGCGGCGCGCACGTTGTTGTTTCTGACCGCGACGGAGACCTGGCCGCCCGCGTCTTGGAGGAAATCGAATCTGAGGGTTACCTTGGTTCATCACGCCGGCTTGATGTCAGTGATGACGCGGCGTTGGAGACCGCCATTCTTGATACGGCAAAGGAGCATGGTCGTCTTGATATCCTCCATTCCCATGCTGGAATTCAGGTTGACGGTTCACTGGAACAGGTTGCTCCGGAGGGGATGGATGCAAGCTGGGCGATAAATGTGCGGGCCCACTTCATTGCTGCCCGAACCGCAGTTCAACCGATGAAGCGACAGGGAGGCGGCAGTATTATCATCACTGCTTCGAACTCCGGCGTCCAATACGATCGTGGAATGATTGCCTATGCCACGACAAAACACGCGGTCGTTGCCATGACACGGCAGATGGCCGCAGATTACGCGAACGTCAACATACGCTTCAATTCGCTTTGCCCCGGTTTCGTGGATACGCCGTTCAATGCGGGTTTTGAAACCCAGATGGGAGGGCGGAACGCGCTCGAACGCTATATTGAAGACAACATTCCAATGGGGCGTTGGGCGACATGTGATGAAATTGCGGATGCGATTGTGTTTCTTGCTTCGGACATGTCATCCTTCATGACTGGGCACGCGCTCGTCGTGGATGGAGGGGAGTGCATCTAATTCTTTGCTATCCCAAATAAGTGCGATGCACCGAACTTCTCCGGCGGCGGAGTTTGATTAGGAATTCATCCATCTAGGAGACAAGCCATGACCAACTCGACTGACACCAATCGCTGGCGGCGCTTTTCCGATTGGGACGAAAGAATGCTCCGCCATGATCTTTTTGCAGCCGAAGACCCCGAAGCCGGATTTTCGGTCTTTAAAAGCCCTTATGATCCTATCGCCGGTGCCACAATCAAAAGCGGTCGAATTGTCAGTCTGGACGGCAAACCCGAAAAGGATTTCGACATTCTGGACGAGTTCATCGCGCGCCATCATCTGGACCCAGATCTGGTCGAAGAAGCGATGGCCATGGATGATGGCGAAATCGCGAGGATGCTTGTGGACATCAATGTTCCCAGGGAAAAGCTGGAGCGGTTGGCACGCGGTATGACTCCTGCAAAGCTCGCCAATGTTGTCGCGCAACTCTCGTCGCTTGAGGTCGCATTCGCGTACTCAAAAATGCGCCAGCGCAAAACCCCGGGAAATCAGGCCCACGTCACCAATGCCAAAGACGATCCGCTGCAATTGGCCGCTGACGCCGCGACGGCTGCAGAACTGGGTTTTGACGAACTTGAAACTACAATGCGTGTCTCTTCGAACTCTTGGGCCAACGCGCTTGCATGTACGGTGGGGGCGTCCGTCGGCCGTGGCGACGCTCTGTTTCAGTGTTCCATCGAAGAGGCGGAAGAACTGCGGATCGGCATGGCAGGGCTGGCAACCTATGCCGAGACCATCTCAGTCTACGGAACGGAAAAGGCCTTCATCGATGGTGATGACACTCCGTGGTCCAAAGCGTTCCTAACGGCGGCCTATGCCTCACGCGGGATCAAGGCGCGCTGCACTTCCGGAGCGGGCGCAGAGCTTCTGATGGGGTTCCACGAAAAGAAGTCTGTTTTGTATCTCGAAGCCCGATGCCTTTGCGTACAACGGGCCATGGGCATCCAGGGCACACAGAACGGTGGGGTCGATGGTGCTGCCCTGACTGCGTCGATGCCCGGCGGCGTCAGAGAGCTCATGGCCGAGAACCTAATCGCTGTTTGGCTTGGCCTGGAATGCGCATCCGGCAATGATGCGCGAACCAGCGAATCTGAAATTCGTGTCGGGGCCAAAATCACACCACTACTGCTTGCCGGATCTGATCTGATTACCAGCGGCCAGGGATCGATCAACAAATACGACAACACCTTCAATGCTTCGCTGTTCAATGGCGAAGAAATCGAGGAGTATCTCACCCTCCAGCGCGATTTCGAGGTCGATGGCGGATTGACACCATTAGACGAGGAGCGCGCGCTTGGTTTGCGAATTCGCGCTGTAGAGGCCTTGACAGCGGTGTTTGAAGAGCTCGATTTGGCCACCGTCACGACCTCGATGGTCCAGTCGGTGGTATTCGCGTCCGGCTCCGATCAAACTGACAGTTTCACCGCAGGCCAGGTCACCCCTATTAGCGAAGCAATCAAGAACCGAAATATCACAGCGGTGGATGTTGTCCGCGCGCTGGCCAAACGTGGGTTTCGCGACGAGGCCGAAAATCTTCTCTTCATGCTCAAACAGCGGGTGACGGGTGACTATCTTCAGACCTCGGCCATCTTTCGCGATCACAAGATCATCAGCGCCCTGAATGACCCCAATGACTATAGCGGTCCGGCCACCGGATACCGCATGGACGAGAAGCGTTGGTCAGACGTGAAATCCGTGCGGGGCACGCTGACGAAAGAAAGCGTTCTTGCAACCGAAGCTCTGGGCAAAGAGCGGTTCCCGGATTGGCTTTTTGACGACGGAACAGCAGAACCCGGCACAGACCGCCACGAAGTCGTGATTGGCGTCAGTCCGGCCTTTGGCGCAGAAATGCACAGAACCTCCGCGGGCCATGGCCTGCCCGATGTGATCAACGCAATCACTTCGGGCATTTCAGGAGGCGGTGGCCGCGCCAGGTTGGTGCGCATCCTGCACACAGCCGACACATCTTTTGTCGGATTGTCGGCGGCAAAGCTATCGGGTTCAGGAATTGGAATAGGTATCCAATCGAAAGGTACTGCCGTTTTGCACCGCTCTGATCGTTTGCCTCACCTGAACCTCGAACTGTTTTCAAACGCGCCACTTGTCCTACTTGATCACTACAAACAGCTTGGTTGGAATGCGGCACGCCACACGTTCGGAGAAGCGCCGGAACCGGTTGTGGTCCCTTTCCGGGGTGAAGCGCTCTCGGCACGTTTCCACGCGCGCGTCGCCATCCTCTTCGCGCTGGAAACCGAAATGACCGACCCCGATGCAAAACCTGTTCAACTAACCTTGTCACCCACAGGAGCGTAGTGCCATGTCGATCAAGGACCTCTATCCGCTTGCCGAAAAGGCGCCTGATCGCGTCAAGACACCTACCGGCAAATCCCTCGCGGATATCACGCTAGACGCAGTGCTGGCTGGTGACGTGACGGTTGCTGATCTCGCGATCACGCCCGAGGCGCTGCACTTACAGGCTGAAATCGCGCTTGCAGGTGGCCGTCACACACTCGCGGAGAATTTTCACCGCGCAGCAGAGCTTGTCACGATCCCTCAGGACGTCATCATGGAAACCTATGAAATGCTACGCCCGGGACGCGCCGATCGGAAAACGCTAAACGCGCAGGCAGAGGTTCTCCGGTCCACATACAAGGCTGAACTCCTGGCGAAGTTCATCGAAGAAGCCGCCGTTACCTATGAACGCCGCGGGATTTTCGCGAAAAGATACTGATATGACCGAGTGCATTTTGCGGCCCCGTTTTGAATGGGTTTAATGCCATTTCGATCCATTGCGCATCTGCAAAGCAAATTCCGTCCGATGTTCACAACAGCGTCAGTGACCGTTTGTTTCGAATTTTTACCGCTACTGCGATCCAAGCCAACGTCCGCAAAGCACGATTAGCATCAGTTTGAGCATCTTGCAGCATTCGGCACTA
>ERZ1046568.2715-NODE-2715-length-11208-cov-5.310768_pt1 | contig 11208 bp, 13 predicted proteins | sample MGYA00383092_ERZ1046568 | MGnify/ENA primary metagenome ERZ1046568 (study PRJEB29581, sample SAMEA5548362) | metagenome | biome: marine; feature: coastal; material: water | depth 1 m | study: Short-term variability in the microbial, nano- and picoplankton... | reverse complement strand
GAATTTCAGGCCCGCAATGAAACCAATGAAATATACATTGCCCCCGGGGAGCGCCTAGGTGACAAGGTGATTGTGCTGGATAAGCTGAACAAGGGTTTTGGCAACGAATTGCTTATCGAAGATCTCTCGCTGTCGATTCCCAAAGCTTCTGTCGTGGGTATTATCGGTGGCAATGGTGCAGGTAAATCTACGTTATTCCGCATGATCGCTGGCACCGAACAGCCCGATAGCGGCACGATCAGTCTGGGTGAGACAGTCAAGGTGGCCTATGTGGAGCAGAGCCGTGACGCGCTGAACGATAGCCACACTGTCTGGGAAGCGATCTCCGGGGGCCACGATATCCTGAAAATTGGCAACTACGAAGTTTCATCTAGGGCCTACGCCGGGCGATTTAACTTTAGAGGCAATGATCAGCAAAAGCGTGTGGGTGAACTATCCGGTGGTGAGCGTGGCAGACTGCATCTGGCGAATACCTTAAAGCAAGGGGCGAATGTACTGCTTTTGGACGAGCCCTCTAATGATCTGGATATCGAAACCCTGCGCGCGCTCGAAGAAGCAGTCCTTTCGTTCCCCGGATGCGTATTGGTTATATCACATGACCGCTGGTTCCTTGATCGTATCGCCACACATATTTTGGCGTACGAAGATAACAGCGAAGTGGTGTTCTTTGAAGGCAACTACAGCGAATATCACGAAGACTTTATTGCGCGCAAAGGCCCAGACGCACAACCCAAGCGAGTTAAGCACAAGCGCCTCAAGAATTAGGATCTAACTATGAGCAGTATTTGGCACCTCAGACCCGACGCGGCGATGATCAATGACAACATGAGTCCGGGCACCATTGATGGGCATCTGGGTATCAAAATCATCGAGGTAGGGGATGACTTTCTGCGCGGCACATTGCCCGCAGACCAGAGAACCTTTCAGCCTTACGGCGTGGTTCACGGTGGTGCCAATGTGGTGTTAGCCGAAAGCCTTGGTAGTATCGCCGGCGCCCATGTGATGGATATGAGCAAGTTTAAATGCCTCGGGCAGGAGGTGAGCGCTACGCATCTGCGCCCTGTGTCATCTGGACTTGTTATTGGCACAGCGCGCCCCGTGCATTTGGGGCGCCGCTCTCATGTATGGGAAATTCGTCTTGAGAATGAGCAGGGTAAACTCACCTGTTTAGCAAAATTGATTCTGGCAATTATTCCGCATTAACCTCGGTCTCTTCCCGCCATTTAAAGATGTTCATCTCAATAAAGACAAAAGCCACCAGCCACAGGAAGGCATCCCAGAAATCCAGGAAGTCCCCCAATAGCCCCCAATAAACCGCGGCGGCGAACAGAATGCTGTAAAGCACCATTTTGATCCACTTGCTTATGGCCAAAATCCGACCCTGCAGTTGGCCTCGCAACTGTAACCAGACATCAACTTCCAGCATAACCACCACCGCAATCCATGAGATTGAATTTATAACATCAATCCAAGCCAGCCACTGAATATCTCTCCACTGAGAGGCGGTGCCCAACAACTGTTGACCATTAAGCTTGTACAGCGCCTGATTTGCCAATAACTGGCAGTTCTGCATGTCCAGTGATGGGTACTCGTCAAGGGTCAGGATGCCTGCATAGCCCTGCCCAACCATGGTGCAGATATCGCTCACAGGATAGAGGGCGATATTGTAGGTCAGAAGCATTTTCGTCAGGTAACCGTAACAGGCATACAGAATAAAGCTGTAGGAAAAGACTCGAACAACGCTCAGAGCCAGCTGCACCCGAGGTTGGCGCAAGCTGTTATCCTCAAGTACCGAGGTCTCCAACTCAAACATCAGCAATAGTAAGACCCAGGCTGCGGTGTCTATGGTAGCTGCGTACCCCTGTATAATATCTGCCAGATTAATGCCCTGACTAAAGGTCTGTGCAGTGGCCAGAGATTCCTCTTGGTAGAACAAAAAGATATTTAAGGTTAGCAGCGCATACACAGAGTATTTAAAGGCACTAAAGATAATATGTGATGTGGAATGCGATGCTGACGCCATGATATCCCCGAGCTGTTAATTTATTGTAATTATCGTTTTACGGTTTTTTTAACAACAGTTGCACCAGATGCTCGAGCCCCTGCTGATCTCTGTGATCGAAGCGATCTGTCACCGGACTGTCCACATCCAACAAGCCAATCAACTGTCCATCTTTTATCAGAGGCACAACAATCTCTGAATTGGACGCCGCATCACAGGCAATATGGCCCGGAAACTGATGGACATCTGCTACAACAACTGTTTTTCTAAGATTTGCCGCTGTACCGCAAACACCAGCTCCCATAGCGATCCTAGTGCAGGCGGGCCTGCCCTGAAATGGGCCCAGCACTAACTGGTTGTCGCGATAAAGATAAAACCCCACCCAATTGATTGTGGGTAGCTCCTGCCACAGCAGTGCAGAGCAATTAGCCATATTGGCAATGCTGTCATCCTCAGACTCAATCAAGCCGGTCAGCTGTCTGCCAATTAGCTGGTAATCTGCGGCATAATCAGCGCCAGCGTTTGGCGCGCTGGGTTTGGAGCCCGCAAAGGCCTTTAATCGCGAGGCCACAGTGCTACTCGATGCTTTACTGCTTTTATTTGACGGCTGCATCCGCAAGAGACCTCATCGAACGAATCCAATAATTAGTAATCAATGGTTTAGCAGCAACCTCTGCATCGACACGGGTCTGGTACGGGCCCAACACAATCACCCATAGGGCACGGCCATTGGACATAATCGCCCGGACCTGAATGTCCTCATCTAAGATCATGCTCTGCGCCACCTGCTCAGCTTTTTCTCGGCTAGCGTAAGCGCCTAACTGTAAGCCATACCCGGAGATCGATGCCGTTGTTTCAGCCTCTGGTTTGAAAACAGGTTCAGCGGTGAACTTAGGCTCCGTCTCAACCTGCACCTGCAGCTCAGCTACCTTGACTGTTTTCACTGCCGGGGGCACTGAGCTTGCACTGGACGGCGACTGAGTACCCTCTAAAGCGCTCTCTACAGCAGTCTCAGCTGTAACAATAGCCCCATCAATAAACGCTTTTCTATCACAGCGCCAATGGCTTTCTGCGGTGGGATCTATGCCGCAGTGCCAGCCCATATATTCGCCGTTGGGAGCGATTTTTGGCGGCGGTTTGTTGGATGAGCAGGCGGTGAGCGCACCGAGCATCACAGATAGCATTAACAGCACTTTTATCAAAGGTGATCACCAGATTATCTTTATAGTTTGATCGATCAATTAGGCTGTATTAAATCCCCATTTTGGTCAGTATGTCCAGTACCTGACGCGCCAGATAAGCGATTTCCGGGTGATCAATTTCATAGTTGGAACTCTTCTCCTCCAATAACGCCACAAAGCTTCTCTTGCCTTGGCCGGTCTCCTCCTGATCCGATTCAAACTCCGTAATAACACCAGTAATTAAACTACTAAAACGGTCCTTCTCTGCCGCGCTGACGCTGTTGGCGGCCTGCAACCGCTCTCTCAACTCCAACAACTTGCTCTTGAGCTCATCCTGACTATGCATACTTTCCACCTTTGCCGAAACCTACGACCTAAGTATAGACAGAACCAGGGGCATGCCCATTGAGGTTAAATGGGCGCCATAAGGATAAAACACTGTTTTGTGGCATAGATATTGCTGTATTAGCACTTAAATAGGTCATTAATACCTATATGCGATTTTTTTGACCGGTAATGGTGCATTTAAATCGGCCGGCGATTTTATGACGCACTTTAATGGTGCAAACTTGTAGGGGAAATACTATGTTACTCAGCAACAATTATCTCAGCCGAGGTCTTTTTGTGTTCTTGCTTTCCATGCTGTCCAGCCAGGCGTTTGCCGACGAACTGAGCGGAGCCAACACGGCGTGGATTCTAACCTCCACCGCTCTGGTTCTGTTTATGACCATTCCTGGGTTATCGCTGTTTTACGGCGGTCTGGTCCGATCTAAGAATGTTCTGTCAGTTTTGATGCAGTGCTTTGCCATTACCTGCATGGCCTCATTGATCTGGTTCGCCTTTGGTTACAGCCTTGCCTTTGGCGATGGCGGTTCCATGAATGCTTGGATCGGCAACCTTGATAATCTGTTGATGGGCAATATTACCGAAGACTCAATGGCCGGTGATATTCCTGAGTCTGTGTTTGCTATGTTCCAGATGACATTTGCTGTTATTACCCCAGCCCTCATTGTCGGTGCCTTTGCCGAGCGTATGCGCTTTAGCGCCATGCTGCTGTTCAGTGCCCTGTGGCTGATTGTGGTCTACGCACCTATTACTCACTGGGTATGGGGTGGTGGCTGGCTTGGCACAATGGGGCTGCTAGATTTTGCCGGTGGTACCGTTGTACATATTACTGCTGGTGTTGGCGCTCTGGTTGCGGCACTGGTTCTGGGCAACCGTAAAGGTTTCGCCAAACAGGCAATGCCTCCTCACAATATGACCATGACCATCACTGGCGCAGGTATGCTCTGGGTTGGTTGGTTTGGCTTTAATGCCGGCTCAGCACTGGCGGCTAACGGTGACGCAGGTATGGCGATGCTGGTGACTCATATCTCAGCCGCAGCCGGCTCCATGGCCTGGATGATGATGGAATGGATTAAACATGGTAAGCCTTCTGTACTGGGTATTGTGACTGGTATGGTTGCTGGCTTGGGCACTATTACACCGGCCTCTGGCTTTGTAGGCCCCGGCGGCGCACTGGTTATTGGCTTCACCGCAGGTATTATCTGCTACTACGCCACTCAGGCAATCAAGCAGCGCTTCAAAATTGATGATTCCCTGGATGTATTCCCTGTGCACGGTGTTGGCGGCATATTGGGTACATTCTACGCAGGTATCTTTGCCTCCGATGCGCTGGGCGTATTCAGCGGGCAGGGTTACAACGAAGGTATGACCATGGCCTCTCAGACCTATGTTCAAATTGTGGGTATTGCCTCTACGTTCGTCTATACAGGTATAGTGACATTTATCCTGTTGAAACTTGTCGACAAACTGTTAGTATTACGCGTCGATGAAGAGGAAGAGACGAGAGGTCTAGATCTCACTGAGCATGATGAGAGGGGGTACGACCTATAATAAGAAGATCAGGGGAACACATTAAAAAAGTCCGAACGCTACTGTTGTACCTAGATGTAACAGAGTGAAAAATGGGGACATTTAAAGCCGCTAACGTTGTTAGCGGCTTTTTTATGTCTTGCCTCCAAGCCGGTGGGTCGCTGCTCTAGCCCTGTCCAGATAGGAGCACATCAGCTCAGCACCCTCAAGAATACGCACCGAGTGGCGCTGCATAAGGTCTGCCGGAATCAAATAGATCTGTTTGTTTTGCACCGCAGTAACACCGCCCCATTGCTGCCAGCTTTTAAACCAGTTGGGCTGCTCTTCCTGACTGCCCCCGGCAACAATCATCTGGGGATCCGCAGCTACAACAGATTCAATATTGACATAGGGCACCAATGGCACTGCATCGGCGAAAATATTCACGCCACCACAGAGCTTAATCACATCGCTGACCATATGCTTTCCATTCAGGGTGATCAGGGGTTCATTCCAAATCTGATAGAAGGTTCTCACCACGGATTTATCTTTATGGGCCAGACGCAGTATTTCCAGGCGCTGTGTAAACTCTTTAATACGCTTTTCTGACAGATCAATATGGCCGCTCAGTTGGCCAAAGCGGCGAAAAAGATTTGGAATACGGTCAATTTTGCGGGTCTCAACCACAAACAACGGAATACCTAGCCTGCGCAGCGGATCAATAATTTTATCGCCATTGCCCGACTGCCAAGCAATCACCAGATCTGGCTTTAATGACAGAATCAGCTCATAGTTTGCCGCAGCATGATTATTAACACGTTGAATCTGCTTTGCCGCCTCGGGGTAGTTGCTGTATTCGTCAGCACCGACAATTTGGTCGCCAGCACCAATATGGAACAGCACCTCGGTAATATTGGGCGCTAAACTGATAATCCGCTTTGCAGGCCGTGCCAACACCACTTCTTGGCTATTATCATCAATCACTCTAATCTCGGCATTCGCCAACACCGAGCACCAGACCAATAGCATAATTAACCAGCGCATCAGGTAATCACCAGGGGCCGCTTGGTGACTGGATGTTGGGCAATAATAGATTTCACCCCAAATACCTTGTCGATAAGTTGCTCTGTTAAAACCTCTTTCGGATTGCCTTGGGCGGCAATAACACCCCCATCGAACACCACCAGATTATCCGCACAGCGAGCCGCCAGATTTAGATCATGGAGTACCATAATCACCCCCACGCCCCTATCCGCAAGCTGGCGAACAATATCCAGGGTCAATTTTTGGTGGGATAGATCAAAGGCTGAGGTGGGTTCGTCCAACACCAAAAATTGCCGGCCAAGGTGGCTGGGCTGCCATATCTGCGCCAACACCCGCGCCAGCTGAACCCGCTGTTTTTCACCCCCAGACATCTGAGTATAAAAGCGTTTCTGCAAATAGCTGGCATCCACCAATTCAAGTGCTTCGGCAATAATTTGACTGTCTTTGGCCAAGCCTGTCTTATGGGGAATACGCCCCAACCCAACAACTTCATCTGCGGTAAATGGAAAATTTAGCAATGTGTGCTGGGGCAATACTGCCAGCACCTGAGCCCGATCCAAAAGCGGCCATTGCTCCAGCGGACGATGATTGAGGCTGACATCACCTTGAGATGGCGGCATTTCGCCAGTCAGCACTTTCAGCAAACTAGACTTACCCGCGCCATTAGGTCCGACAATGGCCGTCACCTGCCCCGCCTCAACCTCAAGACTGATATTGCGCAGCAGATCAAATCCAGACAGATGCAGAGAAATATTGCTGGCTGATAATGTCATGGGCTACACATCCTTGCGCTGCTGCAACAGCAATGCCACAAAGAATGGGGCCCCTAACAAGGCGGTGAGAATACCTGTAGGCAACTCGGCAGGAATCACCACAATGCGCGCCAAACTATCGGCAATCACCAGTAAAGTAGCGCCTGCCAGTGCCGAGGCCGGCACCAACCAGCGATGATCCGGGCCTATAGCTAGGCGCACTATATGGGGCATAATCAAACCTACAAAGCCCACCAGACCAGCCAGGGCCACAGAGACACCCACACCCAAGGCAGTCAGCACAATCAAACGACGCTTAACTCGCTGCACATCAATACCCAGATGGCGTGCTTCAGACTCGCCCAATAACAGAGCGTTTAAGGCTTTGCTGTCCCGAGGAAACAGCAGCATCAACAAAAGAGCAACTGCCCCCATAAGGCTAACTTTCAGCCAGCTGGCGCCACTCAAATTGCCCATCTGCCAAAGGCTTATTTGGCGCAACATATCATTGTCGGAAAAATAGCTAAGCAGGCTGTTTAACGCGCCAGCCAGCGCGCCTATGGCAATACCAGCCAGCAACATCGTGGTAACCGAAGTACCTATACCAGAAGTAGCCAGCCGATAAACCAGCAGAGTTGCGGCAAAACCACCAATAAAGGCTCCCACCGCCACCAGAGAGAGCCCCACCAGGGCGCCGCTCTGAATAAAGCCGCCAGCGGTAACAATCATCAGGCTAGCACCCACAGAGGCGCCACTGGAAACGCCGATTAAAGAGGGGTCGGCCAAAGGATTGCGGAATAGGCCCTGCATCACGGCGCCGGTGCTGGCTAAAACGGCGCCAACAAAAATCGCCATGAGGATTCGTGGCAGGCGAATATCAAACAATATGGTCTCTGTCTGACTGCTGGCCGCCTTGCCTACTAAGGTGCTAACAGCATCAGACAGGGAAATATTGACCGTGCCCACAACAAGGGATATCAGCACGGCTACCGGCAATAGAATTGCCAGCGCCCAGATTAAACTTTGGGCAGAAAATCGGCGCAATTAATAGTCCACACCCTTGCGGGCCATCACACCAGAATTGTAGGCGTGTTTTACTTCTTTAATTTCGGAAACCGTATCAGCCATATCAGCCAGATTAGAGCCGCCACCGCGCCCGGTCACCACGACTGATTGATTTTCCGGGCGATTTTTAAGGGCATCCAAAATCATGGTTTGGTCGAGATATTTAAAACTGAGCATGTAGGTCAGCTCATCCAAAACCACTAGGTGGTAGCTAGGGTCTGCGAGCATTTTTTCCGCCACAGCCCAGCTTTTTTCTGCCGCGGCAATATCACCAGACCTGTCCTGAGTATCCCAGGTAAAGCCGGTACCCATCTGCTGAAAGGTCACCTGAGGGCAATGGTCACGCACGTACATCTCTTCACCAGAAAGCTGCGCGCCTTTAATAAACTGCACCACACCAACCTTGTAGCCATAACCTAGCGCGCGCATCACCATTCCAAAAGCCGAACTGGACTTACCTTTGCCATTGCCGGTGAGCAAAATAAACACACCTCGCTCCGTGTCCGCAGCAGCAATGGATGAATCCACATTCTCTTTGAGCTTTTTCATTTTGGTTTTATGGCTGCTTTCTTTTTTAGCCTTGTCGTCTGTCATTAAGTTGTAACCTTATTAAATAATTTTTATCGCCTCGGGCAATCCCGCAGGCAATGAATGGATAGTTGGGTGCAATGCATTGGCCATAATTTCTAGGGCATCCACCAGCCTTGGCCCGGGACGGCTAAAGTAAGCATTGCCATCAACCAAAAATACTTTGGTGTGATTCTTGGCCTGCAACTGGGCAAAGCCATCGCAAGCCAAGAAGGCATCGACATCTTGCATGGAGCGCTCAACATTAAACCCACACAAAGCAATAAAGATGCAATCGGGATCAGCCTTGATCAACTGATCCCATTCCCTTCGCTGAGAAGGCTCTTGCTTGGCCCCAAAACAAGGCTCAGCGCCCGCCAAATCAATAATTTCCGGGCTCCAATGACCGCCATCAAACAAAGGCTCCAGCCAATCTAAAAGAGCTACTCTAGGACGGTCTACAATAGATTTTGAGCGCTCGGCGACCGTATCAATTCGCCCCTGCAATTGGGCTCTGTAGCGTTGGCCCTGCTCCACACAGTCAGCGGCCTTAGCTAAAAGATCCACGGTATCCAGCACATCATTTAGACAGATAGGCTCGAGATTCACCACCTGAGGATCGCCGGGCAGACTGCCAATAGCTTTAGCTACATCATTTCCTGATACGGCGCAGACATCACACAGCGCCTGAGTCACAATCAGATCTGGCTCTAGCTCAGTTAAGGGCGCCATTACCAGATCATAGAGCGCTTCATCATTCTTAAGCTGATCGGTCACCAAGCGGTCGATCTCACCACTTTCAAGGCCTTCAGGAATGCGCGAACTTGTCAGTATGGGCAATCCAACCACCGACGGCGGGTAATCGCACTCATGGGATACACCGACTAACTGATCACGTAGGCCCAGCCCACAGACCAACTCAGTTGCACTAGGCAGTAAAGAGACAATCTTCATTGGCATTCCTCCAGTAGCAAATCAGCATAGACAAAACCATCCCTATTGACCACCTCTCCCCCGACCACAGGAATGGGCTTGACGAACATGGGACCATCCCAGGTAAACGTATGGAACTCGCCATTTTCACCACAGGGGTCCACCGATGCTGGAAGTGCTTCTAACAATTGATAACCAAACTGGTGACCAGCCAAATGCTCGGGCACCAACCGTGGATCTAGGCAGGTAATTGCCGCTTTCAGCCCGCCCTCAATCATTTGTCTGGCCAGTTGGTCGGTTGGAATTTGCCAGAGGGGAAACATCACCTCCAGGCCAGTGCCGACCATCTGTTGCTCTCGGTAGCTGCGAATATCTTCGAGGTACAGATCACCAAAGGCCACCGCATCCATTTGCAACTGCTCTCGGGCATCAGCCAAAGCTTGACCCATAATGGTTTCGTACTGGAGGTTAGTGCAAGGCCAGGGCAAGGGAATTTCAATCAGAGGCAACTCTGCCGCCTCTGCCTGGAGTCGCAGTAGCTGCTGACGCACACCATGGATGGCAGAGCGTTTGAACTGGCTATTGAAAGTAGTGAGTAAGCCCACCACTTCAACCATTGGATCCTGCTGCAGCTGATACAGAGCCCAAGCCGAGTCTTTACCACTACTCCAGGAGAGCAGCACTCGTTTGATATCTGTATCAGCTGACACTGTCATTGTTGTAATCGCTTAAAACACTAGCAGTTACAGACTGAAGCGCAGGCCCAAACTAGCACCAAAGCCAAGGGTCTGATAACCAAACACTTCTTCGTAATCATCATCAAGCAGATTATCCAGACGCAGATAAACATCTAACTTCTCAGTTGCACTGTAGTTAGCGTTTACATTCAATAATGTGTAGTCATGGAGCGTTACTGTCTGTGACGGTGTTGGCCAAGGCGGGAAAAATACGTCGGTCTGACTGCCGTTGTATTGAGCATTGGTATTAATCTGCAGATTTTCCATGGGCTGCCAAGCCAGATTCAAGCTTGCTGAATGACGAGCGCGACGGACTTCATCTGTGTAACCACCAGCACCGTCAGATTCAACCGAATCTGTGTAAGTGTAGGCTGCGCTGATGGCCAGATTGTTATCCATATTCACTGCCGCTGTTAACTCAACACCCTGGCGCTGACTGGTTCCCTCTTTGTTACCTGAGGTGTAACCAAAGGTGACTGGATCCAGCACAAAGCCATCAATTTCATTTTCCAGTTCTGCATCAAAGAGCGTGGCAGACAATTGAAGTTCGCCCAGCTGCTGATCAATACCCAGCTCCCAGCTAGTAGACTCTTCTGGCTGCAGGTTTGGGTTGCCAATAAAGTTGGTGTAAAAACCAAAGCGCTCTGAGAAGGTAGGGTTTTTAACCGCGGTACCGTAGGCACTGCGCAGGCGAGCACTGTCATTTAACTGATAAACCGCTTCCACCCTATAGGTGTTGGCACTGTCAAATTCTGAATTATCATCATAGCGGCCGCTGACGGCTAAAGTCAGGCTATCAGAAATATCCCGACGGTATTCGATTGCAACACTATCGGTATCGCGCTCTCGATCCTGATTGGGATCAAGTCCCCAGCTCAATGGACCGGTCTGCTTGTAGTCTTCCTCTTCACGCTCGGCCAAAACTGAAACACGCTGAGTGGCCTGGTCCCAAAACATCGATCCAATATACTGATACTGATCTTTGGTAGACGCTGTAACATTACCAAGCACAGCATCGGCAAAAGCTTCGTTATCATTTTTTGACTGAGCAATCAGCACCTTGTGCTGCCAGC
>ERZ1046568.2713-NODE-2713-length-11211-cov-5.312567_pt1 | contig 11211 bp, 13 predicted proteins | sample MGYA00383092_ERZ1046568 | MGnify/ENA primary metagenome ERZ1046568 (study PRJEB29581, sample SAMEA5548362) | metagenome | biome: marine; feature: coastal; material: water | depth 1 m | study: Short-term variability in the microbial, nano- and picoplankton... | reverse complement strand
TGCCAAGATCCGCTCCGCTGGGGGGATTGGCGCTCAGTTGTTGGGATTGGGCAGCAATGGTCATGTGGGATTTAATGAGCCCCCATGTGGTCCAGATGTGCGCTGTCGTGTGGTCAAACTCAGCCCCGCTACACGATCGCAAAATGCTTCTGCATTCCAGGGCAGTCCAGGGTTGGTTCCGAAGCAAGCGATCACCCTGGGCCTGCACGAAATCCTGGCGGCCAATGAACTTCACCTGATCGTGACGGGTGCTGCCAAAGCTGAAATCCTGCGCAAGGCTTTGGATCGGGAGGGTGATCCAGAGGTGCCAGCCAGCTGGCTCCGGCGTCACCCAAACCTGTGGTTGTGGGTGGACGATGCGGCATGGGGTGAAGAAGGGCAGTAGGGGATGGCAGTCAACCAATGGCGATTTTGGATTGATCGAGGCGGAACATTCACGGATCTCGTGGGTCGCGCCCCCAGTGGTGAACTTGTGGTTCGCAAAGTGCTCTCGGAGCAAGCGATCGACCGTGGTGATCCCGCTGTTTGTGCCATCCGGGAGGTGCTGGGTTTGCCTGCGACAGCTCAGATTCCGCCAGGCTTGATCCAGGAGGTGCGCTTAGGGACAACAGTCGCGACCAATGCCTTGCTTGAGGGGGCTGGAGAGCCTGTGCTGTTGATCACCAACCAGGGTCTGGCGGATTTGTTGTTGATTGGTGATCAGCACCGCCCTGATCTGTTCGCTCTAGAGATTCCAGCTCCGAAGTCGCTGGCCGTGGCGGTTGTTGAATCGCAAGGGCGATTCAACGCCGACGGGGAGGAGGTGGAACCCCTGTGCCTGGATGCAGAGCTGGAGAACACGCTCCTCGCTCATCGGAATACAGGGATCAGTGCCTGCGCCATTGCCCTGATGCATGCCTGGCGAGAGCCCAGTCACGAGAGGCGACTGGCTGAATTGGCGCAAACGTTGGGCTTCACCACTGTGGTTTGCTCCCATCAGGTGAGCCCATTGCCGCGCTTGGTCCCTCGATCTCAGACCACCGTCGTTGAGGCGGCGGTGGAACAGGTGCTCTTTCGCTATCTCCAGCAAGTGATGCGGTCACTCGGAGGGCAGGCACGACTGCGGGTGATGACATCGAGTGGCGCCTTGCAGGAGCCTGAGCAACTGTTGGCGAAAGACACCATTCTGTCCGGCCCCGCTGGAGGAATGATCGGGGCGGTTGCCGCTGCTGAGGCTGCGGGTTTAGCAAGTCAGGCGCTTGTAGGGCTCGACATGGGTGGCACCAGCACCGACGTGTTTTGTTTGCCAGCAGGAGCCTCTGACCAGGACTGGGAGCGCAGCGCTGAGACCAAAATTGCAGGACTCGAGCTGTCTGCTGCACGGCTGCCGATCCAGACCGTCGCCGCTGGTGGTGGCTCGATCATTCGCAGTGATGGCGACCGTTTGCAGGTGGGGCCTCGCTCAGCGGGCGCTAGCCCTGGACCAGCTTGCTATCGCTGTGACGGCCCTTTAACCATCACCGACGCCCACCTCTTTCTGGGTCGTCTACAGGTGGAGGCCTTCCCCCCCGTTTTCGGTCCAGCGGCGGACTTGCGTCCGGATCTGGAGGTGGTGCAGCAGCGCTTTGAGGAGCTGGCTTGTCGATTGGGACGCGATCCTGAGTCGCTTGCGGAGGGAGCGCTTGACCTCGCGGTGGAAACGATGGCTGGTGCCATTCAGCAGGTGTCGTTACTTCGTGGGCATGACATTCGTTCTGGGGCGCTTGTGGCCTATGGAGGTGCTGCAGGGCAATTGGCCTGCCGAGTGGCGGGAGTGCTGGGTCTCCATCAAGTGTTGATCCATCCACTCGCTGGTGTGTTGTCGGCTTTTGGCCTGGGACAGGCGCGCCTTAGGGAATGGCGTCAGGTAGTGGTGCGGCGCCCTCTAGAAACGGACTTGTTGGTGACCCTTTCAGAAAGGATTCGCCAGGAGGTGAGTGTTGCCGAGGAGAAGCTGCAGGCCGCTGGAGTAGACCCTGCTTGCCAGTTTGAGCAGCGCATTCGGCTTGAACTTCGCGATGCTTCGTCCGAACAGGGATTGTTGATTGCGATCCCTGATCTCACCTCCACCCTGCAACTTTCAGAGTTGGAAAGTGAGTTTGACCAAGCGCACTGTCAGCGCTTCGGCTACACGCCTACCCGCACTGCGGCCTTGATGTTGGAGCGCTTGGAGATAGACGTCTTCACCGCACCAGCTCGCAGTGAGGACGACAGTCAGATCACATCAGCGCCGCTGTCGGCGTCTGGAGTTCTGAGTACAACAGCCACCGTTCACTGGCCTGGTCTGGGTTGGCAGGAGGTTCCCGTGCTGCAGCGATTTGATCGTGCGTTGCGTCAGCCTTTGCAGGGTCCAGCTTTGATTCTTGATGCCACGGGCTGCACCGTGGTGGAGCCTGGCTGGTCGGCCTGCTGCGACTCCGTTGGACATTTGCTTCTCACTGCGAATGAGACGGCGGTTCAACGGTTAGCGCAGGATCAGGTTGTTGATGGTCCAGATCCGGTGGACCTGAGTTTGTTTCATCACCGCTTCATGATGATTGCGGAGCAGATGGGGGAGCGGCTTCGGCAGACGAGCCGCTCTGTGAATATTCGCGAGCGGCTGGACTTTTCTTGCGCCTTGTTCGATCACAAGGGGGCATTGGTGGCCAATGCCCCCCATATCCCCGTTCATTTGGGCTCGATGGGTGAGGCGGTGGTGGACCTGCTCGACCAAATCGAACGCGGTGAACGTCCGCCGCTCGAACCCGGCGAAACGGTGCTCAGCAACGACCCTTATCACGGTGGAACCCATCTCCCAGACATCACGGCGATGACCCCTGTCTTCGGAGACGGACAGCGGCCGAGTTACTACGTCGCTTGTCGCGGCCACCATGCCGATGTCGGAGGACTTACGCCTGGCTCCATGCCTCCGTTTAGTCGAGAGATTGGAGAGGAAGGTCTACGGCTTCGTAACTGGTCACTTTTGCGGGGGGGGCGCTTGGACGTGGATGGCTGGAAGGCGATCTTGAAGGCAGAGCGACAGCCACCACGCTCTCCAGATCTGCTTTGGGCAGATTTGCAGGCTCAGGTGGCGGCCAACCGCCTCGGTGTGGATCATCTCGAACAGCTGATGTTGCGGGAGGGTTCTAGACGTGTCAGTCGCTACATGGATTTTATTCAAAGCCACGCGGCGGAATCGGTGCGTCGAGTGATCAGTCGTTTGGCGGATCAGCAGTTCAGCGTGGAGTTAGACCATGGCGGCCGATTGCAGCTTGCTTTGCATGTGGACCAAAAAGCACGCACGGCTTGTCTTGATTTCACGGGGACGAGCCCCCAGGGAGAGCACAATTTTCATGCTCCGCTAGCGGTGACCAAAGCCGCTGTGTTGTATGTGCTGCGCTGCTTGGTGGATGAAGCAATCCCTCTGAATGCGGGCTGTTTTGAGCCGCTCACCCTGGTGGTCCCTCAAGGATCGTTGTTGAATCCGCTCCCCCCAGCTGCCGTGGTGGCAGGCAATGTGGAAACCTCTCAGGCGCTCTGCAATCTGTTGTTTGCAGCGATGGGGGTCATGGCCGCGGCGCAGGGAACGATGAACAATCTCACGTTCGGAGACGAACGGTCTCAGTACTACGAAACGATTACTGGAGGTGGTGGTGCCGGTCCGGGTTTTCAGGGGTCAACCGGCGTACAAACTCACATGACCAACTCCCGCCTCACGGATCCGGAAATCCTGGAGCAACGCTTTGCTGTGCGTTTGGAACGTTTTCAGCTGCGACGCGGTAGTGGGGGCAAGGGGTGCTGGCTCGGTGGTGATGGGCTTGAGCGTCAGATTCGCTTTCTTGCTCCCATGACGGTGGCTTTGCTGTCTGGCTCTCGACGCGTTGAACCCTTTGGGTTAGCGGGTGGAGAGCCAGGTGCCCTAGGGATCACTTGGTTGAGCGAAAAGGGAGGCCCTTGGCAACAACAATCCGGCTGCTTTGAGCAGATGGTTCAAGCCGGTGATCGGCTTTGGATTGCAACCCCCGGTGGTGGTGGGTGGGGAAGAGCGGAGGGCGATGACTGAATCTTCAAGAAAACATGAATGCAGCTGTCAGCAGCTAAACAACATTTGAAAAGGGATTCTTGAGTCTTTTGATCAGCAATCCATGAGTTGCCCTTGAAGGGCTAATAAAGTGTTGAATGAGATTTGTTTTAGGAAGTGATTTAGGGCTGATGCGTTGATTGCCTAAAGGAAGTCGTGATCGTCTGAATCATCATTTTGACCTGCTTGAATAAAAAGAGCGCTCAAGAACGGGATAATGCAGATGCCAACAAATAATTCCATCGAATTAGATTGAGATCTAATCACCATGGCCTAGGGGAATCGAGGGATTCGTGTTGGTTGTTACCTGGGATTGATGATCTGGTTAAAACTGATGCAAAATCTCTGAAATGAGTATTCTTGCTTTAAGTCTTTTTGGGGTTTCGATATGGATTTGGTGTCGGTGAATACTTGAGAGTGTGAGTCTTTTTTTGGCTTGATGTCGTTTCGTTCTCTGGAGCAGGTTATGGACTCGATTTGTTCTTTGCCTCCTCTTGCGGAAGTGTCTTGGGCACCTAGCCAGCAGCAGACAGGCCGCCCCTCCAGGACGGAAGCGTGGGTCCTTAGTGGTGAGTGGTTGAATGCCTCAGGGCACCTGTTTCGGCGCAGTGGCGCATCTGTTGTTCGCTACTGATGGTTTGAATGGTCGGATGGCATTAGGCCGCATCCCGACTGAGGTCGAACGCGCCGCGTGGCAAGCGTTCTTTCCAGGGAGCAAGCACACATAACAAGAGCAGCGATGGAACAGCTGCCGCGATCGTGAGAGCAAAGAAAGTACTCCAACCCACCAGACCTGCAATCACTCCTCCAGGTGTGGATAAGAGCGATCGACTGAGGGCGTAAACCCCCGATAAAAGTGCGTATTGAGCGGCGGAAAAACGAGGGTTACACAAACTCATCAAGAGTGCCAAAAAGGCACTTACCATCATTCCGCTGCAGAAGTTTTCTACGCTCACGGCCACTAACAAGCCTTTTAATCCGCCGCCAAATCGGGCTAGTCCCCAGTACGCGAGATTGCTAAATGCTCCAACAACGCCATAGACCCATAGAGCACGATTGAGGCCCAGTTTGGAAAAAAAGAGTCCCCCAACGGTGGTGCCTGCAATCGATGCGCCAATCCCCCAGCCTCCTTGCACTGTTCCAATCATTTCCGGCGAGAAACCGCTTTGGATCAGGAATGGAACAGCCATCAAACCCAGAAGCCCATCGGGCCAGCGGTACAACATCACGAGGAGCAAGATCAGCAGTCCTCGTTTTCGTCCGGTTCGGGTGATGAATTCACGGGCAGGCCCAAGGACGGCTTCCCTGAGGGTTGGAACCGGGTTTTGAATCGCTGTGAGTGATGGCGCGGCAAGGGTAATTGGCACGATGACCAACATCGCTGTGCCGGCTGTGATGAAGGCTGTTTGCCAGCCAAATTGACCTGCGATTACAAAGCAGCCAGCACCAATAAACAACATGGCGCCTCGGTAACCCAATGTTGCTGATGCCGCACCTCCGCCCCGTTCCTGTGGAGTCAGTAAGTCAGTTCGGTAGGCATCAACGACAACATCTTGAGAAGCACTCAACACGGCAATCACGCAAGCAGCGAAACCGATCGCGACAATCTCATTTGTTGAAACTGTTGCCCCGAAGCGAGCAAAACTGATTAAACCAACGCCGATCATCAGCTGTAGGAGTGCGATCCAACCCCTGCGTCGGTCTGGCCAAGGGATCGCCCAGTGATCCATCAGGGGCGCCCAAAACAGTTTGAGGGTGTAAGGCAGTTCTGTAAGCCCTAGCAATCCAATCGTTGCAACAGGAATTCCATTGGCAGTGAGCCACCCCTGAAGCAGGGTGCTGACTGACATCAGTGGAAGACCACTGGCAAAACCCTCTACTCCTACGGTGGCAATTCGCCTCCAACTCGAAGTGATTATGTTTCGTTCTTTTGGCGTGAACATTTCTCTTGGCTTTCGTTTGGAAAAAACTTTGTCAGATTGAATGAATTTAAGGAGTGCCTTTGTTGTTTAACATCGAGCTTGCGATGTGTGCATGTTTAACAGTAAACGAGCCGGAATGTACAACAAGCCTGGATGTTCTGGCGGGTACTTGATGTTCATGGTGAAGCTGAAGATTGGAGAGGCGATGCTTCAGAAGCGTGGATAAGGCCACTGTTTTGAGATCCATCCGTTAGTTGGTTTGATTGTCTTTTTCCCTCTTCTGCTGAATTTTTTTAGCTCGTTGCTGCACTTCGTAGTTGGAATTTCGTGTAAAAGAGTAAAACAACACGACAACAATTGCTGCAAGCCCTAGCGCCAGGAAAACGATATAGTAGCCGGGTAAAATATCAAGCATTTTGGTATTATTTTCTTAAATGTAGCATGAGAGGTCTTTGGGGTCTGTTGTGCCATCTCTTGATGCTGTGGAATCACTTTTCATCCTTAATCCGCTCAATGCATGCAAACCATGATGGATTGTCAGGGTATTGATTTGTTTGAATATTGTATTGAAACTGAGTTTCTTCGCTTGTTTTGCTTCGTCCCAATGTCTTTTGGCACTCGTTTTGGAGGCCATAGTCTTTGAATGAAAAGCTAAATATCCAGCTTCGGTTCATTCGCCCGTTGGATGATGCATCCTTGGCGAGCGTCATTCGGGCAGCACTTGTGGAATTTGGTGCTGACCGCCCAGGTTTTGCTTGGCAAGATCCTGAGTTAGATGCCATGAGCGAGACCTACAACGGGCCTGGACATCTGTATTTCGTGGCTGTGGAGGGTGAGACGGTCCTCGGAGGAGCTGGATTTGCTCCCTTACATGGCGTAGCGGAGACTTGCGAATTGCAGAAAATGTACTTAGCGCCGTCAGCTCGCAGGCAGGGTGTGGGTGGACTCCTGATGGGGCGTTTATTGGATGAGGCTCGTCTCAAGGGGTATCGCTGGGCCTATCTCGAAACTCTTTCGGGGATGGTGGAAGCTCAACACCTATACCGGGCCTGGGGGTTTCTCAAAATTGCCCACCCTCTGGGGCAAACAGGGCACGGTGGTTGTGACTGTTGGTTCCTCAAAGAACTCCATGGGCCTGACCTTTTAAGCCCATAGGAGAGTTTCACTTTTGGTTCTTTTTGTCTTCTCTAAGGTCGATGCCAAGATCTTTCATGGATGAAATCGTATCGTTCACTGCTGGAACGTAGGCAATCTTTCGTCTCACGGTGTCGAATAGTTCACTGAGCTTGGTTAGTATAAATCGTCTTTTTTTCATGGGCCTTCTCTAATCGCAGCGGACTGTGTGTGGAACGTATTGCAATTTTAGCTGTATCTAATGCCAGTTCTTGATCTCCTTTATGGAATTTCATTTCGATGATTGAGTTTGTTTTGATGCCTGAAAACACTCTGCTTCCCCTGAATGGGTGAGTTGTAAGGCATTGATTATCACCCATTTGGGGGAGGCTTCCTTGATGGTTGTGGGCGATAGTGATCACATCACTTTATGCATCCTTTTATGCCTGAGCTGCCAGTATTTACGATGAAGAAAGAGCGGAGAGAGCTCGTTGAATTAATGTCTATTCCTTTCAAATGTGAGCCTAATTACGATCGAACTAAGATGTCATTTGTGAGCTTTGTGTCTGAGATGGCAGCGCCAACCTTGCTTCACTCCCTTTCTATGATTAGGGGGTAAGGAGCATTGGATCAAAAACAACGAGCAGCTGCATATCGGCTACTTGCAGCAATAGAGGCTAATGAAATCACAAAGGAGGATGCTATTGCACACGGTAATTGGTATTCCTATTTGATCGAGCATTTGCAAGCTGATGAGCAAGAGTGTGGTGAATAATCGCGAATGTCATTTACTGGTTAGATTTTATGAGGATCTAGTCTGTCTAAAATAAGTCGAGATATGAGGAATGATTCTTGGTTAAAGCCTACTATTGTGCACTCTCAAGGTCATCGAGGCGTGTGGTTGGCATTGTTTTATCTCCTGCATAGAATACAACCAGGTCTACGTCTGTCGTCCCCAATGCTGTGCCTGTATGAATCGTGTTAACAACCTCAATGAGAGCGTCACCCATTGTATAAATTTTTTTGGTCCCATCTTTTAATTTGAGCTCTAATGTTCCTTGCAGAATGAAAGCCGCATTGATGACGGGATGGTTGTGCCAAGGTAAGGTCACTCCGCTTGGGACTTGGATCCGAAGGGCTTTGATCTTAGGCTGTCCACTGGGATACATAGGCAGCGAATTTCCATCCCACATTTTTGTTGAATTTGCTAATTCCTCAATCTTGACGCCTTGGCTTTCTGAGTGCCCGTCCTCGCTTTTTGCGGGTGATGGCAACAATAGTGATGACGTAAGAACGATAGAGAGGGAGACGAATAAATCTCTCTTTCGCTTATTCTTGAAGGATATTGACGTCAAGTTGGCTTTCATTTTTTTGATCGATGATCATCAATTTACCGTTTAAGTATTGTTAATTAGTAATTTAATTAGAATGCATCTTTCTCCGAGCTCGCACTGCCACTCAATGACTCCAATAAGATGCTTTTTTGGAAGGAATTGACCCCCATAACTACGACTCTACTCGTAGCGGGAATTCCTTCCTCCGGTTTGAGATTAGCTGTAAACCTTCGCCATAAATGGACCTGCCTGGTCGTCAGTAAGAACAGGTGTGACTTCCCAATTCAAGTACTCAGCCCATTCAGCCGCGTGTTCGTAGCAGGCATCAGCATTATCGGCTTCCACCAATATCCAACCCTCTAGTGAGCCAGGACCGTGAAACCGTTTCCATGATTTGCATTCTGGAAATGGTGCACCCGTCGATAAAAACTTTTTCGCCGCAATAGCGTGGTATCCAGTTTTGAAACTCCAGTGCATCAAAAAAGTCATGGATGCTGATTGATCAAGGCTTGTTCAGTTTGCTTGACTTGTTGAGCGCATGTGTATCGCCTGATACAGGTGTGGCGACTTTGCTCTGTGTTGTGATTCAGGTCCCTGCTTTTCGTTTCCAACTTCTGGTGAGTGGGTCTACCGATTTGTTTCTAGGAAACTGAACGTGGATTGAATGCAGCGGTTTAACTTGTTGTTGTTGCTTCATCTAAGCTGAGTTCCTATTGGCTTAAATGTTGTTGTCGGTATGGCTAAGCTCGGCGAGATCAAGCTCAAGCAAATTCAGCAGCTCAATACAGTTGATAGCCCCCTTTTGATCCGCAAGCACAAAGAGGTTCTCAACTTGATGATGAGGGCATTCCAGCTCGATACCTATGGGCTCACTTGGGCACAGTTTTTCAAGGGTGTAGGGATAGGCGGTTTAGTTGTCTGGCTCTTGATGCGTTAGTGATTGTGAATGTAAGACGTGAATCTAAAGAGTAAAGATATGAAATTCTTAAGTAATTTTAATCCATAAGTATTGTTTTAATTTTGGCTTCGAATTTGACGTGTTTTGATGTTGTCGCTATATTGTCTCATTTTTGACATTTTCTCTGCAGTTTCTTTCTTTATGGATCCATTGGTTAGACCAGTACTTTAACAAAAGGATTGCTTGTTGTTATTCTCTCAATTCTGCATCAGTGAATTTCATTGCGCATGCTCTTTGTTTGCCTGCGTGCATCTCCCAGCGAGAGGTGGCTTTAGCCAATTCCCATCATGGGAGCCATCCATTCCGCATGCATGGCTGTGAGCACAGTCAGATTGAACTGGTGAACAGCAGGGTTGCTCTTATCGGCAACCCATAAAAGGCCAAAGGGAGCATTGATCGCAAGTTGCATCCGCCAGCGCCAAGTGATGACTTTCCAGATTTTGCTGAACAATGGCTTTGGTACGAGATCGAAATCGCTCATCATTTTCTCTGTATTGAGTGTGACTATGGCGAATTTCAACGATGCATGGAGCCCCTTTCACGGAATGTGGGTCAGGGAGCTTCTGCCTTAACCCTTCATTTCCTCCCAATGCACAATCTCTGATTTGTGCCGATGATCAACAATGCATATTGCAGTCCTTGATTCGTGATCCCATCAGGTGGAACCGCTGCGGAATTAAGGGCGTTGCTGGCGCAAGAGTCCTGTCACGTGATGCCGTGCTGTTTTGATGCCTTATCGGCAAGGATTGTGGAACAGGCGGGCTGCCCACTCACTTTTATGAGTGGGTTCTCCGTTGCGGCGGCGCGTGCCGGTTTGCCTGATACGGGCCTGCTCACGGTGACTGAAATGCTGGATCAAGGTCGTCACCTCTGTGATGCCATTTCGATACCAGTGATCGGTGATGGTGATACGGGCCATGGCAATGCAGCCAATGTGCAGCGCACCATGCACCAGTTCAAGCAAGCAGGGTTTGCCGGGATCATGCTTGAAGATCAGGTTTCACCAAAACGGTGTGGGCACACGGGGGTCAAGGAGGTCGTTGACCGTGATGTGGCGATCGAGCGCATTAGCGCTGCCGTTGCAGCCCGCCGTCAGGGAGCCGACCTTGTGATCGTGGCCCGAACCGATGCTCGATCGGCGTTTGCGGAACGCTATGGCGAGGACCGTGCACTCGATGAAGCCATTTGGCGACTCAAAGCGTTTGCGGATCTTGGCGCTGATGTGCTTTTTCTGGAAGCTCCACGCTCAGAAAAAGAGATGCTGCGTTTTTGCACTGAGGTTCCGGGTAAGCGCATGGCCAACATGTTGGAGGGAGGCGTGACGCCATTGCTTCGTCCTGAACAGCTCAGCGCTATGGGTTTCCATTTGGTGGCTTATCCCCTCACCCTGCTCGCATCTGCAGCGTTCGCCATGCGTCAGGCGGTGAGTGATCTGCAGAATGGAAAAACTCCTGAAACCATGCTCAGCTTTTCTGAACTCAAGGCTTTGGTGAACTTTGAAACTTACGACGACTCTCTTATTAAGTAAGCGCGTTAACTGAATGTTGGTGTCAATCCTGGATTGTGTCTCAGGCTAATTTGCACTAGTTACCCCAGTAGAAGGAATAAAAAAGGATATTATAAAATCTTTTTTTTAAACGACTCAGCTGATGGGTGGGGTCACTGGTAATCGCATACAGACAACAGGACTAGGCCAATCTTCAGCCTGCGCGATCTCGATCTGGAAATGATTGAGTGATGTTGGCGACTTTTATCAGTCTGAAGGGTCTCAAGGCATCACTGCCTTTCATTGCAGCTCCCATCACA
>ERZ1046568.2712-NODE-2712-length-11211-cov-11.572696_pt1 | contig 11211 bp, 18 predicted proteins | sample MGYA00383092_ERZ1046568 | MGnify/ENA primary metagenome ERZ1046568 (study PRJEB29581, sample SAMEA5548362) | metagenome | biome: marine; feature: coastal; material: water | depth 1 m | study: Short-term variability in the microbial, nano- and picoplankton... | reverse complement strand
AGGGTGAGACCCGTCTAGTGGAAAATGCGCTAGGTCTCGTAGGTGAGGCTGGAGAAGTCGCTGAGAAGGTAAAGAAGTACCTCCGTGATAATACGAAGGTTAATCAGAAAGAGATCATCAAGGAGTTGGGTGATGTTCTATTCTACACGACAGCCTTGGCTAACTACTTCTACAGCAATCTACCAGAGGTAATGGAAGTAAATATGGATAAGTTAAATGATCGTGCCAAGCGTGGTGTGATTAGGGGTTCAGGAGATAACCGATGAAGAAGAAATGGGTGAACAATATATTCGTAAGGTTCATGCGATATTGTGTGATGTGGTCAGAGCATCGACAGGCAGTCAAGATACTAAACCGACTGTCCGACAGAGAACTAAAGGACATTGGCATTAGTCGAGAAGACATTGACCGTATGGTCTGGTTAGAAGAAGATAAAACAATGCGAGGACGTGGCGAATGAGCAATACACTACCAACAGACTACCAGTCTTTCATTCATAAGTCACGTTATGCACGATGGCTAGACAAAGAAGGACGCCGTGAGACATGGGAAGAGACAGTAGCACGTTACATGGAGAATATCGTAAAGCCTGTAGCAGGGGACGACAGTTACATCCGTCAGATTGAGCAAGCTATCCTATCGCTTGACGTTATGCCATCCATGCGTTCTCTTATGACCGCTGGCCCAGCAGCCCTCCGTGACAATACTGCTATGTATAACTGTAGCTACCTTGCAGTTAAGAACATCAAGAGCTTCGACCAAGCTATGTTTATCTTGTTGTGTGGCACAGGTGTAGGGTTCTCAGTTGAGCGGCAGTACATCAACAAGTTGCCAGAGGTTCCAGATGCCTTGTTCAACAGTGAGACCACAATCGTTGTCAAGGATAGCAAGGAGGGTTGGGCTAAGGCTCTACGTCAGGTCATTGCACTACTGTACAGCGGTGAGGTTCCTAAGTGGGATGTCTCCAAGGTACGTCCAGCGGGTGCTAGACTAAAGACCTTCGGTGGTCGTGCTAGTGGCCCAGCGCCTCTGATCGACTTGTTTAACTTTGTCGTTCATACATTCAAGGGTGCTACAGGACGTAGGTTATCCTCTATCGAATGTCACGACATCATGTGTAAGATCGGTGAGGTAGTTGTCGTAGGTGGTGTACGCCGTTCAGCTATGATCTCTCTGTCTAACCTCAGTGATGATCGTATGCGTCATGCTAAGTCAGGTGCATGGTGGGAGAACAACCCACAACGAGCTTTGGCTAACAACTCTGTGAGCTATACTGAGAAGCCCGATAGCATCTCCTTTATGCGTGAGTGGCAAGCCCTAGTGGAAAGTGGCAGTGGTGAACGTGGTATCTTCAACCGGGAAGCAGCTAAGGTGCAGGCAGCTAAGAACGGACGCCGTAAAGCAGACCTTGACTTTGGCACGAATCCATGTTCGGAAATAATTTTGCGTGATTCGCAGTTTTGCAACCTAACGGAGTGCGTTATCCGTGCGACTGATACAGTAGACGACTTAGAGCGTAAGGTAAAACTTGCTACCATCTTGGGTACAATTCAAAGTACCTACACACACTTTCCATATCTCACTAAGGAGTGGAAGGACAACACAGAAGAGGAACGCTTGTTGGGGGTGAGCCTCACAGGTATTATGGACAATCCGTTAACGACATCAAAGAATGGTGGGTTAGCTAAAACTCTGGAGCATCTTAAAAATGTCGCTATCAATACTAATGCTGAATGGGCCGAGCGCCTTGGTATCCCTGTTGCTACTGCTATCACTTGTGTCAAACCTAGTGGCACTGTCTCCCAACTCGTTGATTCTGCTAGTGGTATACACGCTCGTCACAGCCCTTATTACATCCGCACGGTGCGTGGAGACATTAAAGACCCGCTGACTAACTTCCTAAAGGATCGTGGCATACCAAATGAGCCTTGTGTTATGAAGCCTGATACCACTGTAGTGTTTAGCTTCCCTATGAGGTCTCCTGATAACGCTGTGACAACATCTGACATGACTGCTATCGAACAGTTAGAGATGTGGTTAGCCTACCAGCGTTCATGGTGTGAGCATAAGCCAAGCGTGACTATAAATGTCCGTTCTGGTGAGTGGATTTCTGTAGGGGCTTTTGTGTATGAGCACTTCGATGAGATGTCAGGTGTGTCGTTCCTCCCGTATAACGAACACACATACCAACAAGCACCGTATCAAGAGTGTGGTAAGTCTGACTACGAACAGTTGAAGTCTATCATGCCATCTGAGCTTAACTGGGATGAGCTTGCAGAATACGAGCAAGAGGATAACACGGCAGGTAGCCAGACATTAGCTTGCTCTGGAGATAGCTGTGAAATCGTAGACCTAGTGTAACCAAAGCACCTAAGCAAGTGTATAAACTGCTTACTAGGAGACACCCATGTACACCATCATAACCCGTGAACAATGTAACTTCTGTGATGCAGCTAAGGTTTTGCTAAAGGGCAGTGGCTACCCTTACACAGAGTACAACGTACATTCCCAAAGCTCAAGATGGGTATTAACCCTGATTAAGAAAGCTAACATGACCACAGTACCACAGATATTTACCCCCAGTGGAAATTATGTTGGTGGATACACAGAGCTTAAAGAATTACTGGAAAAGGAACAACGCTAATGGACGACTTCCCTGAGAAGCCCCAGCGTACCAGACGAAAGACTAACTACAAAGGGGCCGACAAAAAGACTACATCAGGTCTTGTCGCTAAGACCACAAAGCAGAAGGCTCTGATAGAAGCCCTACAGGGGAATAAGCAGGTGTTTATCCTTGGCCCCGCTGGTACTGGTAAGACGTATGTTACAGCAACGTATGCCGCTGACCTATACATCACAAAGCAAATAGACAAGATCGTTATCACACGTCCTCATGTAGCCGTAGGTAAGGAGCTTGGGTTCTTGAAGGGAGACCTAAATGAGAAGACTATGCCTTGGGCTTTGCCTGTCTTAGATGTTCTGGAGAAGCACCTTGGTAAGGGGACAGTGGAAACAGGGATCAAGAATGGCAACATTGAGATGGCACCTCTTGCACTCATGCGTGGGCGTAGCTTCGATAATGCCTTCATAATCGTAGACGAGACACAGAACATAACCCTGCATGAACTTAAGATGGTTCTGACCCGTGTGGGAGAGGGTACGACAATCGTTCTCAATGGTGACGTTATGCAGAGTGACCTTAAGGAAGCCGATGGATTGTCAAAGGTAATACACTTAGCGAAGAAGCATATGTTACCTGTGCCAGTTATTGAGTTTGGTGTTGAGGATATTGTACGATCAGGTATCACAGCAATGTGGGTTAAAACTTTTATGGAGGAGAACATATGACTTTGACTTTTTACGAAGGTGTAGTCTTACTAACCCTAGCAGCTAACGCATACGCTCTGTACAGGATAGGTAAGATGGAGGTTGACATAGATACCATGTACCAAGGTCTAGCCATGTGTATGAAAGAAGTTGGCTTAGAAGAATAGAAAAAGCCCCCGTACTCCTTCAGTGGAATACGGGGGCTTATTTTATTGTAAATTACTTGTTGTAGAATTTAGATATTGACCTGAGTCCTATGCTGGCACTCACGATCCCTCCAAGGGAAACTTGATACCACGTTGGCATAGCCTCAAGTGCAGTAAATCCAGCTTGTACTATCTGATTACCCCAGTCACCACAGAAGGCTAGTATCAGGGGAATACTGAACAGTAGGGTAATCCATTCGTCTTTCCAGCTATTCTGGGTTGCCTTGATAGCTTCAATGTCCCAGTCGATCTCACCCGTCAGTTGCTTCTTCCTGATCTCAGCTTCCGTTAACTTAACTTGTGTCTTACTGTCAATAACACTTGTCGCTAACCCAGCTAGGCTTGTGAGGATACCAATCATTTCTTCTCACTCCCTAACCACACGGCTATCGTACCTGTCATAGCACCACTAACGACACTAATCATAGCACTCTGCTGGGTACTCAAGTCATCAAGGCTCATGCCCCATTCGATCACACGGATGTACATAACAGTCATTACTAGCATCATAAGTCTGGGCATGATCTTCCAAGCCAGAAGTCTTTCCATTGTCACTGCCATTTAATATCTCCTAAGTCTATCCAGCCAAGATACCATAGATAAGCTACACCAGATGCAAGGACGACAAGTAAAAATGACACAATAAGTATGATTGATAGTATCACCTCCCTGCGCTCCTCTGCTTCTATAAGAGCAAGTCTTGCAGCCTCTTTACGCTCCAGTCTTATCTCTCTCCTTAAACTAAGTAGTTCTTGGTAAGCTGTGTACCCTCTTGTGTTGGTAATTAACTCTTTGAGTTGTTCCTCAGCATCTTTAGCTTGCTGCTGCTTCATAAACGTATCTAGGGCTTCCTCATTAGCACTGGCAAAGATAGAAGACTTCTTCTTGGTGTGGTTAGCCTTAGCCCCATCCACAGAATCAAAAAACGCTGCAATGTCTTTAGTCATAGAGTGAAGTTGTTTACCTGCTGCTATACCACCTTTGATAGCCGCAAAGGCCGTAAGAGGGTCAACCATGTTACCTCCCCTTCTGGTCTAGCATAGTTCCGTGGTCTCTATTGATATACTTTAGTTCATTCTCAATGAGTGCGATACGTTGTTGTAGCTGTGTCATCTTACCTATGGTACCAGCTAAGTTATCAGCCTCATCCCACAAATCTTCTATCTCATCTAAAGCCCATTGTATTTCCATAGCATTGTCTAGGACATCCCGTTTAAGATTTACGTTATCCTCAATAGCCATCCTTGAGCCAAGTTGACTGACGGTCTCTTCTAGGCCAGCTATAGTGGCAGCCTGTTGAGACACCCACCAGACACCACCAGCAAGTTGAGCAGCCATAGCCATTACAAGAGCAATAGGTAGTTTAAGGTTTTCCATTTCGGCTACTTTCCATCATCATACGAATAGATTTTATGTTCTCATCAATACGACCCATAGTTACAGCCTGTTGTTGCACTACCTTTTCTAAGGTATTGATACGAGCTTCGTGACGCATGATGTCTCTGGTGTTATTGTCAATCGAACTATTAAGTGACGACACAAACCATACAAGTGCTATTGTTTGACCTATGATGGCTAGTATAAAGGTTAGAGGAATTGATCTATTAAGATGCCACGGCGTATCTTCCATTGTTACTTCCTTGGTATTTCAAAGTGTGGTAGGTCGTGGAACTTACCATCGTAAGCAGCCACAAGTTCTTCTGCTGTTCCTTCCCACTCACGCAGGTCTTTCACTCTCCAGTTACCACCCCAGCGCAAGGCTATATCTTCGTCCTTACACGCTTGGATAACTGCATCAGCTACTGGATAGAAGTCTTCCCATTCCCACGACACAGGGTAAGGCACTAAGTCGATAGCATCTCCCGTTAGGTGTCGTGATTTCATCGTCTGTGATTTACCAGCCTTAAGTAGCTCACGTTGACGAACCTCAGACCGAATACCTTCGATGATCGTGAAGTCCTTGGTACTAATCTCAATGGCACGTTTCATAACTTGTACCATGTCAGGGTTTACACCTGATAGCCTCTGTAGGCTACGTTTTCCGAATTGGTATGGCATGTTGCCCCCCTAGTATTTAATGCAGTAAAGTAAAGCTACGTTTCGTGGCCTAGTTTCAGTAGAAGTGTTTACTACGTTAGATGCGTCAAAATCAAAGTCTACTGTGGCAGCGCCCCCAGCGCCACTATCTCCAGAGACAGCCCCAGTAGAACCCGTGAAGGCTCCTGTGGCTGTGAATACAGTGTTTAAACGAACACGGATGTCTGTAAATGTACCAACTATGTTCTCAATAGCCCAGCTTTGAGCCGACCCAAATGTACGTCCGGTATCTGCACCCCTTCCAGCATCAAAACCACGAACAAACTCGCCCCGAAGATCAGGTAAAGAGAATGTAGTAGAGCCATCCCCAGCGCCGTACAATGTACCAACAGCGGAAAATAGACCACTGTAGGTAGCCCTAGATACAAGGCTCCCGTCACATGATAGCCAACCCGTTGGTACTGAGTTCATGGCAAAAGTATTTACAGCCCCAATAGGAACAGCGTTTTCAGGCTCAAACCTCTGTAAAGTCTGATCCAAGTATCCGATACTAATCCAAGCATCATTGGCCTCAGACCTGATCTTAAGCGTACTAGAGGTAGTATCATACCACATCATATTAGCATAGGTTGTAGTAGGTGCAGTAGGCCCACTGCTTGTGCTTCCCAAGGCTTGTAGCGCAGAGGTAATATCCGCTCTTGTAGCAGGGAAGGTTTGGTTTGAGATTACCAGATCATTCTGAGACATTAGTTATACTCCACATAAGCAGTTAGTGCAGAAATAGACGGGGTTACGTTATTAGACGTAGAGGTTAGTTTTAGCTTAAACCTAAATGCCCTAGCACTAATGTCTGCAATTTTAATCGGGGTGTAGTCTGACCAAGTGGGAGAACCAGCGGGGTCATCTTGAGTGAACGACACATAGGTTATGATGTCGGTATCAGCAAACTGAGCATTACCGCCTAAGTTATCAAATAGTCCTACAGCATCATCGAATAAGCCGGGGGCATCATCAAAGAGGCCAGCAGAATCATCGTGTCTTGATGTTGTACCACTGACGTAAACGCGACATCTCTTAACGGTGCTGTCACCTGTCTGAATGTAGTTAGTGAACAGGTATTCACCCTCAGAAGGTGCTGAAGCATAGTCATCAAGACGAAGGGTATTACTTACAACCTCAGTGTTTGTCTTAGTGCCTGAGAAAGCTGTACTGTCAGTCAGGGTTAAGCTATTCGCTAGGGGTTCAATGTTGGCTACAGGTACAACGATAGATGTATAGTTCACAGAACCAATACCAGATTTATCGTAAGCTCTCACAAGATACGTTCCAGACCTTGCTGGCACAGAGACACTAGAAGCTGGTCGTGACACCTTATCTACATACGTTAGGGAGTTAGCCCAAGTTGCATCAAGTAACTCAGGGGAGTATCGAACACGATAGAAAGACAGATCAAGATCAGGTACTGCGTTCCAATCAAGGGTAATAACAGCGCCATTAACTTCAGCTACAAACCCAGTTACATCTGAAGGAGGATCAAGAAGACCAGAAGCATTGATTTCGTCTAACTGGCTCCACTCACCCTTGATACCAAAGGTGTTAATAGCTCTAGCTCTAAAGTCGTAGTTACCATCCTGTAGGTCAATAGCTTCAAAGTCCCCAAGCTGACCTGTACCTAAAGTAATCCAAGCGGTATCAGTGGAAAGTCTAAACTCAGCTTCAACGTGGTCAATCCTCTCAGCAGCACCAGATGTTACCGTTAGCGTAATAATATTTGTTAGCTTCTCACGAATTACTTGAGTTCTAGTTACAGCAGACAGACCCACCGAGGGAACTTCAAACGGCGACAGAAGGGTTGTGTTATCTCTCTCGTAAACGACACCATCATCAACTTCATCATATACAGATTCAGCAGTCTCACGAAGGGTCATGTTTACCTGTAGGTCAAGACCATCAGTAAGACCAAAGCTCCAAGCTATAACTTGAAACTCTTTGTTAGTCCAACCAAAGCGGGAGTTAGTTAAGCGGATGTTATCACCAACCTGCAACTGCAAAGTCTTAAGACCAAAGGCTGCGTTTATGGTAAGCTGTTGTCTGTTACTCTCCAGCGAAATTCTAGCGATACGTCTAGCTTCGATAGAGTTATCGGTAAACGGTAGATCAACATCAGCTACAGACACTTGCCCATTATCAGCCTCAACAGAAGCTACACTGCTGACCTCTGGATAATCTGTAGTCTGCCAGTTGCTTTCCTCACCACGGAATGTCCCCTTAACAGTGTTAAAGTTATTCCTACGGGAATGTCTAGTGGAGACACTGATACCAGAACGAAGGTCATCTTCATCAAGGTCTAACACAGGGGCAGTCCAATAGGCTGGCTTCATACGCCATTCACCTTGAGCATACCACATGCTACCATCCATAGACGTAAGCAGAGCGTTAATCATGTCATAGGGAGTAGAGGCTGTGGTGAACGACCCATTACAAGTATAACGTGTTGTACCAGCGTCTGTGTTAGTCTGGTCACATACGTTAGCAGCAGCAGTAACAAGAGTGTCGTCAATATTAGCAGTAGCCTCAGAGATACCATAAGAAGATGTAAGGTAATCCCTCAAGCATAAAGCTGGGTTATCTGACCATGCTGTCGTTGATGTACGGGGGTCATAGACCTTCTTACCACTAATGGTTGATGTAATCTCAGGGATACCATTAGGGAAAGCATCAGCATCAAACTGTAGGCGTATGTACATATAAGCAATACCACGGAGCCTATGCTGTGTAGTCCAATGTACAGATTCATTCACAAGGTCAGTATCAGCAGTTTGATCTGAAGCACCAAGGTGTCGGTTAATACGAACCTTACCACTGTACTTACTTGGGGATGTAACATTACCACTACCGTCCAGCGTAGCTAGTTCATCGTTAATGTAGATTTCATCAAAGGATTCTATCTCATGCCCAGCAAAGGCAACGATACGGTGTAGATACTTGTTATTCTCACCTGTGGCTTCATCGTATATACGAGCGCCAGCAACTCTTACCTTACCATAGATAATCTGATGGTCTAGTGCTGTGCCAATAGCTGTCGTTTGATAGCCACGGTTAGCTCCACCGATACCTCCAATGGAAGGCTTAGGGGAAAGAGCCTTGAGCGCAGCACCAAGGGCAAAGTTAATGGCGAAACTTGTAGCAATAGCAGTAAACGTAAGAGCTACAGTACCAGCGGCAACAGCAGTCGCAGTGGAAGCTAAAGCTACAACAGCAGATACAGCCATGATTATTTACCCCCAAGGTATTTAGAGTACACACGCTCAACCATGTTAAACTTAAGTCTTTCAAGGACTGCATCAAAAGGTTGGTGTATCTTAGTGTTAATCGTCAGGACAGAAACACCATCGTCTTTAAGGTGTCTTTCAGCAAACTTAATTAGCCTAATGCCAGCAAAACCCTTACGGTAATCCTTGTGCATATAGATAATATCATTAGTTGCAAACAGGTGGTCTTTGTAGTGGATGTTATTACCTACGATAACGACAAAGTAACCAACAAGTCTGTCGTCATCTCTAGCTGTAAATATCTTTAGCTTACCATGTTCTTCTAAGCTATGGTACGCTGACCAGTCTGGGTTCAACTTTATGTTATCTTGATTAAGAGCTATCTCAGACCAATGCAGTTCTATCAAGTATTGTATATCAAGTTCAACCTGACTTAAGAACTCCTGTTGGTACTTAAGCATCCGTTTTCCTACCCCAAGATATTTGCTTATCCTGTAGGTCTTCAATGAAGTCTAACCCAAGATCACCGGGGTAAATTGACTTCTGATAACCAGAGGTAAACCTAGCAACCCTAGCTCTCTCAAGGTCAATCAACTTGTTTTCAACCATAAGTTCGATAGTAGATGTCTCAGCATCCTCTTGGATATTCATCTGATCCATGTAACCTGAGAATATCTCATTGAACCCTGTCGCTCCAGACTCAAGCTCAATACGACCACCATCCTGTAGGAGAATGTAGGGGCCACTCTCTTGCGTTAGAGACCCCTGAGTGAATGTACCAAAGTATATCTTAGCTACACGACCTTGGTAAGGCTGACTGAGGGCCAAAGATAATACAGATGATGGTACACCACTGAGGGTAATACTAGCGCCCTTAACAGCCATCTCTGATGTTTCTTCGATAGCTGAGATGTCTAGTAGTTGACCTAAGCCAATCCACTCAGTTCCATCTTCAAGAACTAAGGTGCCTTGACCTGTCCACATCCGTAAAATGTTAGCTCCATCGAACTGAAGCTCAACGGCAAAGAACGGGTAGACTACATCTTGTTCAATGTTCTCTATCGTAATTGTAGACAGGTCTCTGGACATTACTTAAGCCTCTTCAGTTGTTTCTTCCAAAGCTGACTTCAGTCGTGCCATAAAAAACTCACGGCCACCTTGAAGCTGCGTCAGGTTGAACTGTGCTGAACCAATCTTTTGATCCAGAGAACCAATGTGATTGATGCACACCTTCGCCTCGTCTGACAGTTGATCTTCAGTGTATTCGATGTCGTCAATCGTAATGACCTTTTTGTCTTCAGTCATGTTGATCTCCTTTCAGTTTATTACCACGGCATTTTTGCTGCGGCTGATGCTACTGTACGTTTGTCCATTGTATTTACCTTATTTACTCAGGCTTAGTCGGCCATGTGATGTCAGTTGGGAAACCAGCTTGATCTGGTACGTTTAGTAAGTCAGTACGATACTGTGTCCACTCAGCTTGTTTAGTTGCGGTGAGGTCTGCCCAGCGCAAAGCGTTAATCACAACAGGGTCAACTTCTGTGACTAAACGATTGTCACGTTCAACACGGGCAGTTTTAGCAGGTCTATCATTTTCTATCTGTGCGCTTTTCGCACTAACCGTAGCCCAGTTGACTTGAAAATCACTAACGTCCGATGACAGAATACTTGAGCCATTACTATCTGTGCCAGTTATTACGCTAAAAGAAGCATGGAACTCTGCTTCGCTAGTAGGCTCACCCTCTAGTATCCATTCTCCGGGGTGTAAAATTGTTAGGGCTTCAGCTATACTCATGCTCCGATCTCCATTACTGTGATACTTGATGCTGCTTTACCTACGTTGTTTTCCGTTCTGTTAATGTAACTTGTAGTACCTCCGGTGTTTGCAAACTGGAGTTTATAAGTTGTTGCTGAGGTTGTGCTTGGGCTGTCTAAGGTTTGAGCCGCCTGATGCACGAAACAGAATACGTTTACAGAGCTACCCTGAAAAGACATTCCTCCATTCTCGTAAATACCTGTAGAACCTCGCAACAGTCTAAACTTTACACCAGAGTTACCTATGTTGGCTGTACCAGAGACACTATACATGACCAGTATTTTACTGCTTGTTGATGATGGTGTAATGCTGACACTTAAACCTGATATGTCTACAAAACCTGTTGAGGATGTTGATGAAGTTCCAGTTTTAGTAGAACTTACAACTTGCAAAACCTTACCACCACCACCACCACCAACACCAGCAGCTTCAATAGCTGAGGCTGTAGTACTGTCGACAGAACTAACATTCTGCAAAGCCCTGCTGTCATTAATAACGGTAGTACCGTTTACCTTAATCGCCATCTTCGTGTCCTTCCACTATTAGCGTTTAG
>ERZ1046568.2711-NODE-2711-length-11215-cov-4.281362_pt1 | contig 11215 bp, 7 predicted proteins | sample MGYA00383092_ERZ1046568 | MGnify/ENA primary metagenome ERZ1046568 (study PRJEB29581, sample SAMEA5548362) | metagenome | biome: marine; feature: coastal; material: water | depth 1 m | study: Short-term variability in the microbial, nano- and picoplankton... | reverse complement strand
CTATAAGTGACTTGGGTTATGCTACGGATAAATTAGCCGCGAATAAAAATAGTCAAGCTGCATTAGCAAAATGCTGTCAGCCAAAAGATTTGAAAGCTTGCGGTGCCAAAGCAGCAGGATGCTGTTCGAAAAAGAAGTAGCTTATAGGTTACTTAACAATATTATACAAGGGGTTCAACGTGAGTTGAATCCCTTTTTTATGCCGAAAAAAGTATCTTTGGTTTTTTAAAAATTTTATGAGTAAACTAATTCTAAGTCTAACCTTCTTCCTTTTTGTTACTAATTCTTATGCTCAAAAGCCAAAAGCAGTATTTGGAAACCTTACTGATGAAGGGCCATACGATAGAAGTGAAATCCTACTGCAAGAAGAACTAAATATAATATCATCCGATGATGAAATATATGAGATTCTTTCCTATACATTGTCAGTACCAGGACATCCTGATAATCCTATTCGGTTTGACGTCCTAGGATCAAAGCTTCCTGTGAAACTTCAAGGTGCTTTGAATAGTATAATAGAAGGAGATAAAATAGTAATCGAATCTATAGTTGCTTTAGCCTCCAGCAGTGATAAAACAATCAAACTCAACCCTGTAATTCTTGAAATAAAAAAGTATGAAAGTAATGGGGCATATACGTCTGCTTATAAGAAGAAGTCCAATATAGCGGTGCAAATAGACAGTTTGGCTTATGCACAATATGGTAGTATAAGAAACAAAGGTAATCCGGTGTCGAAAGAAGAACTATTAGCTCAGAATAAGCTTGTAGTATTAGGTGTTTCAGATCTAAAGTATAAGATTTCTAGCTTTAAAATGATTATAGCTTACAAAGAAAAACCTCCTGTAATGATGTCTTCTAGTTCCGAAAGAATCACCTCAAAAATGATGGAGTTAATTACAAATACTTCAAGTGGAGACAGAGTATTAATGGAGGGAATTAGGGCAACATATCAAGTAGGTACTGAAATTTATAACCTTAATCTCGCTCCTATCGTACTCAAAGTAAAATAATTCGGATTTACCTCACCAGCATAATCTTACCACTTACCCATTGCTTACCGACAGGGTAGCGTATGAGGTAATAACCGCTTGCATATTCGCTAAGATCCACTCTTACAGTTTCATTGGCTTTTATATCTTTTAACACTTGCAACACTTTCCCGCTTAAATCAGAAATATACAACTCAGATATCGGCTCACTAGCAATGATATTCAAAATCCCCCTAGTAGGATTTGGGTAATACTTCCAAGATATTTGCTTAGGCTTCGCAGTGGTGGCGGAGTCGCTCAAATCACTATCTACTACCACTAAGCTGTCTGGATACTCGAGATCTAAACTTGGAATTTCCTGTTGGCAGTCAGGCATATACGTATAAGACTTGATAATTCTTACTAAGAGATCATTTAGTAACTCCACTTTGTAGCTATCAGTACTAGGAGCTAGGTGACTCTCTCCTATTCCACTATCGTCTGTGAGAAAAGCATAAGTCCCATTTGTAGCTAATGCCATATTTCTCATTAAATACTCAGTAGCTTTATCTATACCACTCGCCACCAATGGTACTATGCGTATACCTCTTCTTGCGGCTTGCTTACTCATTAGTTGCAATCTTTCTTGGATTGCGGAGGTATTGTGTGGAGGAGCATCCAGAATTAAAAATACTATTCGCGTCCGTGCATCTTCGCTCCAGCTCAATCCGTTTATTGCACTGTCCAAGGCAACATCAACCGCCTCAGGAAAATCTCCTCCGCCTCCAGCTCGTTGTTCAGAAACAAAAGCTACAGACTCTGATAGCACTCGGGTAAAATCTTGGGTTCTGGTAAGATAGGCATCTCCTCGATCTCTATAAAAAACATTTGCAAAACTGAAGTTTAACCTTGTACTTATTTGCTTTGCTTGGAACATCACATCATTCATTTCTGCAGTAAGAAAACTGAGTTCGTCAGACATACTACCTGTGGCATCTACGACAAAAGCTATATCTACTTTCTGACTCTGATTACACGTTACATCTAGTTCTAGTGTGTTAAGGCCTTTTTCAGCTTGTTTTGCTCTGGGAATTCTATATTCTTTCCCTTTATAATTTGCTACAATATCTAGACGTTCAGAAATCATCGTCGTACCGTAAGCTAATGACTTCCACAATTCTGCTTTCCCAGTATTATCAGTCCTAGAAGCAAAAAATTCTTTACCTGCTTTATTCACTAATTTTACTGCAATATCAGCCAAAGGTGTTCCATTGCTTGAAGTAATCTGAATCGTATACCGTTCTTGAGCATGGAATTTCCACGATATCTGATGAATCGCTAATTCTTGTGAAGTAATGTCCTTCCAAAGATTCCATTTACTAAAATCATTTATTTCATCCGCTGTTAATTTACCGGCCTCTCCTATAGGTCCAGGATTTGGCATTCTTGGAACTATCCCTCTACTTATGCGACTACTTGATGAAGGGTCAGGAGAAGAGCCTAAAACCATCACTGCATCCATAGATTCAGCTCTGCTCTTGGACATATCTCCCCGATCATCATCAGCCTCTTCTTTTGACTCAATAACGCTAAACTTGCTTTTTGCATCTTTTTTTAGCCCGAAGTCGGCCTTTTCATCCTTTTTTACCTCAATAGTTTTTGTAATTGTCTTAAAGCCTGCGTAATTGATTCTAGCTTCATATGTACCAGTGTCAAGTTTTACGTTAAAGTTTCCTGATCTATCCGTCAGTACAGAAGCTATCAATTTATCCGCTTTGTAAATATCTACTGTAGCGTAACCCAAACTAGCATCAGTTTCGAGCATACTTACACTTCCACTAATGGATTGTGAGAAGGATACAATAGAAAGGAATATTAAGGCGGTGAATAGTAAAGAACGGCGTATATAAAATCTCATATCGGCAACTTGTTTACCTATAAATACCATTGCTATCAGAAAGGTAAACGTGAAAAACATTGTTTCTAGTTTATATCAAACTAGAAAACTCATTGAGGCTCAAGTAATTCGACACCCTTCTATGCTTATGAATAAATGAAGACTACTCTCTTAAGCCATCATCTATCCACTGCTGGATAGTCTCAATAACCTGATCACTGAGTTTAGCCTGTCCCTTCGGCATTGGACTGAATCCTGCATCGTGTTTTATGCTTCCCATAATTCTGCCTACTTGTACGAAAGCCTTTGCATCGTTATAGTTTGCTAAGCTACCTACCTGTGCTCCTGAAACGTGGCACCCAGTAGTAGCACAAAAATTCGTAAGTATAGGTTCTGCATGTGTCGAATACGTGAACTTTTCTGAATTATCCGTTGGTTCTGGATCATCAGATTCTTCAGTACACGCTACGAAGAATAATGCTCCAAATACTATGAAGAAAGCCAAGGTGAATGCGTTTTTTATTTTCATTAAGTAGAAGTTTATATTTCTACGAATATATTTATTCCCTAAAGGAACAAGTATTAAAGCGTCACACTACGCTGATATTCAGCCTTATTACCCTTCGCGTCCTTTACTACAAGTTTAAAATCATGTTCACCTGGTTTTATCCATTTGGGTATTTCCCCCCAGATTCGATTGGTCTTAGGCTCATATTCTGCTAAGATCCATTTATCGTCTATTGAGCATCTTATAGTCTTTAAACCACTCAGATTATCTGTAACTCTGAATTTGTACCTTTTCCCAAAATTTAAAACCTGAATTTTAGGAGCTTCATTGTCATATGTAATGGCGTATTCGCCTAAGGATCTAGTCCTAAAACTAAGTGTATCCCCGTTTAGATTCCCACCTTCATAATATATACGCTTCCCATCAAAACTAACTCCACAAAGCTTATTACCATAGGCAAGCCATTGTTCAGGCACTTGGTATTTTATATTTATATAGGAGTGTAGCGGTGTATAGCCGTAATGCATTTGAAATGTCTTACTCAACATTTTGTCTTTACGTGGCTTAATTTTCATTTTGAAATCAAAAGGATGATAAACGGCTTTAGTTGGTACCGTGATATCCCATTCGTAAAACTTTATATTTTTATATCCTTTGACCCGTTGTTTTTCTTCATATCCCACATTTGAGTTTACGGTAAGACGTTTGCCTGAGGTGTCTCCGACTACTATCCAAGTAGCTGAATCTGTAAGTCCACTATAATCTTGAATGTAGAGTTTCATTTGAACAGAATCTCCGTGTTTTATGCTAATCTCACCGTTCTGATTTTGACGGTAATAAGGAAGAGGATTAAACTTTTCTTTAAATAAACGGATGTAGTTTTTCCCTTCTTTCCATTTCAAGTATGGGTCAGTATGGGTATAAATGTACCGTCCTTGTGAAAAGTCAAATTTCTCTATTTGATACTCGTACAAGCGTTGTCCATTCGCCGTTAACCAGAGATAGTTTATCCCAAGTACATTTTGTTTGTCAGTGAAATAATCGTCTGTGTACAGACCAAAACTATATGTTCCAGGCTTTAGATTCAGCGTTTTTATACTCTTAAGATAGTCACTCCATTGATTAAAAGTGATGTACGGATAGTTTCCTTCTGAATACAACGTTTCGTCAACTTTTTCATAGACGCTAATTTTTTTAATGACTGGCGGAATGTTATCTCTTACTTTTAATCCATGTAAAAGAGGATTAGTAGATTTACCTGATGGATCTCTTATTTCAAAATGGAGGTGAGGTCCACCACTTCCTCCCGTATTACCGCTTATAGCAACATTCTCTCCTTTGATAACCTTAATCGCACCTGCTTTTGGATATAGTTCTATCTCAAACTTCCGTTGCTTGTATTGAGCTTCTTTTACGAAATTCGCTAGTTTACCTTTAAACTGTTGTAAATGTCCGTATACGGAAGTATAGCCATTTGGATGTCGGATATAAATCACTCTTCCATATCCCGATGTACTCACTTTTACTCGCTCTACATAACCATCGGCAACAGCAAGCACAGGCCATCCTTCTCTTCCTCCAGTGCGAATATCTAATCCAGCATGAAAGTGGTTTCCCCGCAATTCACAAAAGGTTCCGGAAACATAGATAGTGCTATCAAAAGGATTCCTAAAGTAAGACTGATTGTATTTATTTGAATTGCGATTAAACCTATATATGGATTTAGGACTGAGGCTAATCTTTGCTGGAATAGACTTCTCAGAGTAGTCATCTATTTCTCTAAACTCTATTTCTACGCTGTCTTGATCTAGATTTTCATCGTCCGATATTGTCTCATTTGTCTTTCTGCATGTCGCAAAAAGTGAGATCAATCCAACTAAGATTAATAGTACTATACCAGTTTGTTTATTCACTCCGAGTTACTAGTTTAAAGTCAAGTATGCGAAGGTAGATTTACTGATTTGACAATTTATTGGCAACTGTACACAGCTCCATTTCTAGATAATAAAACTAGACAAATTTTGGGAATAAGAAATTTCATGTAACTTTAATAAAGAGGCTGTTGATAAATATATTATCAATATAAAGATAATTTTAATATCTAAAAATGATTGTCTATGCACTGTTTATCAGCTAGTTGAATATAAGAATATTATGAAAAAATCCACTTACGTCATTCGAAAAAAAGAAGAAAAGTACAGCCTTCAATTGTTCAATGAAAATAAGATTTTCATGCTAGAGAGTAAGAATTTTGACTCCTATAAGTCGTGCAAGAAATTCTTAGATATTCTTCGTGTCCATTTATATTTTCAAACTAACTTTTCCAGGTCTAAAAATAGAGCTGGTCAATTTGGTTTTGAGATTAGAACTTGTTGGGATGAGTTAATAGCATCCAGTTCGTGGTTTTCGAGTAGAGAAGAGCGAGAATCTTTTATGAGTGCCACTTTCAAATGCAGTAAAAACGCAGTATTGGAAGACACCCCATCTATATATTCTACTAAAATCTTACCATTACAAGAGGTGGCGTAGAGTTACATCAGTTGTTGCATAGCTTTTGCTACGCCATCTTCCTTGTTGGTATCCGTTACGTGATTTGCAATAGAGAGTACTTCTTGTTTTGCGTTCCCTACAGCTACTCCCATACCTACAGCTTCTAGCATTTCTATGTCATTATAATTATCTCCAAAAGCAATTACTTCTTCCCATCTTAAGGTATTATAACTTTGATCCAATAATGTCTGAATCGCTGACTTTTTAGATATCCGTTTACTCGCTATTTCTAAGTAGGTGTCTTTTGATCGATATACATGCAAATCATCATTTAATTGATCGATCAGATTATTATAAAGCACAGCAATTTGCTCCGCTGGGCCCATACACATCACTTTATGAGCTCCTTTGTAGGTTTCACCGTAAATGTCTAATGTGTCTTTCAAATTTCTTACTTGTGGCTGGACTTTTGTATTATTCGCTTCTCTATCAGCCCAGTAGTCCATAGCAGGCACAAACCATTCATCATTATGATAAATACTGATATGTATCTCTGTTCCAAAACTGAGACCCACTATTTTTTCAATTTCACTATACCCCACTTCCGTACTAGTCAATACCTTATTCCCGTCCAACACCAATCCACCGTTATAAGCAATTAGAGGTGCATTTCTTACATCTAGCTCATCCTGCAAGTGCTTCATTGCCTCAGGCATTCTAGAACTTGCCAGTACAATGTCACACTTACTACTCACCCGCTTCATTTGGCTAATCGTAGCTTCAGAAAGTTCCCTGTCTTTATTAAGTAATGTTCCGTCAATATCTGTGCACAGTAGTCTGTATTGCATACTGCAAGGATACTATGCTTGAGTAGAACATCTATGTATGAACTTACAAAAAATTACTTACCAATTATTCCATACTTAAATGACCAATTTCTACTTCTAACTCTAGAATTACTGATACTTTTCACTATACTAGAGACAGGCCATTTTGATAAAAATTTTGTCTTTCATCAAGCTACTCCTATATCCAATGGTAGAGCTATGATTATGTCCTTCAAATAAACACATGCACCTCAACTGCCATAGCTATTATTCCTTTAAATATGGGACACTGTCTCCAGGCAAACTGGTAGAAGAAGCTAAGCAACTAGGAATAAAAAAAATAGCCTTAACTGATATCAATAGCTCTTCTGGCTCACTCTACTTCGTAAGAGATGCTCAAGCAACCGGATTGCAACCTGTTTTAGGTGTAGATTTTAGAATAAGTGCCCTACAACAATACATCATGCTTGCTGAAAATAATGAGGGTTTTCATCAAATCAATATGCATCTTTCAGACATCCTCTGCAAACGAATAAAACAACCTAGCATAGCTCCAAGTCTAGAAAATATAATTGTCATTTATCCCCTTCAAAACGCCCCCAAACAACTACAGGACAATGAGTATGTGGGCATACAAGAAAACGAGATTATCTCCTACCTTACCAAACATAAAAACTACTGGAAACAGACTAAATGCGTAGCACTAGCTGCAGCTACTTTTATTACTAAACGAGACTACAATGCTCACCGTCTACTAAGAGCGATAGACAAAAACATCTTGCTTAGTCAACTAACTGAAAATGAACAAGGAAAACTAGAAGATCAACTTTACTCAGAAAAGACTTTGCGGCAAAAATTTGCGGCAGCTCAATACTTATTGAACAATGCAAAAAAACTACTAGACAAGTGTTCTATCTCTTTCCGTTTTGATGGACAAAGTCAAAATAAAAAACAATTTCTGTCTAGTCCAGAAGAAGACCTAAAGCGACTAACAAGTTTAGCCGAAGATGGATTAACCTACCGCTATGGATCAACCACGGTAAGTGAAGAAATAAGACAGCGACTAGAAAAGGAGCTTCGTATCATAAATAACTACAACTTTATTCCGTACTTTTTAGTCAACCATAGTATCATACAATATGCTCGCAGTCAAGGCTACTTCTATGTGGGACGTGGTAGTGGAGCAAATAGTCTAGTTGCCTACCTACTGCGTATTACCAACGTAGACCCTATAGAGTTAGACTTATACTTTGAGCGATTTATAAATCCAAGCAGGAAATCCCCTCCAGATTTTGATATTGACTTCTCTTGGAGAGATCGAAATGATGTAACCAAGTTCATTTTTGAGACTTTCCCAAATACAGCTTTATTAGGGGCTTTTGTTACTTTTCAGAAACGCTCTGTAATCCGGGAGATAGGCAAAGTGCTTGGAGTGCCAAGTGCTGATATCACAGCTATTCAGCGAAGGGAAAACAACAATTCTTTAGATCACATACAACGATTATGCTTGCTCTACAGTGAGTATATTCACGGGTTTCCAAACCATCTGAGTGTTCACGCTAGTGGTATTGTCATCACGGAAAAACCCATCACCTATTTTGGCGGTATGAGCTTACCTCCAAAAGGATTCCCCACAGCACATTTTGACATGCACATAGCGGAAGATGCTGGCATACACAAGTACGATATTCTGAGTCAACGAGGACTAGGAAAGATAAAAGATGCCATAACCGTCATAAAACAAAATCAACCTAAGGCCCCAGACTTTGACATAGACGATGTAGCAAAGTTTAAGAAAGACGAAAACATAAAAGCACTACTCCGAGAAGGAGATACCGTCGGTTGCTTTTACATAGAGAGTCCTGCCATGCGTGGACTTATGAGAAAACTCGAAGTAGACAACTACAGAGGATTGGTAGCAGCTAGCTCCATTATAAGACCAGGGGTAGCCGAAAGTGGCATGATGACAGAATACATAAAACGACATCGGAACCCTAATCTTAGACTTAGTGTACAACCTGTATTAGGTCAAATACTTGATGAGACCTATGGTGTGATGGTGTATCAGGAAGACGTACTCAAAGTAGCTCACTATTTTGCTGGGCTTACGTTAGAAGAATCTGAAATACTAAGACGTGGAATGAGTTGGAAGTTTAGAGAACGGATAGAATTCAAACAGGTAAAAGATCAGTTCTTCAAAAACTGTAAAGCAAAAGGCTATGAGCTTAGCTTAGTTAGCGAAATCTGGAAGCAGATAGAGAGTTTTGCCAATTTTGCTTTTGCCAAGGGGCACTCTGCCAGTTATGCTGTAGAGAGTTATCAGAGTCTTTTTCTTAAGGCTTATTATCCACTAGAATACATGGTGGCTACTGTAAATAACGGCGGCGGTTTTTACAGAGTAGAACACTACCTACAAGAAGCTCGCCTAAAGGGGGGCACCATCTGTGTACCTTGCATAAATAGAAGTGAAATACACACGATTATAGAAGGCTCTACTATTATTTTGGGTTTTCAGCATATCAAAGAACTAGAGCACCAAGCCGTAGCAGATTTTATATCTATCCGAGGACAGTTTGGCAAATTCAAAAATTTCGAAAACTTCATAAGTCGTACAGCAGTTAGCCTGAGTACAGCCATAGTGCTGATACGTGCAGGAGCTTTCCATAGTATGAAAAAAACAAAGTCTTGGTTACTATGGAAAGCTCACTTTTTATTGAATAAACCACTAATTAAAGCACAAAATAATAGTCTGTTCCCTAGTCCTGTACAAGTGTCTGATGTGGAAATTCCTAAGCTGGGAAGCCTAACGCAAGAAGATGCCTATGATGAACTCATGTATTTTGGATTTCCACTTTGCTCTCCTTTTGACCTATTAGAATCACGCTGGCTAGAACAGTACTCGAAGGACTCAACCCATTTCGAAAAATGCCTTGGAAAACCCATTGCACTTGTAGCTTATCTCGTGCATACCAAGCGAACATCTACAAGAGGCAAATACATACAGGATATGGGATTTGGTACTTTTATGGATAGAGCAGGTAAACTATTTGACAGTGTGCATTTCCCATACGTCTATAAAAAATATCGTTTTAAAGGAAAGGGTTGCTACCTCGTAAAAGGTAAAATAAGTGAGGAGTATGGTCACCTCACTTTGGAAGCTTCATACCTAGAGTACATACCCTATAATCCCGCCATGTTCCCATCTTAAATAATAGTGAAAATCTAGTTCTACACAGTATAGTCAGGCTTAGTTATTACCTTTGCTTTCCAACGCACTATATGAAACTTAAGAACTACTCTAGCGGTCAGTGGCTAGAACACAAAGGGCAAGGATACGCACAACATAATGCAATAACGGGAGAGCTTATAAGCACTGCAGGTAGTGAAGGATTAGACTACGAGGAGATGGCGGATTATGCGAGAAGAGTAGGAGGAAAAGCCCTAAGAAATATGACTTTTTATGAGCGTGGATATATGCTCAAGAAACTTGCTCTTCATCTCAACACTATCAAGAAGAAGTACTATGATATCAGTTATCTGACGGGTGCAACTAAAAGTGACAGTTGGGTAGATATTGACGGTGGGATTGGCACACTATTTACCTATGCTAGCCTCAGACGACAAATGGGCAATCAACGTTTCTATGTAGATGGAGATACTGCGAATTTAAGTAAGCAAGGAACCTTTGTAGGGCAACATATCATGAGCCCAAAACAGGGAGTAGTGGTTCATATCAACGCATTTAACTTCCCTATTTGGGGTATGCTCGAAAAACTAAGTGCAAACTGGCTTGCTGGAGTACCAGCCATAGTAAAGCCTTCTGAAATTACTTCTTATCTAACTCAGGCTATGGTAGAAGATATCGTAGCAAGTGGTTTAGTGCCAGAGGGTGCTATACAACTAGACTGTGGTAAGGGAAATGGGATTATAGATAATCTTACTTCACAAGATCTCATCACGTTTACTGGATCTGCAAAAACAGGCAGAATGCTAAAAAGCATGCCACATATAATCGAAAATGCAATACCATTTAATATGGAAGCAGACAGTTTAAATGCGGCTATACTTGGCGAAGATGCAGCTCCAGGCACACCAGATTTCGATATTTTCATAAAAGAAATACGAAGAGAAATAACCACAAAAGCAGGCCAAAAATGTACTGCAGTACGTAGAATCATAGTTCCAGAAAAATATCTTGAAGACACACAAATTGCCTTGGGAAAAGCTTTGAGCAAAACAACTATAGGTGACCCTGCTGTAGAGGGGGTGAGAATGGGTGCTTTGGTCAATAGGCAACAAATGGAGGTAGTACGAGAAAGAGTCCAAGAATTATCTGTAAAAACCCCGATAGTCGTAGGCGATCTAGAGCAATTTGACCTCGTTGGAGCAGATAAAGCCAAAGGTGCATTCTTAGCTCCTATGATTATGCTAAATGAAAACCCAATGGAAATCACACAAAGTCATGAGATAGAATGCTTTGGTCCAGTGAGCACACTTATGCCTTACAAAGATTTTGACGAAGCAA
>ERZ1046568.2707-NODE-2707-length-11228-cov-7.447507_pt1 | contig 11228 bp, 10 predicted proteins | sample MGYA00383092_ERZ1046568 | MGnify/ENA primary metagenome ERZ1046568 (study PRJEB29581, sample SAMEA5548362) | metagenome | biome: marine; feature: coastal; material: water | depth 1 m | study: Short-term variability in the microbial, nano- and picoplankton... | reverse complement strand
ACATACAAACATGTAGGTCTGTTGGCTGTAGAAATGTTTTTAACTAATGAAGATGATGTATTGGTCAATGAAGTAGCACCAAGACCTCACAATTCTGGACACCTAAGTATAGAAGGTAGTTTTACTTGTCAATTTGAACAGCAAATTAGAGCAATACTGAATTTACCTTTAGGCAAAACCGAAAGCAAAGTTCCTGGAGTTATGGTAAATTTGGTCGGTGCAGAAAATTATACCGGAGATGTCCTTTATAAGAACATAGAAAAAATAATGGCTATGGATGGTGTAACACCGCACATTTACGGAAAAAAACAAACTAGACCATTTCGTAAAATGGGGCATGTTACTATTACAGACAAAGATATTGATAAAGCAAGAGCTATAGCTCAGGAAGTGAAAGAAACCATACAAGTAATAAGTAAATAATTATGAGTAAAGTAGGCGTAATAATGGGTAGCAAAAGCGACTTGCCAGTAATGCAAGATGCCATTGAAATTTTAAAAGGTTTTGATATCGAAGTAGAAGTTGACATTGTCTCAGCGCATCGGACACCAGAAAAATTATTCGACTATGGTAAAAATGCACATAATCGAGATATTAAAGTAATAATAGCTGGTGCAGGTGGTGCAGCACATTTACCTGGCATGATTGCCTCTCTATCTCCATTACCAGTTATAGGTGTTCCTGTAAAAAGCAGTAACTCTATTGATGGTTGGGATTCTGTGTTATCTATTTTACAAATGCCTGGTGGTGTTCCTGTAGCTACTGTTGCACTTAATGGCGCAAAAAACGCAGGCATTTTAGCTGCTCAAATTTTAGGTATTAGTGACAAATGTGTGCTAGATAAAGTTCAAGTCTATAAAGAAAGTTTAAAAGCTAAAGTTATAGATTCTGCTAAAGACTTGAAATAGAGTTTCATAGTAGACCTACATTCAAATACATATTTATGAGCATTCTTAACAAATACTTCAACACAACATACAATACTGCTCCATTTTCTAAAATTAAAACAGAAGATTTTTTACCAGCTTTTAAACTTGCTATTGACAAAGCAAAATTAGAAATTGATGCTATTGTAAATAATTCGGAGGTTCCTTCATTTGAAAACACGATTGAAGCTTTAGATTATTCAGGTGAGGAATTAGATAGAATTTCAAGTATATTTTTTAACCTCAATTCTGCTGAAACTAATGATGCTATACAAAAAACAGCCCAAGAGGTTTCGCCACTATTATCTGAGTTTAGTAATGATATTATGCTGAATGAGGAGTTATTTAAACGCGTTAAAGCAGTCTACGATCAAAAACCTGAATTAGAATTAACGACTGAACAAGAAACACTTCTTGATAAAAAATATAAGAGTTTTTCAAGAAACGGTGCCAATTTAGCTGAAGATGAAAAGGAAAAATTACGTGATATTGATAAAGAATTAAGTCAACTAAAATTAAAATTTGGCGAGCATATTCTGGCTGAAACAAACAAATTCGAAATGCTTCTTACTGATGAAGAAGATTTATCTGGTATGCCAGATGGCGCAAAAGAGGCTGCTAAACAATTAGCAGAAAATAAAGGCAAAGATGGATGGCTAATTACTCTGGATTACCCAAGTTATATCCCGTTTATGACTTATGTCGATAGTCGTCAATTACGAGAAAAACTCTCAAAAGCTTTTGGTAGTAAAGGGTTTAAAGGTGATGAATTAGACAATCAAAATATTATTCTTAAAATCGCTAATCTCAGACATAAACGTGCGCAATTATTAGGTTACAAATCACATGCACATTTTGTTTTGGAAGAACGTATGGCTAAAACACCAGATAATGTTCATAATTTCCTAAAAGAATTGTTAGATAAAGCTAAACCAGCATCAGAAAAAGAGTTTCAAAACCTCGAAAAATTCGCAAAAGATTTAGATGGTATTGAGCAATTACAAAAATGGGATTCTGGATATTATTCTGAAAAGTTAAAGAAAGAACTATATAGCTTAGATGATGAGCAATTGAAACCTTATTTCAAATTAGAGAATGTAATTAATGGTGCATTTACTGTTGCAAAAAAATTATTTGGTTTACATTTTGAAGAAATTAATACTATCGACAAATATCACGAAGATGTCTTAACCTACAAGATTATAGATGATTCAGGAGATTTGGTTTCTATTTTTTATGCTGACTTTTTCCCAAGATCCGGCAAAAGAAACGGTGCTTGGATGACATCATTCAAACCTCAAATGATTAAAGAAGGTCACAATCATCGTCCTCACATATCTATTGTTTGCAACTTTACAAAACCTACAAAAAGTAAACCTTCACTCTTAACCTTTAATGAAGTAACAACATTGTTTCATGAGTTTGGACATGCCTTACATGGCATGCTAGCCAATACAACCTATCCTAGCCTATCAGGCACTAGTGTGTATTGGGATTTTGTTGAGTTACCAAGTCAAATACTTGAGAACTGGTGCTATGAAGAGGAAACATTAAAATTATTTGCCACACATTATAAAACTGGCGAGATTATACCAATGGAACTCATTGAAAAAATTAAAACCTCAGCAACATTCCATGAAGGTATGCAAACATTACGTCAATTAAGTTTTGGCATGCTTGATATGGCATGGCACGCAAACGAATTACCACAGACTATAACTTCTGTAAAAGATTTTGAGACCAAAGCATTTGCTGGGACAAACCTTTATCCTGAAGTGAAAGAAAATTGTATGAGTACAGCTTTTGCCCATATCTTTCAAGGTGGTTACTCCTCTGGTTATTACAGTTACAAATGGGCAGAAGTATTAGACGCTGATGCTTTTGAATACTTTAAAGAAGAAGGTATTTTTAATAAAACGGTTGCCAATAAATTTAAAGCATTTGTATTATCACAAGGTGGTACAGAGAATCCTATGACTTTGTATAAACGTTTTAGAGGTCAAGAACCGAAACCCGAAGCGCTATTAAGACGTTCTGGGTTATTGAAATAAGTAGACAAATAATACCAAAAAAGCTTCTTGAAGTAGATTTTAATTTTAAGTTTAATAATCTTGAGACAGCAATACAGTCGGTGTTAAAGTCATGATATATTTCTCATTTTTTTACCCTATTTTTATTCTTCTAAATTTAAGCCAAATTAATGGCTAAACATAAAATAAATCCTAACGATTGGATTAAGCTATATTCAGATTATCTCTTTAATTATACGATATCTCGTGTGAGTGATAGAGAAATAGCTCAGGATTTAGTTTCAGAAACCTTCTTAGCAGGACTTAAATCTATGTCTAATTTTAAGGGTGAGGCTACTGAACGCACTTGGTTAGTAGCAATACTCAAAAGAAAAATTATCGATCATTACAGAAAGACAAACTCTAACAAAGGTAAGGCCGAAGTACGCATGTCATACAGTAGTGATTCTGAAACTGAAGGCGATTGGCTAGAAGAACGTGTTGCTGATCCTTATGATAAAACAGCAGAGGATACTATTGAAAACACTGAACTAGGATTAGCTATATACGACTGCTTAAGTAAGTTACCTGAAAAACAAGCTAAGGTTTTTAAAATGAAAACCTTATTAAATCATGAAACTGAAGCCATTTGTAATGAATTAAATATTACTGCGTCTAATCTTTGGGTTTTAATCCATCGTGCAAGAACAGCTTTGGCTAGTTGCATGGAAGAAAATTGGTTTAAAAAATGAAAAAGAGTATTTTATTTATAAGCTGCGAAGAAGCACATAACATCTGCGACAAAAGTCAGTATGGTGAAGCTACAGGATGGGAACGTGTAAAACTAGGAATTAGATTGTGTTGGTGTAAGGTGACTAGAGCTTACACTAAAAAGAATAATAAGTTAACAGACGTAATTAATAATTCTAAAATAGATTGTTTAGACGATAGCGAACTAAAAAAAATAAAACAATCATTTGAAAAAGAGTTAAGTAATTAAAAGTAGAATTACAAGCCAAATAATTGGCAAAGCTTCTACCCAAAAAGCACTGTAATATTTAGATTGCTTCTCAGAAGAAAAAATTAAAAATAAAAACATTAAAAATGTAATTATTAGAGCAGAAATTACAGAACTATAAACTAATTCATTTTTATAAAATTCTAAAAACAGAAAAACCAATAACAATAACATTCCTATTATTTTGGTTTTTTTTAAGCCTATCTTTTGAGGTATTGTTGATAGTTTCAAGCTATCATATTTCAAGTCTCTTATTTCAAAAGGTATCATTAAAGCGATAACCAAACAAAATCTTTGAAAAACTGTTATTACGACATCAGTAGAAAACTCTACTTCAGCATTTAATAGCGGAATCAAAACCGTAACTAAACTCCATACCAAACCAATAATATAAACTTTAACTCCACCAACTTCTCGTAGATTTTGATGCTCATCAAACAAATACTTTTTTGGAATTAGAGGTATTGCATATAAGAATGTAACTAAACCAAGCACTAAAATTAGAATACAAGTATTTGATTTAAGTTGAAAAAAATAATAACTCATCAAAATAAAAGCAATAGCAGAGAAAACTTGAATAACCCTCAGCCAATTAGCTAAATTCCGATGATGAAATTTTGTTAAACCAAAGTACTTAACAAAGTTATAGCCTGAAATTGATGCTAATAGTATAAAATAAAGTGCATTTGTATCATAAGACAATTCAAACTGAATAATTGTAACCCAAGTCATAGAATAAACGGCTAATGCTACATGAACACTGCTGTTTATATAAAAATTAAAAATAGCCTTTAACACCTTCACAACGTAAAAATAACTAAAGTGTTAATAACGTATAGTTTCGGTTAAAAACTTTAGTATTCGTTAACTAAAAAAAAGAGCATATTGCGTATTTTTGCATATCAAAAAAAAGCTACGAAAAAGAATGGACACAACATCTTTTGCATTACGTCATATTGGCCCAAGCCCACTAGAGCAAAAAGCCATGTTAAACACCATTGGTGTTACTAGTATAGAGCAGTTAGTTTCAGAAACTGTACCGGCAGACATTAGACTTGAGAAAGATTTAGACTTAGAAGCTGCTATGAGTGAACAAGAGTACCTAAATCATATCTATGAATTGTCAAAACTGAATAAAATTTTTAAATCTTATATCGGTTTAGGATATCACCCTTCCAACTTACCTGCTGTAATCCAACGAAATATTTTAGAAAACCCCGGATGGTATACTGCTTATACGCCATATCAAGCAGAAATTGCACAAGGACGTTTAGAAGCTTTGCTTAATTACCAGACAATGGTAATAGACTTAACAGGTATGGAAATAGCTAATGCTTCACTACTAGACGAGAGTACAGCTGCTGCCGAAGCTATGAGTTTATTATTTGCAGTTAGAGAACGAGCTCAGAAAAAGGCAGGTGTTAATAAATTCTTTGTATCAGATTTAGTATTACCACAAACCATTGATTTATTAGAAACAAGAGCTACTCCTATTGGTATTGAATTGGTAATAGGTAATGAAGTGGAATTTAATTTGTCAGAAGAATATTTTGGTGCTTTATTACAATATCCAGGGAAAAATGGTCAGATAACAGACATAAAATCATTCATAAAAGAGGCTAATGAATACAATATCAAAGTTGCTGTTGCTGCAGATATTTTAAGCCTAATTAAACTTGAAGCACCAGGTGAATTTGGGGCAGATGTCGTTGTTGGTACAACGCAACGTTTTGGAATACCAATGGGCTATGGTGGTCCACACGCTGCCTATTTTGCTACAAAAGAAAAATATAAACGAGATGTTCCTGGACGTATCATTGGTGTTACCAAAGATTTAGATGAAAATCGCGCATTACGTATGGCACTCCAAACTCGCGAACAGCATATTAAAAGAGATAAAGCAACATCTAATATTTGTACAGCACAAGTTTTATTGGCTGTAATGGCAGGAATGTATGCTGTATATCATGGACCTAAAGGATTAGAATTTATTGCTAATAAGGTTACAAATTCTACTTCAACTTTAGCAAGCTCCTTAGTTGATTTAGGTTTAGAACAAGTGAATTCACATTATTTTGATACGCTTCAAATCAAAGCTGATGCTGTCAAAACAAAGTATGAAGCTGAAAAAAGAGAAGTTAACTTTCATTATCCAGACACAAATACAGTCACAATCGCTGTAAATGAAACAACAACAATTAGTGATTTAAATAAAATTATTGAAATTTTTGAAGTTGTTTCAGGAAATACAGTAGCAAAAATTAAAGAGATTTCTGAAATTCAAACTATTCCAGATACATTAAGGCGTACCTCAGAGTTTTTAACTTATGATGTATTTAACAAGTACCATTCTGAGACAGAGTTGATGCGCTACATCAAACGTTTAGAACGTAAAGATTTAGCATTAAACCATTCTATGATTTCTTTAGGTTCATGTACTATGAAACTAAATGCAGCATCTGAAATGTTACCATTAAGTTGGAGTAATTGGGGCAATATGCACCCATTTGCACCGGTATATCAAGCTGCTGGTTACAAAGTAATGCTTAATGCATTAGAAAATCAACTTACTGAAATAACAGGTTTTTCAGGCACATCTTTACAACCAAATTCTGGTGCTCAAGGAGAGTTTGCTGGATTGATGGTTATTAGAGCTTATCATCTTTCTCGGGGAGATGACCACAGAAATATTTGCTTAATTCCTTCTTCTGCTCACGGGACTAATCCTGCGAGTGCTGTAATGGCCGGAATGAAAGTAGTTGTAACTAAAGCATCGGAAGATGGAAATATAGATGTTGACGACCTAAGAGAGAAAGCTGAATTACATAAAGATAATTTAGCAGCATTGATGGTAACATATCCATCAACTCATGGTGTTTATGAGTCTGCGATTAAAGAAATCACTCAAATTATTCATGACAATGGTGGACAAGTCTACATGGATGGTGCCAACATGAATGCTCAAGTTGGTGTTACTAATCCAGGTAATATTGGTGCTGATGTTTGTCATCTTAATTTACACAAAACATTTGCCATACCACACGGTGGTGGTGGACCAGGAGTTGGCCCTATATGTGTTGCCGAGCAATTGGTACCATTTTTACCAGGAAATGCTATCATTAAAACTGGTGGTCATCAGTCTATATCGGCTATATCGGCAGCACCTTTTGGTTCTGCATTAGCTTGCGTTATTTCTTATGGTTATATCAAAATGTTAGGCGCAAAAGGATTGAAACAATCTACCGAAGTTGCCATCTTAAATGCTAATTATATTAAAGAACGATTGGAAGGTTATTACCCAACCTTATATGTCGGTGAAAACGGTCGCGCAGCTCACGAAATGATTATTGATTGTCGTGCTTTTAAAGAAAATGGTATTGAGGTTGTAGATATAGCAAAACGATTAATGGATTATGGTTTTCACGCGCCTACAGTATCTTTCCCAGTTGCCGGTACTATGATGATTGAGCCAACAGAAAGTGAAAATAAAGCTGAAATGGATCGTTTTTGTGACGCTATGATTTCTATCAGAAAAGAAGTTGATGAAGTATCAATAGAGGAGCCAAATAACGTACTTAAAAATGCACCTCACACTATGACTATGCTAACTTCTGACGAATGGTTATTTCCTTACTCAAGAGAGAAAGCAGCATTTCCATTAGAATTTGTTGCTGACAATAAATTCTGGCCAACAGTAAGACGTGTTAATGAAGCTTATGGCGATAGAAATTTAATTTGTAGCTGCGCTCCTATTGAAGAGTACATGGAAGCGTAAACCTTAAACATACAAACACAAAAAAGCATCCAATATTGGATGCTTTTTTTATGGTTTATGTACTAAAACAATTTAAAACTAAGAATATCAAAAAAAATAAGTGGTTTTTAGACTTTAAAGACTGTAAATTCATTTTATTAATTAGTTTAGTAAATTAGTTATATCAAATAATAAAAAAATGGCCATAAAAATAACAGGAACAGGAAGTTATATACCTAAAAGTATTGAGCGTAATGAAGATTTTCATAATCACAAATTCCTTAATGCTGACGGATCTGGAATTGATTATCCTAATGAAGTTATTGTAGAAAAATTTAAAGCTATCACAGGTATAGTTGAACGTCGTTATGCCGATGAACAATTAACATCCTCAGACCTTGGTTTTCTTGCTGCACAAAAAGCAATTGACGATGCAGATATAGACATGGAAACCATTGATTATATTATTTGTGCACACAACTTTGGAGATGTAAGGCACAACACTACTCAGAGTGATATCCTACCCTGTTTAGCATCGAGAATAAAATATCGTTTACGTATTAAAAATCCAAAATGTGTGGCTTATGATATTCTATTTGGGTGTCCTGGATGGGTCGAAGGTGTTATACAAGCACAAGCATACATAAAGGCAGGAATGGCTAAAAGGTGTCTTGTGATCGGTAGTGAAACCTTATCGCGTGTTGTTGATAAACATGACAGAGACTCAATGATATACTCTGATGGTGCTGGAGCCAGTATTATCGAATCGACTGATGATGAAGGAGGAATTATAACTCATGAAACAGCTTCATTTACTTATGATGAAGCTTATTATTTATTCTTTGGAAAATCTAATAATAAAGATCTTGATACTGATACACGTTACATAAAAATGCATGGTCGTAAGATTTATGAATTTGCATTAACTAACGTGGCTCAAGCTATGAAAGACTGCTTAGACAAAAGTGGAATTGATATATCTGAAGTAAAAAAAGTACTTATCCATCAAGCTAATGAAAAAATGGATGAAGCCATTATAAAACGTTTCTACAGACTTTATAAAGCAAAAGCTCCAGAGAATATTCTGCCAATGAGTATTCATAAGCTCGGTAATAGTTCTGTTGCTACGGTTCCTACTCTTTTTGATTTGATAAGAAATAATAAACTAGATAATCACGAAATTAATAAAGGCGATGTTATTATTTTTGCAAGTGTTGGCGCTGGTATGCATATTAATGCCATCGTTTATAGGTATTAATTGCTCTTCTGCTTTCAGAAAAATACATGTATAAAAAAAAACCTCATAGACGCTATAAGCTTACACTTCAGTTTTTAGAATCTCACATTTCTACATCAGAAACAATTTTGGATTTAGGAGTAGAAAATCCTTTTACTAAAGTAATGAAAGACCATAATTATGTGGTTAAAAATACTAAAGGTGAAGATTTAGACAGCGATACATCTACTATTGAAAATTCAGATGCTACGGTAGTCACCGCCTTTGAAATATTTGAGCATTTATTATCTCCATATACAGTTTTAAAATCTATAAAAGCAGATAAACTAGTCGCAAGCATTCCGATGCGATTGTGGTTTTCATCTGCATATCAAAGTAAAACTGACATGTGGGATAGACACTACCACGAGTTTGAAGATTGGCAGTTTGATTGGCTTTTAGAAAAAGCGGGTTGGAAAATTATAGATTCAAAAAAATGGACGCACCCAACAAAAAAAATTGGAATCAGACCAATTTTACGTTGGTTTACACCGCGTTACTATATTGTTTACGCAGAACGAATTAAAAATTCTAAAGACTAATTTTAAAATTCCAAATCGGTTTGTTTAGATTTGGAGAAAGAAATTTAAAGATTGAGATTTTATATCGTTATACCTGCTCATAATGAAGAAGATTCTATTGCACTAACTTTAGAATCTCTAGTTAATCAAACACTATTACCAAATAAGATTGTTATTGTTAACGATAACTCCATAGACGATACTCAAACCATTGTTGAAGGGTTTTCAAAAAAACACGATTGCATTACTCTGGTAAATAATAAATCTTCAGATTTACATCTCCCAGGAACAAAAATTATAAATGCCTTTTATAAAGGCTATGATATACTAGATGATAACTTTGACATAATTTGCAAGTTTGATGCTGACCTGATTTTTCCAGTCGATTATCTAGAAAAACTATCTCTACAATTTAGCACAAATGAAAAATTAGGCATGGCTGCTGGTTTTTGTTATATCCAAAAAAATGAAGAGTGGATTATAGAGGGATTCACAAACAAAGACCATATCAGAGGTGCGCTAAAAGCTTACAGAAAAGAATGCTTTAATAATATTGACAAATTAAAACCCTCTATAGGATGGGATACTGTTGATGAACTTTTAGCCAAGTTTTATAAATGGCAAATTAAATTAGATGATTCGCTTAAAGTCAAGCACTTGAAACCAACAGGGTCTACTTATAATAAAGCATCAAAACATCTTCAAGGAGAAGCCATGTATAAAATGCGATACGGTATTATCTTAGGGGTATTGACAGGTTTAAAAATGGCGTGGGGAAAAAAATCATTGTCTTATTTTTTTGACTATACTCTTGGATACCTTAAAGCCTTATTTAATAAAACAGATTATATAGTTACAAAAGAACAAGGCAAATTTATACGTAACTATCGCTGGATAGGAATTCGCTCTAAGTTCTTTTAATCCAATACAAATCCTAAAGGTGTTCCAGTCGCTCCGTTTGGAAAACTAATTCCCAATAATGCTGATATCGTTGGTGCAATATCTGGAATAACTGTTTTTTGAAGTGTTTCACCTTGCTTTATACCTTTTCCAAAAAATAATAATGGTACATGTGTGTCGTAATTAAGTCCACTACCATGGGTAGAACCTGTTCTACCATATGCTATGTGTGCTATATCGTCTACCATAATAACGTCACCTGAGCGTTTTTGATTAAATCCATTTTGCAATAATGCTTCAATACCGGTTGAGAAATTAGTGGAGTTCATAGTGGTAGCCGTATAAACTTTTGCAATGTTTGGATAACTAATTTGCTCATCGACTAAATCTTGCTCTACTTGATGAAGGTTAAGATTTAGTTCTTTTAACTTTGATTTATTAAAGAAAATCTGATTATTACTAACATTCTCGACAACATCTTTTGTACCATATTTTTCTTCTAAAAAAGCTGTGAATTTTTTCTTTCTTGAGTTATAATCTAAATATCCTGCTGGTATTTTTACTGATTGTAAATATGATGGCACATTTACCGCACCATGGTCCGCAGTCAAAAAAACCGTATACTCTCCAACTCCAACCTCAGTATCCAAAAACTCAAAAAAGCGTTCAAGGTCTTTATCTAGCCTTACATATGTGTCTTCGACTTCTTTAGAATTGACACCAAAGTTGTGACCGACATAATCCGTTGATGAATAGCTCAATGTCAAAATATCTGTAGTTGAATCTTTTCCTAAAGCCTCTCCTTTTACTGATGCTATAGCAAA
>ERZ1046568.2704-NODE-2704-length-11233-cov-6.704867_pt1 | contig 11233 bp, 9 predicted proteins | sample MGYA00383092_ERZ1046568 | MGnify/ENA primary metagenome ERZ1046568 (study PRJEB29581, sample SAMEA5548362) | metagenome | biome: marine; feature: coastal; material: water | depth 1 m | study: Short-term variability in the microbial, nano- and picoplankton... | reverse complement strand
TGATAATATACAACCGTTAATACTCTTGTTTTTTTACCTATATAAAATTGCGAATATGATGCTAAACTTAATCTTAGGTTTTGAATTTCAACTAATGAATTTGCTGATTCTTGATAAATCTCTTTTTCATAGAATGCACCATATGCTAAATCAGAGTAATTCGATTTATTTTTTGTACTTAAAAGTCCTTGTCTAAATCCACCACCAGATAATAACCTACTATTTAGTTTTAAAGAAATTGTATTTTGCATTTGATAAAAAATGTACAAAGAATGGGATTTAATAGCGTAGTTATATCTTAGTTGTCCGCTGATATCAGACGATAGAACAGAGTTGTCCTGGTTCAAATATTCATAATTAGCAAATCCTCGTATTAAATGCCTATCAACTTTTTTCCCAATTAGAATACTGCTATTTAATTGAATTAAATCAATATTCCCATATTTTAAATCACCTTCAAGGTTACCTCTGTAGTATATTGAGCTATCAATTTCTTTCATAAGAGATTCAGTATTTAATATGGCTTGGGAGTTTCCTCTTACACTTATAAATAGACCAACAATTAATATTAAATATTTGTATTTCATTCTCTTATTTTTATAACAAGCCAAATCTTTAATGTTTCATTGTGAAGGGTCTAATAATTTATTCATTCTTATAAATAAAGTTTAGCTGTCACAAGAGTATTAAAAATTCATTAATCTATTTAAAAATTACAAAATGATTTACAGGATTACCTTCTATTTAAATATATTTATATTCGAAAAATAAATGAATTTTAAAAATGAAAAAACTGAAATTCCTTGCCCAGCAGGAGGAAGAGCAATTAGAACCACTTATGGTGATTTACCTTATTACACGGAAGATATTGAAAGATTTTTAAATCAAGGTATTGAATTTTGAGTTTTTTAAGAAAAATACTTTTCGATCAAACTTCACGACAGGGTAGAATTTTTGAAATTTCTATACAGTCTCTAATTATAATTTCTGTATTAAATTTCTCTATTCAAACAATTCCAGACTTACCACTGAAAGTTATTGATTTATTAGACTTGGTTGAATTTATATCTGTAATCATTTTTTCAATAGAGTATATTTTGAGAATTTATTTTTCGAAGAGCAGTATTAAATTTATGTTTAGTTTTTTTGGGGTTATAGACCTCTTAGCTATACTCCCATTTTATTTATCATTAGGTATTGATTTAAGATCAATCCGTGCTATCAGACTTTTCAGGATATTCAGGGTACTTAAGTTACTTAGATATTCTAAGGCAATAGACAGATTAAAAATGGCTTTTTTTGAAGTAAAAAATGAATTACTAATTTTTTCTGTAGCATGTTTGTTTTTTCTTTACTTTTCTGCTGTAGGGGTTTATTTTTTTGAAAACGAAGTACAGCCTGAGAACTTTAAATCTATTTTCCATTCAATGTGGTGGGCAGTTGCAACATTAACTACTGTTGGTTACGGGGATGTATATCCTGTAACTTTAGGTGGAAGAATTTTTACATCTATAGTGATTTTTCTTGGGTTAGGTTTAATTGCTATTCCTACAGGACTAATAGCATCCTCTTTTGGTAAAGCATTCAATAAAGATGATGAATAATTTAATTTCTAAATACGTTCATTACTTTTGAATTTGTTATGGAAAATTTAAGACTAATGGTTCGCATTTTTAAAATCTGTAAGTGAAACATTTTCAACTCAGGTGAAACATAAGTGAAACATTTACCCATCAAAAGTGAAACATTTGATAGATTTACAAAACTTACATATTTGAAAATAGCTGATTTAGAATGAATTATAAAATATTTGAAAATAAATGGTGGAGACGCCGGGAGTCGAATCGGGGTCCGGATCGGAATAGAAGTGTGCTGAAGACATAGTAGAAGCAACCTTAGAGTTTCAAAGATTTATTAGTGATACAGCAAAGCAGTTTGCAGAAGAAGGAAAAGAGTTCTTTCGAATGCGGATTGGCGTACATAGTGGCCCTCTTGTTGCTGGTGTAGTGGGTAGTAAGATGTTTGCCTATGATATTTGGGGGGATTCTGTAAATATCGCTGCTAAAATGGAGCAAGTTGGGGAGCCTGGTAGAGTAAATGTTTCTGAAACAGTTTATGAAAAACTCAAAGGGAAGTGTGCTTTTGAGTATAGAGGAGAAGTAGAAGCAAAAAACAAAGGAGAGATGCAGATGTATTTTCTTTCTACTTAATGCTAACCACTTTAGATCAATTTAATAAACCTACATTCTTGTCATCTAGTTAAATTCCATAAATGTAGAATGGGATTGAAATGATTTTTTATAGCCTATTGTTATTGACAATAATGTGAAGAAGGACCTGGTTTACAGTAGCGTTTTGTGATGATATAATGCTTATGCTATTAGCCTGTCCATGGCACCTAAACTTTCCAAGTCTATGTTTGGAAGTAATATTTTACTTACTCCAGCCTTTTTCGCATTAGAGATTACTTGTGTAATATCCTCATGGAATTCTTTGGCATATAAATGTGCGTGTGTATCTATCATGGGTACAAAAAAAGCTCCTCACCGCAAAACGATGAGGAGCTTGTATTTTAAATTTAAGAAATCTTACTTAGATACTGTAATTCTCTTTGTTGCAAAGTAATCTCCATTCTTAACCTGTACGAAGTAAACTCCGTCTGCTACTGCTGACATATCTACATTGTACGTTCCATTAAGATTATCGATAATTTGTACATCAAGTACATTACCTAATATATCTCCAACCTTTACAATCACATCTGATGCATTCTCAACTGTTACGTTGAACTTACCTGATGTTGGGTTAGGATATACATTAATCATTTCATTGTTTTCTGTAAGCTCAGCTACTCCTGCTAGGTCAATTGATACCTCTTGGCACTCTTCGCTCCAGCAATCTCCTTTTCTAGTCGCTAAACAAACTGTGAAAGTTCCTCTATCTACATTAGGATAAGTGTAAGTAGGATCTGCTTGATCTGCTTTACCTCCTTGACCAAAGGTCCATCTGTATGCATCATTTGCATCTTCTGTTGAGTTAAAGCTAACCTCTCTACCTGAAGTAGCAACGCTAAACGATGCATCTGGAGAAGGCTGTACTACAACCTGCTTAGTGATAGCATCTGAACATCCACCGTCTACAATCGCCTCTAGAGTTACATTGTAAATCTTAGCTTCTGTATAGGTGTGCTTTCCTGCTAAGTCTGTAGAAGAGTTTCCGTCTCCGAAGCTCCATACATAAGATAAGTTACCTGCAGCTACTGTAGACTTGTTAGTAAACACAGCTTCATCTCCGTCACACACATTTTGTGCATCGAAATCTGCAACTGCTTGTAGTACTACATCTACATCTTTAGTGATTGAACTCTCACAACCGTTTTGGTCAGAGATAGTCAAAGTTACTTGCTTAGTTCCTACTCTTTCAAATAGGTAAGATGGGTTCTCTTGGTTCGTTGCGTCCTCACCGTTGAAATCCCAAGTGTAAGAACTGTTTTGTCCGTTGTTTGGAACTGAACCTGTTCTAGTAAAGTTAATCGGTGTAAGGTTACACGCTCTATCAAAAGTAAAGTCTGCCTCTGGAGACTCACTTAATGTTACTGTTCCTTGGAATGAATTTGCACAACCAAACTCAGAAGTTGCTGTTAAAGTAACCGTCTTAGTACCTGGTGTAGCAAATGAAAATGATGGGTTCATAGATCTAGACTCTCCTTCTCCATTGAAGTCCCAAGCAAATCCCATGTTCGCTTCATTCTCAATAGTAGAGTTGTTTAAGAAATCAACTGGAACGAAGTTACACTCACCTTGACTAGCAAAGCTAGCAGCTGGCAACTCAAACTGGTATGCATTCTTAGTAAGTTCAGCATCACATCCGTTTGCAGAAGCAATCATCGTGATTGTTCTCTGACCTGGTGTTCCAAACGTATACGAAGGACTATTTCCTGTAGTGTTAAACTCACCACCGAAATCCCAAGTGTAGGTAATGTTACCGGTAACACCTGCTGGTAAGTCAGTACTGTTATCTATAGTGATTGGAGTACCTTCACAAGCATTCAATACCTTAAAGTCAGCTATTGGTTTTGGTGTAATATTGATATTCTGAGTTAAATCATACGTGAAGATTGGGTAGATACCATTGGCAACGGTCATTGTTACTGGTACATTACTACCGTACTCTTCATATTGGTAGAAACCATCTTTGATATCTGAGTTATCTTCTGTAGTTCCACTTGGATCATTGAAGTCCCATCTAGTAGTGATAAAGTCTAGGCCTAATAGCGTAGAAGTATTTCTAAACTCAGCAACATCTCCTAAACAGATATCAGTAAAAGTAAATGATGGTACTGGTGTGTGTGGTATAAACAACCATCTTCCAAATGAAGTATCACATCCTGCAGCTACAGAGGTAGCTGTAACTTCTACAAATACCATAGAATCTGATAATGAAGCAGCTGGATCAACCGTTACTACTTCACCATTTAAGCTAAATCCTAAACTAGTTACATCTGTACCGTTTGCAGTTCTAGCTTCTATGCTGTAAGTATATGCTGCTCCTGGAGCTGCAGTAAACCCAGTTTGTGTAGGTCTCTCGATATCATAGTTGATTTCATATCCATTTACTGTAACGTCAGGACTAGCCATTGTACCTCCTCTGATGTATCCATCCCAAGCCGTAGCATCCGGAGTCAATAATCCTCCTGATGGCACTGCTATAACATTGAATGTTTGAGTTACTGTGTTATCACTAGCGTCATCATCACAGAAAGCACCTACAGTGATTGTATTTGCTCCTGGCTTGAATAAGAAAGGAGGATTATCGAATTCATAGTTAACCGTAGAATTAGCTCCTACAGTATCTATTTTTTCAATCATATCATCTCCGTTATTCAAGTTGTAGTAAATACGAGTACCAATAAGGTCTACTCCGTAAGGATTAGTTATATCCATAGTGATGTCTGGTTGAGTGTTACCACAGATGTCTGAAACAGTAACGTGCACCAAGTTGTCAGCAGAGTAATTCGTGAAAAACTCAGTTACTCCTGGATCTGGTCCACAAGCAGTTCTGTCAGCACCAGTAATATCCTTATCACCAAATCCTGCAAGGCCAATGTTACCAATGGCTGGGTTTTGTGGAGCCCAATCTCCATTTGTTGGATCTGTTAAGTCTGGATCTGTTTCTAATCCATTCAAATCAAAACCGGCATCTGCCCAATTAGTTCCTAGTGGAGATCCGGTTGTCCCAATAACATTTAGCACAGTATCCCCATATCTCGTAGTTCCGAAATTAAAAGGAATCGTAGTATGGTATATATTATTGTCAATAGTACTAGGTAGGGTTGTAGAATTAACCCAAGCCCCAATTGAGTAGGTTATTTGTGCATCGGTATTATCTGAAAAGATATTGTTGACCAAATTATAATCATCGTCAACTTCACCGTTTATGTTTATATAGGTGCCTACATTGTAGTAGGCTGAATCTTCTACATAAAAGGTGTTGTGAGCTATGTTGATGTTTTTAGCAGCCCAAAACATATATACTCCATAGTTTCGACCAAATTCTGGAGAACTATTCTCATTGTGTGACATAACATTATTCCTAATGTTCATGTTCTCTGTTCTACTATTGTATACACCGTAGAAATTTCTTCCTTCATTTCCTGTAATCTCATTATCCTCCGTATTTACAAACGCCGTCGCATTAGTTCCGGTAAAACCTGCTTGATAAATGCCATAAAAAGTGGAAGATGATCCACTTTGATTGTCATCAATCGTATTTCCTTTTACGGTGTACTCATCTCCTTGTGAGCCCTGGTTCGCGTAATTATAAATCCCATAAAAAGTACCGTTTGATTCCAAGTTTTCTATGGTATTACTATCTATTCTACCTCCTTGTTGATATTCTATACGCATACCATAGCCAATTCTAATTGCATCATTGCTATGAACCCGGTTTCCTACAAACTCATTATCTACACCATTTCTCACTAGGAAACCTGCGTGATTGAAATCTCGAATCTCATTATTTCTAAAAATATTTCTACTCGGAAGTCCATTATTACTGATGTAACCTGATACCAAAACACCTGCATTTACTACATTATTGTTAGACGCAGAACCGTTCCACATCTTATTATTTTCAATTATGTTATCTGAAGCATTTCCTCTCCACCAGGAATTTGTGCCATTTTCAGCCATGTATATGTATGCTGACTGAGCCTGAACGGTACTTGTTGAAGTACCTTCCCCATCGGTCATGACTAATTCGCAATTTCTTATAATATTGAAATTTGCATTAAGACCAAATCTGAAGCAAAATGCCGCATAATTTGTCCTGCTACTTGAACTTGTCACTTTAAGATTATCAAATATAAGATATTGGGTTCCTTCTAAATAAATACCATACTCATCAGACTTAATTTCATTTCCATTTCCATTGATAGTTACCGTTTGAGTAGCACTAACCCCAGAAATTCTTCCAAAATCAAGTTCGCCCTCATATGGACCTGAACCAGCCACTACGTTTACGATTACAGCACCTGAAACACCGTCATCATCTAGAGTGTCTGCAAGCTCTTGAAAGCTCTGGAAGTTTGTTCCGCTCTTTACTGAAGCAGAATCAATGGTATACGTACCACTGAGCTGTGCCATCGCAGATCCTGCAAAAAATAAGGAGCCCACTACAGCCAGCATTTTTAATTTGAAAAGCCAATTTCGTTTGTAATTTTTTTTCATACGCTAAAGATTGTTTTACGTTTCTTAAATTTAAGTGCATCAAAATTATATAAAAAACCGAAACAGCAATACCTCAATGTTAAATAATTGCTAAATATCACTTGTAATGATAATATATCGACTTTGCACAACTTCTGTGCTATCCGTTTTGCTGTTGAAATCATCATTTTTCCAATGATCCAGAAAGATAGTTTTCTCACTTTTAATTAATGGCAGTAATTTTTACTCTTCTTACCTCCTACTAGAAGCACATCCACCGAAAGTGTATCAGAAACATACTCTTGAACATAGTCTAGGAATAAATAACTCTTAGATCTGTGCCATAAGACTCCGTTTCCTTCAAATTGAACGTCTCATATTAATTGCTTGCTTTTAGATAATCCCAATGGAATCATCTTAAACTCTTTATCTATTCTGGCATTTAAAGCATATGGTTCCAAAATAAAATCATACGTATTGGATTGCTTGTAACTTGAAGAGCTTACCAAAACTGTCAACTTTTCCTGTCTTTTTAACCCAACTAAGGTTTGATTTCAGACATGAAAAACGACGACTTCATCTTTATTCAGTTTGTTCTCATACCTCAAATAATAAATCAAGAATAGAAACACAGTTCCGACCACAAACCACCAACCTCGGACCACCTGAAACTTGAGCGTAATCGTGATGGTAACGACAAAACAGTAAAGCAAAATCATCTGAACAAATGAAATATGAACTCCATCAAAAAAAGCATAAGGTATATCTTGAATAACGCGCACTACCCAAGAAACAAACTCGATATAAATGCTTGCTAAAGTCGAAAATGCTTCTGACAAAATATCTGAAAAAATACTTACACCTATAGCTAAAAGTGAGCAGTAAAGTATTACAGTAATGCAGGGAATAACAATAAGATTAGAAATGAAAAATAGATTTGGATACTGATGAAAGTAATATAAGCCCAATGGAAAAGTAGTAATCTGTGCGGCAACACTTACAGCAAGCAGAGAAGCTACTTTATCTTGTAACCAAGATTTAGCTGGCACCCAAGAACGAAAGATGTCTTTGTAGTAAACAATACCTAAAACAGCTAAGTAGGAAAACTGAAACCCCACCTGGAACAAATTATAAGGATCAAGGACCAACAACACAAATGCCGACAAGGCTAATGTGTTATAAATATTTGACTGTCTGTTAAAGGCCTTTGCAGCTACAACTGTGCTGAACATAATAGTAGCTCTGCTAACCGAAGGAGCAAAGCCTGTTAGCAAACAATAGAAAAACAGGCATAAAATGATAATTATAGATTTAAAAATCAATAACCGACCAGTGCTTTTGCTTACCCCAAGAATTAAGTTTAAAAGTAAAAAGATAATCCCCACGTGCAGTCCTGAAACTGCCAAGACGTGAACAGTACCAGTATGTGAAAATGCTTTTAACCATTCTTTATTTAGATCCTCCTTATATCCAAATACTAGTGCTTTGGCAACACCGCGTATATCCTGGTTTGGGAAAAGAGTATTAAATCGCTGTATTAAATAGTCGCGAATCTCATAGCTAAATTGCCAGATGAGAGATGTCTGGTTAGAACCTAGAAATACCCAAGAAGTAGAATCTACAAACTCCTGATGATAAATATTTTGATTAGCATAGTACTGCTTAAAATCAAACTGATATGGGTTTTTTGGCTCATTGATGGACGATATGAATTTCCTAAGCACCAAATAATCACCGTACTTGATTCTATTACTCAAACTACTCTTAGCAAAATACAACTGTGCTTTCCCCTTTACTAAAACCGTGTCAGATACTCCTTGTAATTGGCAAAGCTCCACTGTACAACCTATGGATTTCTGTTTTTGCTCTGGTTGGTTAATTACTCTGACCACCAATTCCCCTTCTTTATCTTGAAAATTGGAATAATGTGAGGCATAGTTCTCTTCATTATGAAAATTAGTAATAATTAACCCTGACAAAAAGTATGAAAATAAAATAAGTACAGATAACCCTCTTTGTACCTTCAGGTTGATATTCAACCTTAAATAATGATGAACAGAAATGAGAATAATGAGAGCGGAGACAAGTCCTAATGCGATATATAGAATCGGGACTTGTAAATATCCAGAACTAATAATTCCGGCAATGAAAGGTATAAGAATCCTGACTATTGGGATATGCCGCCAAGCATACACCTTCTATTCTTTATGTTTTCTGTACATCAAAACCTTTAGTTCGTCTTTTAGGTCTTCATTTTCCCAAGACAAGCGATCTTTGGCCTCGTGATAAATTGCAAATGCTGCTTCTCTACCTTCAGCATTATCCAATTGGGACATAAACTCTTTATAACTAGAAGCATCTCCATCAAAAAACTCAGATTGAAACTCAAAGCGTTTAGCTACCGATATTGCTCTAGGAACACTTGTGATAGGTTTGCTATTAAACTTTTCAAATAATGAGAGCATCTCGTCTTCAGGAGTGTCATTTGAAGGTTTGGTTTTAACCGGATTTTTGACTTTACTTTTTTTAGTACTTCTATCTTCAGTTTGATTGGTAGTAATTAAACTCTCAGCATCTACATCTTCGATTTGAGTCTCTATTTCAGGAGTAAACTTGGGAATGGGTTCAGCACTTTTACGTTGAGGTTTTTCAGACACTGGAGGGCTCATGGTGGTCTTAAGTTTACCCATCAAAGCAAGCTTATTCACTTCGTCATAAAGTTCGATACACTGCTTTCTCAATACATCTATATCAAGCTGAGATATTTTTTCTGTACGCAAGCTTAGTCGGTCATTTTGTACACCCATCAATCCCAAAAGCTCATCTATATTCTCGTGAATCTGTTCTCTGCTCATATTATTGCTACGAATAAAATCAAATAATATTACTTTCGACAACCGATATTAACAGGGCGTGTTTATAGAGCCAAAAAATAGCAAAGGTTGGATAGAAGTAGTGTGTGGTTCTATGTTTTCAGGTAAAACCGAAGAGCTGATCCGCAGAATAAAACGAGCTCAAATAGCAAAACAGCACGTCAGAATATTTAAACCCAAAATGGAGACCAGATACGATCAAGTGAAAGTAGTATCGCACGATGACAATTTCATCGACTCTTTTCCAGTGGATAGTTCGCACGAAATATTGAAATGGGTAGAAAATATTGAGGTTGTGGGTATAGATGAAGCACAGTTTTTTGATGAAAAACTACCTGAGGTATGTGATATACTAGCAAATAAAGGCAAAAGAGTGATTTTGGCTGGACTAGATATGGACTATCTCGGGAATCCTTTTGGCAGTATGCCTCAACTACTGGCTATGGCAGAATATGTTACAAAAGTTCATGCCATTTGTGTGCAGTGCGGTTCTGTTGCTCAATACTCGTTTAGATATTCTAAAAAAGGAGGGCAAGTACAATTGGGGGAAAAGGATCAATATGAACCTAGATGTAGGGCTTGTTTTCTTAAAGGAATGGAAGTATAACTACAGGATAAACATAAATTAGATCTCCAAAAAATCTATATCTATCATTCAACCCAAAGTATTCTTTATTTTTATTAATCACGAAAAGACTGACTATCATACTTAAAAAAAGTAGCATACTTGGTATCCCAAGAAAATTGGTATAAACAGCAATAGCGACAAATAATAACCCTAAAATCAGAGCTGAAGTAATGACATTCCCAAGTTGTTTGTCGGTATAAAAGCTAGCTGCTGAAAGGGTATTTGTCGCCAGATCTATTTCCTTGTCATATAGAGTGAAGAGTAGTAAGTTGCTTAAATTAATAAAGAAGAGTGGAGCAAAAAGTACAACTATCTTGTCATAGCTATGCAATCCTTTAATACTTGGAACAACAACAAACCCAACTGTAACTACAAAAGCTATGAATACTTCTTTTAAAAAGAAGCGTTTTTTAAACTTATTCGAGGACCAATGATTAACAATAAAATGAATGACGGTCAATACTACCAATAGAAAAATAACTCGATAATATTCTAAACCCACGTAAAAACTTAGTGCAAGTTCGATTGTAAAAGCAATTACTAAGAGTGTAAGAATTATTTTCTTTTGACTAAAATGCTTTCTATGTCTGACACTAACAGCTTTATCCCCCTGTTTTACTCCGTCTAGTAAATGATCAAAGGTGTATATAAACCAGATTCCAATAGCGAATCCAACTGCAACTACCCAATCAATTGTCTTGGTAAATTGCACAGAAACAAACGAGAAAGTAATCAATGAACCAAGGGCTACCCAGATACTGTATGTATTAACAAAATGTAAAATACGAGTAGATAAAGATGAAGTCTGCATAGCAAATCTTCAAAGTGGTTACTCCACAGCTACTACCTTTTCTACTTCTGGAAGGAGTTTTTTAATACTTTCTTCCAAACCTGCTTTCATCGTAAGGTGACTAATATTACAGGTACTGCATGCACCGAGCAGCTTAAGTTTTACTATATGATCTTCATACGAAACCAACTCTACGTCTCCTCCATCCTTTCTTAAAAATGGTCTCATACTCTGT
>ERZ1046568.2694-NODE-2694-length-11248-cov-5.115697_pt1 | contig 11248 bp, 7 predicted proteins | sample MGYA00383092_ERZ1046568 | MGnify/ENA primary metagenome ERZ1046568 (study PRJEB29581, sample SAMEA5548362) | metagenome | biome: marine; feature: coastal; material: water | depth 1 m | study: Short-term variability in the microbial, nano- and picoplankton... | reverse complement strand
GGGTCTTGCTCAGTACCTGAACCCTGTACTCCCATAGAAGCAAGGGGGGTCTCAGCAGGTGCAGCCTCAGTAGGTGCAGCCTCAGTAGGAGTAGGTGCAGTAGGTTGATCAGGTGCAGTACCCTCGCTCCAAACCGTATCAATTAAACTTGCTTCAATACCAGCACGTCTCATGACGCCAACCAGAGTGTTGTTTGCAGTTATAGCGTCTCTAAGCGCAGCAAAATCTGCACTGAGACCACCAGAAGTACGGGCAGGGTGAGGGCTAGGGACACGACGACCTCTGTCATTCAGCAGACCTACAAGACTTCCGTTGTAGTACTCGTTGGCAGCGTAGTTAATAGCATAGATATCACCACGGGAATATACACCAGTGTCAGGATTAATCGTGATGTTTCCTGAGGAGTCTACGTTAAGGTTTCCTCTTGAAAGAGCCGCTTCGGACGTTTTGGCAAGCAGGGCGTACTGAGCCAGCAATGCGTTCCTCACTCTCTCCTCTGTCATTGCGTGTGCTGCTGGGTCGATATTCTTAAGAGCACCTAAGGTATTAAAGAACTCAGGGCTAAACACGCCTTGAAGGTACTGGGGTTCGAACAGTCTGTTAGATGTAGCAATAGTAGCTGTGATCTGACCTGCGCCACCCACAAAACCATTACGTACATCTGGGTCTTGGATACCTCTTCCGTTTGTAGAAGCAACCATAAGACCGTTGGCTACGTCAATAAGGTTTACACGATCTCTTGAAGTAAGACCTGCATCCGCCAGTCTTCTAAGTTGATCTTGTGAAACTGCCAGAGGAGAGTTAATTCTTTCGAGGAAGCTAGGGTCGTGTAGACCATCAGTCGTGATTTCAATAGCCTGTGAAATTGGCATCTGTGCTGGTGGAAGTGTCGTAGTGGTGACAGGAGGGGTAATTACTGACGTAGCAGTAGCTGGCTCATCAGGACTAACAGGGGTCTGATCAAGAGTAGCTGGTTGACCAGTAGCTGCCTGAGGGTCAGGGGCTGGAGGATTAAGGACATCGTTGAATGGTGTGAAGTCTAAGGTAACAGCTTCAAGACCTACTTGACCAACTGCACCAAGAACTTCTTCACGGGAGTCCCTAATAGCACCTTGAATAAGGTCTGCGTTAGCGGTGAAGAACTGAGTACGGCCCTCAGGGGTCTGCAATGCAGCGGCTGCAAGGACTGCGTTAGCGCCACCCTCTTGCCCTGCCTGAGCAAGCAGAACTCTACTTGCCGCCTGTAGCATCTCAGTTGATTGTAAGTCAAGGGTTTGTGCATCTACTGCTTGAACTTGTGCTATGAGGGCATCAAGAGCATCTAGCTTTTCTGAGATAGGATCATACAAGCTTGCATCAACACCAGTTGGTCTGGTCAGTACTGTGCGTAGTACACTAAGGTTGTTCTGAAGACCCATGATAGACTCAACAGATACGTCACCACCACTTGCTTCGATGGACAGTCCTTCCAGAGCTACCTGTGTCAGAGAACCAATTAAGTTATCTGCACGGGCTGCAAATGCTGGAAAGTCTGCGTTAGACCCAGCTGTAAAGGTTGACGCAGCTAGAAGGTCAGCCTCGTTACTCTGATAAATCTGCCATGCCAAAGACATTACAGCTTCTTCTGTAACTGGTTGACCCGATTGCCTGATCTGTCTCTCCGCCAAAGCGATGTAAGCTGGGTTCTCACCCAAGGTTTGCATCATTGTGTTAGATGCGGCATCCATTGGGTCAATGACGTTGATGTCAATACCCGTAGTACGGCGGATAAGGTTAGCTTCTTCTGTACCAATCTGCTGACCGCTCGTCTCGTAATTAGCTACTAGAGCACCTACCCCAGCACGGACAGCTGCGGGGTCACTGACACCGTTAAGAGAGTACAGTCCATCAGCTAAGGCTCCGTAAGCAGCCTGATTAACCTGACCTTGAGTAGGTTGGGCGGCGGCTGCGGCTCTGTTCCTAGCTGCTTCGATACCTAGCAAGCCTTCACCAATACTAGCCAGACCCCCTACTGTATTAGCCAGAGGGCTGACATTAGCTGGTGCGACATACCTAGGGATGTCAACACCTGCATCATTTACTTCAAGGGAGAATCCAGCCATTTTATTACCTCTGCTGTTCCATAATTCGTGCTTCGTATGAAAGCCCAAGTCTCATAGCACTACGCATGATTTGCATGTGTTGATCAGCGTTTACCATGCTTTCTTGAATTGATGTTTTTAGTTCGTTAGTTAGTGGTAAAGCCCAGAGGTAATCCATAGTTTGAAGGTAAAGTTTTGTACCAGTTTCAACGTCCTCAGGGTTACTAGATGTCATATCAGTCAAAGCCTGACGAGATAGTTCTAGTACTTCATTACGGTAGCCTCTGTACTCGTCATTAGCCTCACTTACTATCTCATTGTAGCCATACCAGTTGTTGACCGATGCAATCTGAGCACCGAAAGCAACAGCACCAGCTGCTGACATTCTCTCGTCACCCTCAAAAGTACCTGCTGCCTGTCTGTTAGTTCTACTCTGGTACTGACCAGTGAAGATAAGTTCTCTGATCTTAATTACCTTGTCGTAAGTAGAGATGTTTCTCAAGGTATACTCAAGGTCTTCATTAAAGATGTACCAACGACTACCTTTAGCAGACCTAAGTGTTCTAGTCAAACCAGCCCAGATATCACTACCGATAGAACCTGAAGGACCAAACAATGTCTCTATAAGACTATCCTCAAACAAACCAGTAAAAACATCACCAGCTTGACCTAAGGGTGCTACACGTTCTCCGTAAGCTGTGTCAACCCCAAGGAACTCTCCGATAAGGTGGTCACCTAGACCATACTTAATATCGTTGTAGAACTTAACTGCCTCAGGATCGTCTGGATCGAACCCCATCTTCTCAACGATGAAGCCAGCAGTACTACCTAGACCCATTCCCGTCAGACCCCATAGAGGACCCATGACAGCAGCCATACGTAGCTTCTCACCTACAGTAAAGTCTCTACCAATAGTGATGTTTTCCAAGGCGCTAAAGGAGTATGACAACCACTGAGTAGGTACTCTGGCGTACCCTTGAGAGTAAGCACCCTTACCGCTTGTGGTCATTCTGAAAGTTAGGTCTTGCTCTCTGTTAGCAATCCAGCGAAGTCCTGAGGGACTAAACGCATCCTCACCTACTCTTTTAGAACTATGCTCAAGGACAGCTGTGGTCATACCCATGATACGAGTAATAGATTCGCCAGCCCTGAAGGGAAGTGTACTTGCGTCTAGAACTTTACGAGAAGACTGTGCTGCTTTACCTAATAGGCTAGAAGCACGACCGTAAGTCTCAGCACCCTGAAGTTCTACAATTTGATTATCGACATTAGCTCTACCGCTTTCTTTGACATACCTTACAATGTTAGTAAGTTCTTCTTCAGTAGCAAGCTTAGTAGCAGCTACACGTTTAATAGCTACTCGTGCTGCGTCATCGGGTAGTGAGGCAATCATCCTAACAGGAGCACCTAGCGCCAAAGCTCTTGCACCTGCTAGGGGAGATGCAGCTACGATTACAATACTGTGAAGTCCTTGCAAAAGAAACTGATCAGGGTTATAGAAACCAAACTTAGAGTAAAACCCGACTTGCAAAAGTCTAGAGGATACGTCAGTTTTTGTCAAGTCTAACTTAAAGCCAGTGCCACTGAAGATTGACTCCGTTGCACTCTTAGTAGAGGACTCCCACAGGCGGCTAAAGAACGTTTGTTCACCCATCCTACGCCTAAGTATACCCTGCTGCTCTATGAGTTGTTTGGTGATGTTCTTTGAGTCACCAGCTGTGTCCACTATAGCACCTAACAAAAGGTTCCTATAGTCATCTGCACCTACACCTGCGGGGAACTCAACTGCGTCAGTGGTACGAGCAAGCTTGACCCAACCTTCAATGGCGTCTTTAGTAGCAGCTGCGTTAGCATACTTATAAACCTCAGAGCCGAACTGATTCGCAATAGCTGAGATAGGGTTAGCGTTAACTGCTTGACCACCACCGTAGTTCATCAAAGGGGTATCTCTACGACGCATGTTAATACGGCTGTTAACCAAGTCACCGAAGCTTCCTAGCTTAGTAAGGGAAGGGTCAGCACCTGTATCTTTGATTGTAATCTTAGCGTCACGAGCCTTAGCTGCAAACTCCTCAGTAAAGCGAAAACGGTGTTTAGCCCCAACCCTAACCAAGTCATCAAAGTCAGTGATGTTAGGGTTCCAGTCATTGTTCTTGCGGATAAGAGCATTCATTTCTTCAGTTTGTTTAGCAGTCAAACTTAGGTCTTCAAGGTTCCTGACAGCCGCAGCTTCAAGAAGGTCTCTAACCTCACGAGTAATTCTGTTAAGTTGTCTTACCGCAGTTCTAGCTTGCTTCTCACCAAAGGAACCTAACATTGTCTTAAAGGCTGAATTAACGGTGTTGCCTGAGGCAAGTGTGGTCTCAGTGGCTGAACCTACAAACCAACGCATGTCACTGTTGTCACGGGGGCCACCTACGTTGTAGGGCATTACGTCAAGCTTATTAGGTGGACGTGCCTGACGCACACCAGTCACATAGAGGTGTTCAGCAAACGTGTCTGGAATCTTAAATACGATAGCGTCCCCTGAAATCTCAGCAGGTCTCATGCTCATGCCAGATGTGACATCCAACACAAGTTCATCCTCAGGGATGGATGACAGGGGTGTACGGTAGCCTAGGTCTACATAATCGTCTGCAAGCTCTAAGACTTCACCACCTTCGTTTACAACCTGTTTAAGACGAGCACTGGAAGAGATATGCCAAGCTGTATCACTCACGTCAAGAACAGCTGTGTAAGCCCTAACTGCCTTATCACTAGGGAACTGTCCGTAAGCCTCAGCATAGAGAGCCTTGAAGGACTTACCAGTAGGGGCTGCTCTCATGTAGGACAGGTCACCGTCACGTAGACGTTCAAAGAAGTCTCTAAGGTTGATTTGCTCTTTACGTCCTAGGGAGCTTACTGCTTTTCTATAGGGCTTAAACAGTGCAGGGATATCTGAAATCTTAGCTTCAGCTTGCATAATCTTAGCACCAACACGAGGACCTAAGTTCTTTGTGTCACCACTTTGAATTTGACGTAGGAGGTTGGTAAGAGTATCAGCCCTCTGGACTACCTCAGCCATGTCACCCTGACCAGTAAGGTCTAACCGTTTCTCTGTCTGAATAAAGTATCCCGCTGCGTCATCTGCATCTGGAACATCAGCTGCTTTTACAACACTGAGGGCTGGGTCTCTTGACGCAATCTTTTCGGCTGCTTCTCTAGTTGGGAATGCACCGCCAGTACCTTCCTTACCAAAGGTAACTCTAATCTTGTAGTCGTTGCTTCCTTCATCAATAACTCTTGACAACCTAATCCCTACGTCAGAGGTCGCCCTTTGGATTCTTGAGGCTGCTTCATCTGCAAGTTCACGGATACGGGCGGCGGGTAGGTACTCCCCGAAGTGACCACTCTTGTTGATGCGTTCTAGCTCAACGAACAACTCAGGCTTTCTTGCTTGATCACGGTACGTTACTGGTGATGGACGACGCAAGGTAGATGCACCAGCCACAGGGTCAAGGCCCTCGTCTACGATTGCACGACCTGCCATGATTTTATCTGTCTGCAAACCTTCACGTTCTACGAAACGACCAAGAGCAGCACCTGCTTCAACCTCTCCAGATACCTCAGCTATAGCATCTACTGGGCGGCGTGAACGACCAAGGCTTCTGACAGTCCTAGCACCAATAGCCCCGATACCGTAGGCGTCAGCTGCACCCATGACAGCGTTGAAGTGACCGAATGGGTCATTGCCTAGAAACTGCTCATCATTAGCAATCTTGTAAAGATTCCAGATAGAATCCTCAGAGAACACACCCTCGTTACTACGTTCTTCGATGTAATCTTTAGCCCAATCCTCGAACTCTCTAGGAGTCAGAGTTAAGAAGGCAGTCTGAATGTCTCTACCTTCTCTGTTAGAACGATAAGTCAGGTTCTCAACAGAACCTATCGTAATCTCTCTAAGGATGTTGACATCAAGGAAAGTAAGAATCTTACTGAAGAGTCCCTGTTCATTCTCATCGAACTTCTCAGCCATGAGTCTGTCAAAGATTTCAGTGTTAGCCACAACTCTAGCTGCGTAAGGGTTCATCTCTGGATCAGCCAGAACGAGGGACTGGTTAAAGATATACTCAGAGGCTGTCATGTCTTGCTCTCTGGCAATGCGATCAGCTACACGTTGAGCAGCATCCTCAGGAGAGATACCATCTTCGTAGTCTTGGTCAATCTGTGTTTGGAGTGGGAAGTTCTCCCTAACATTACCCTCAGCTACAACACGAAGGGTCTCATCACCAAAGTCCCTAGCTGACTCAATGTCAAGAGTAGGGATTTCCAAGGCAAACGAGAGGTCAGTGTTAATAGAGATTTCACGTTCAGTATTGTGAAGAAGATTAGGTCGTGCAGAAGGTTCATAGGAACCAGCAATAGCCGCCTCGTTCTCAAGTTCAGCTTGGATGGTAAGTCTAGTCATCGGTCATTCCAATAAAAGATGGACTTTGAGCAACCTTAAACCCAAGGTTGGCAAAGGAGCCTAATGCACTTGCCCTGCCCTGTGCTCCGATAGCTTGGCTTTGTGCTGCAAAGATGTTATTTTGTAGACCTTGCTGCACACCTGAAAATCCTAAGTTAGCCCCGAACTGAGATGTAGCTGAGGACAAACCACCAGAGAAACCTGAACCACCTGACACACCAGCTACCGTAGCTTGGTTCTGCATTTGAGCACGAGCAATAAGGTTCCTACGAATAGCTTGTCTACGTGATCTGTTGGCTTGTGATTGAGCCTGTTGACGTTGTGCCTCGACTCCTCTTTGTTGAGCCTTGGCTGCTTTATTAGCTTGAACTACGCCAGCTACTGCTGCTGTAGTAGAGACTGCTGAGAGGATTTGAGCGGTAAGACCCATTTTATTCTCCTATATATTTAGAGTAAACTCTTTCTGTCAGAGTAAACTTCATGCGTTGTAAAAGTTTATCAAAGGGTGCGTGGACTTTTGTGTTAATAGTAAGAACTGATACACCGTTTTCCTTAAGGTCTTTTTCAGCAAACTTAATTAACTTGTAGCCAGATAAACCTTTTCTGTAGTCTGGGTGAATAAAGATAATATCGTTGATTGCAAAGTAGTGGTCTTTGTAGTGTGGGTGAGGTGCTGCGACAACCACAAAGTACCCAACAAGCTCTCCGTCTGATCGTGCAGTGTAGATACCTAAGTTTCCACTACTATAAATGTTTTCGTAAAATGACCAATCAGGATTTAGTTTTATCTTATCTTTATTAAGAGCTATGTCTTCCCAATGTCTCTGAAAAAGTTCGTCAACTTCATACCTTACACTCTCAAGACTCTCACGTTTATAAGTAAGGTTGCCTTTACGCTTTAGTTTGGTCATCTAGAACCTTCCGTTAGAAGCCTGAATCATACCCCAACCAAGAAGGATGAAGTCCTTACCTGCTTCACTCTCAAACCTGAGACGAACTGAACGTCCATGTCCTCTGATCTTAAGACGAGTAGTGACGACTTCCTCAGGATAACCAAAGGTGTCAAGATTGTTAGGGTCAACTACAACAGGATACTTAAGTCTATACGCTTGTTGTGTAGTTGTAAAGGTATCTTTGAAGTCCCATGCGCTTGACACAAGAAGAGATGATGGTCTCTTAGATACGTACTGACCACCTGAAAGTTCGAAGCCTTCCTCAGTCAGACGAGAATAAACCACACAGTAAGGTGCGTTCTTCTTAGCTACCAAGTCACCAATGAAGTTGTAACCAGCCTCAGCGTAGGAAGTGTAAGCAGCTGTACCCCAGTCAACAAAGTCTGTGCTAGTGAATGCTGCGAAGGTAAGTTTGTTTGTAGCTCCATTACGTGACAGCAAGATAATAGAAGGTGACCCACTCTGGAAGGAACTTTCTACTGTGTTAACCACATCATCCCCAGCTGAGGTAACTACGTCATCCCCAAGGGAAGTAACTACGTCACGTACAAGAGTTTCTGAACCGTAGCCTGAATAGAACGTAGGGGCCACTACGTAAGTGTTACCTGAAGTTTCATCTTCAATTCTTTGAGGGTAGAAAGCCTGTAGTGTTACGTCTAGCACAAGTACGTTGTTAAACTTAGAAACCTTAGTCTCCCCTTCGTCAGGGTAGAACCAGTAGGCTCTCTTAGAAATACCATCGTAACAAGCTACTACCTTTTCCTTGACTTCTTGAGCAATGTTATCCCAGAGAGTTTGAATAGTAGTTTGGCTGATGTTAGTTGCTGAGGCTTGCCCTGACACTTGGTCGTAGCTAAATGCGTGGATACCAAAGCGTGACCACCAAAGAGGGGAACCGTCAATAGACAAGAAGCTTTCAGGAGACTCAATACCAATCTCAGATACACGGTTGATGGAGTAAGCAGTAGCTGAGAATACATTGTCAACACCTGTGATCTGCCATACACCGTTCTCAGCAAACACAAACAAGGAAGACTTAAAAGCGTAAAGAAGTTTAATGCCTACACACTCAGGAATCTTAATGACACCACCGTCTGTGTCAAGCAAGGTGTTTGCATACTCAGCAGTAGGGTCAGCTACCTGATAGCAAGTACCGAAGTCCTTTTCACTCTCAATAAGCTTAGAGAAAACAATGTTGCCTGAGTTCTTTGCACTATCTAGTCCTGCGTAGAAGACACGGCCTGAGAAAGCAGCAGCTGACTTGAACCTAGATGTCTCAACTTCTGTGATAATCCCTGCAATACCTGAGACACTGCTTCTGTTCTTGTTAAAGAAGTCAAGAATAAAGTGACCGTTACCATCAAGGGTGTTACCTGAGCCAACCTTATCCCACTCAGTAGGATCAAACTGATCAGAGGAGTTCTTGCCTGAGAACCAAGGGTGAGTCAAAGCAGGGTAGTTTGAACTTCTTTGACTAAGGTAATAAGAGAGAGCAGTACCTGTACGACCTGTGTTTATTTCACCCCAACCTACGTTAAGAGTGTCGTACTGTCTTTCAACACTAGCTGCTGAGGTAGAGGTACTGTAAGTTTCAGTATCACCCATAAACTCAAAGTCTCTTACTTTGTGAGTAATAGATACGGGAGTGCTGATTGTGTTAGTGTCAGGATTGTACTCAATGTAAAAGCTATCTAAGGCTGCTGAGGTTACAACAAGGTAACCTTTAATTGAAGCGAACTGACACTTAGCATTCTCAGCACCAACAGAACCTGAGTACTCAAAAACAGAGAGGTCTACTGTAAAGCTTTCCTCAGCACCTGAGTAAGGAAGTGACCCCTTGTTGTAGAAGTAAAGCGTTGAGTCGTTCTGAAAGACCAAGAACTCTTTACCTGAGATACCACCTGCGTTAGTCCACTCACCTGTGTGAACCAAAGAAGTATCAGTGAGGCTAAAGCTAGAGTCAGTATAGCTCTCTTCAAAGGCTACACCTAAACGTCTACGACGAGAACCGTCCTTACGTAAGTCACAGTTAAGTTCGTCAACTGAAGCCCCGTCAGGAAAAGTAAGTTCTCCAGCCTCAGTGATGAGACCTTTGACAAAGTTGTTAACCGTTGCTTGGCTGTATCTTTGTGGCATCAGTGCTCTTTCGTTTCTTACGTTCTGCGGAGAAGTTATCACGACGAACTGTGGCTGATTCTTTGGAGTTAGCTAGGTAAGACTCAAGGGCCTTCCTTGCTGACGTAGAGCCTGTGTAGAGGCCCTTAAGCTTGTCTGGTATCCTACCTGTGTCAGAAGTAATACCCCACATACCAGTGCCGTTATCTGCGGGTTTAACGGACCACACACAGTTGAAGTTAGGGTGGCGGTATTCGACTGCACCGTCTTTGGTTTTAACGTCCATAGTGATTCCGTATGTTAGCCTTACGTGTCCGATACATATCATTCTGTACAGCGGACTTCAAACGACGAGCAGCCTGTTCAATCTTGGGGTCAGAGCCAGCCTTAAACAAAGAGAAACAGGTAGACTTGGCTTCAGCGAGAAGGAGAGGCAGTAAAGTGCTGTCTAGGTCAGGTTCAAAGCTATCTGAAATAGTAAAGGATGGATAGATAGTACCAAAGGCTTTAGTCTTAGTAGCTGACAAAATTGATTCTACAGCTGCGTTGTAAGCATTCATGACAATGTGTTCATCGTCAAATGATGTGTAGTACGTAGGCATCTGATCATTAAGAACTACGATACTCGTTTCACCGTCAGTGTCAGTAATGACCACGTTACCATCAGAAGAAGGCATTGACGTAAAGAAGTCAATAGGCTCTACATACTTGATCTCTTGATACTCTACACCACCAGTAGTAGAAATGTTGTAGTAGAGTTCAGTGATTTCTTTGACACCCTCTGGATACTTAAAGTAAACAGGACGGGAAAGTTCAGAGAGTGATGTAATGTTAAAGGATTGGTTTAGCTCAGGTACTGTACGAGCAGCAATAATGTTATTATACACATCCTCGATTACAGAAGCAACCTGTAAAGCTTCAGTAGTATCCGAAATACTGTTGACAGCTTCTGAATCCATGTCAGACAGAATGGACTGTACGATATCTAAGAGTGTAGTTCTCATTACGTGTGCTCCACAACAACTGAGACAACAAAGTCTACATGGCTTGTAGCTCCACCATCTGTCTCAAGTAAAATATAGTCATTGTCAGTAACTGTGTTGTTAGAAGAAGGATTGAGTACGTCTACATCACCAGCTGCTGATCCTGTTTGAGTAATCGTAAGAGTACCCATACTTGCAGCAGAAGAATCTTTGACAGTAACTGTTACATCACCACCCGATATAGCTCCTGCGAGTACAGAGGTAACTCTACTGACGCTACCTGCAAATGGGTTGGGTACGTAGATTGATTGTGCTGAGGAGATATCCGTAAAATGTACCGTAAAGACAGAACGCCTATGATCCTCCCATGCCCCAGAGCCTGAGCCATTAGAAACGTATACCTTATCATCAACAGCAGAACCTACACCCTTAGGCTCATGTAGGTAAGGGTCAGTAAGGTTACTATGGTTAATGTTAGCCATGAGGTAGTATCTCCTTAGGTATACTCTATATATGCACCCTCAGGGGTACATCCGTAGGATACAAGTATTTTCAGACCTGTCAAGAATAAAAGTAGTAAGAGGAGGAGATTTCTCCCCTCCCCTTGTATTTTACAGAGGCGCAGTCATCACTGTGACAAGGTTCTCTGGACGGTACAGCTTCATACCA
>ERZ1046568.2689-NODE-2689-length-11259-cov-6.734024_pt1 | contig 11259 bp, 10 predicted proteins | sample MGYA00383092_ERZ1046568 | MGnify/ENA primary metagenome ERZ1046568 (study PRJEB29581, sample SAMEA5548362) | metagenome | biome: marine; feature: coastal; material: water | depth 1 m | study: Short-term variability in the microbial, nano- and picoplankton... | reverse complement strand
AATGGAGAGTTTATTGCTTTAAACGGAGAGGAAAATTTACCAGAAATAAATATTGAAAAATTAAACAACATAGCTTCTGAATTCGCAATTGGAAGAGACATCCATGTTGGGGATACGATAGTTGGCACTAAAGGAAGAGTTGGATTTGAAGCTGCTGCTGCCTTAATCACAGTGAAGGCGCATCACTTATTAGAAAAACATACATTGACAAAATGGCAATTGCAACACAAAGAATATTTATCCAGTTTCTATGGAATGCATTTACATGAAGGTCAATATTTAGATCCTGTAATGAGAGATACTGAAGCTTTTTTACAAAGTTCTCAAAAAATGGTTTCTGGTAATGTTGTGGTTTCTTTAAAACCGCATCATTTTTCTTTAGATGGAATTGTCTCTGAACACGATTTAATGTCTAGTAAATTTAGTACTTATGGTGAAGAAAACAAGGCTTGGTCAGCAGACGATGCCAAAGGCTTCATTAAGATTTTAGGAAATCAAAATAAAATTTATCAACAAATAAATTCTTAAATATGTTAGAGGTAGGAATTATAGGCGGTGCTGGCTATACAGCAGGAGAATTGATAAGATTGTTACTACATCATCCTGAAACAACTATCAATTTTGTGTATAGTACTTCTAATGCTGGCAACAAATTGCATAAAATACATCAAGATTTAATTGGTTCGACTGAAATAAGTTTTACAGATAAAATTAATACTGAAATTGATCTCCTATTTTTATGTTTAGGACATGGAAACTCAACTTCTTTTTTAGAAAATAATCAGTTTTCGACAAATACTAAAATTATTGATTTAAGTAATGATTTTAGACTTCTTGCTGATAAAAATTTCGACCAAAAAGAATTTGTATATGGATTACCAGAATTACAGAAAGAAAAAATTAAAGAAGCACAATATATTGCGAATCCAGGTTGCTTTGCTACTGCTTTACAATTAGCTATTTTACCACTGGCTGCTCACAAATTATTATCTAATGATATTCATATAAATGCAGTGACTGGTGCAACTGGTGCAGGGACTTCCTTGTCTGCCACAACACATTTTACTTGGAGAGACAATAATTTTTCTCATTACAAAGCGTTTAATCATCAACATTTAGACGAAATATATCAAACTATAAATCAATTAGACACAAATTTTGATTCTCAAGTAAACTTTATGCCAAATAGAGGAAATTTTTCGAGAGGGATATTTGCAACAACATACACAAAATTTGAGGGTAACATTGAAGAAGCAAAAAAAATATACGAAGAATATTACAGTGATGCAGCATTTACATTTGTTTCTGATAATGATATTCATATGAAACAAGTAGTGAATACAAATAAGTGTATTCTTCATTTGGCAAAGCATGGAAATAAACTATTAATTACAAGTACAATAGACAACCTTTTAAAAGGAGCATCTGGTCAAGCTGTTCAGAATATGAATTTAATGTTCGGATTTAAAGAAACACTTGGCTTGAATTTAAAAGCAAATTATTTTTAAAACAAAAAAGCTGCGTTAGGGATAGAAACGGCATCCTTTTTTAGGCTGAATTTGATTTGGAATCTTTGAAGTATTTAAAAATTAATTATTAAAAAAAGAAATAATATACAATTGAAAATTCGGACAAAAAAAGATATAGTAGATAGCGCGACTTACTTCTGAATGCGTTCAGAATAAAGTAACGCACAAAAATAATAAATTATGAAAGTAGCAATTATTGGAGCAGGAAGTTTAGGACAGTCAATAGCAAAAGGTTTATTGATTAATGATGTTGTAAGTGCTTTGTATTTAACCAAGAGGAATACCAATTCTTTAAGCAAGTTCAATGAGTATAAGGAAGTCATTTTAACATCTGACAATACGGAAGCTGTAAAAAATGCTGACATTCTAATTTTTGCAGTGCAACCAAGACATTTTAATCGTATTTTAGAAAGTATACAACCTCTTTTAACTGATAATCATGTTTTAATTTCGGTAATTACAGGCTTTTCTATTGCAAAAATTGAAACTATTGTTGGCGCTAACACTTGTATTATCCGGTCAATGCCAAATACGGCAGCTTCTGTTGGGCAATCTATGACTTGTCTTTCTTCAAATACAAAAGGAAAAGAAAAAGTAGAATTGGCCAAAACTATTTTTAACAGTTTAGGAGTTTCAATGGAAATTCCTGAAGAACAGTTACAAGCTGCTACTGTAATTTGTGCAAGTGGAATTGCTTTTTGGATGCGATTAATAAGAGCCACAACTCAAGGTGCAATTCAATTGGGTTTTGAAGCAGATGAGGCACATAAATTAGCCATGCAAACTTGTTTTGGAGCTGCGAGCTTGTTGAACGAATCTGGCAATCACCCAGAAGCAGAAATAGACAGAGTTACTACTCCTGGAGGTTGTACCATAGAGGGTTTGAACGAAATGGAACACCAAGGCTTAAGCTCTTCTTTAATTAAAGGGATTAATAAATCATTTGATAAAATTAACCAAATAAAAAACTAAAAATATGCCATTGTTTAACGTATATCCTCTATATGATGTTACCCCTGTTTCTGCAAAAGGTGTTTATGTTTATGACGAAAATAATACAGAATATTTAGATTTATATGGAGGACATGCCGTCATTTCTATTGGGCATGGACACCCTAAATATGTGGAAGCAATTACAAAACAAGTTGCTAAATTAGGTTTTTATTCAAATGCAATTCAAAATCCAATACAGAAAAAATTAGCTGCTAAAATAGAAGTGCTTTCTGAATGTTCAGGGTACCAATTGTTTTTATGTAATTCAGGTGCAGAAGCCAATGAAAACGCTTTAAAACTGGCTTCTTTTAAAACAGGTAAATCACGAATTATTGCTTTTAAAAATGGGTTTCATGGACGAACTTCTGCTGCAGTAGCAGCAACAGACAATGCTACCATTATTGCCCCAATTAACGCACAACAAAAAGTTACAATTTTAGAATTAAATGATATTGAAGGGGTAAAAAAAGAGCTTGAAAAAGGAGATGTTTGTGCAGTTATAGTCGAATTTATTCAAGGTGTTGGAGGTTTAGATCAAGCCAATGCCCAGTTTTTTGAACAGGTTGATGTACTTTGCAAAGCGAACAATACCTTTTTTATTGCGGATGAAGTACAGTCTGGTTATGGACGTTCTGGAAAATTTTTTGCATTTCAGCATTATAATGTTACTCCAAACATTATTTCAATAGCGAAAGGAATGGGAAATGGTTTTCCTATTGGAGGCATTTTTATTCACCCAACTATTGAAGCAAAATTTGGAATGTTGGGGACTACTTTTGGTGGTAATCATTTAGCTTGTGTTGCAGGATTATCTGTTTTAAACGTAATTGAAGAAGACAACTTAATGGACAATGTGAACGCAATGTCTGAATATTTTATTAAAATAGCGAGTACAATTCCGCAAATAAAAAAGATCAAAGGAAGAGGGTTAATGCTAGGTCTAGAATTTGATTATGAAGTGGGAGATTTAAGAAAGAAATTAATTTACGATCATCATATTTTTACGGGTGGAGCTGCAAATAAACGATTGTTAAGAATTTTACCCCCATTAAACGTAAAAAAAGAGCATATCAATCAGTTTTTTAAAGCTTTGGTTCATGCTTTAGATTCATAAAAAAAAAGACTACTATAAATGAATACTTTATTATCCATAGAAACTAGAAATAATGTTTTGCTAACAATGGCGGAACTTCTTGATAAAGAAAGAGAAGCGATTATAAATAAAAACAAAGAAGATTTAGAGGCCTATAACGGAAATGACATTTCTATGTTTGATCGGTTAAAAGTTGATGATACAAAAGTCAATGAAATGATTGCTGCTGCGAAACATTTAGCTTCTCAGGAAGATCCTGTTGGTTTAGAACGTTTTAGCTTTAAACATGATAACGGAATGCAAGTTTATAATAAAACAGCCTCTTTTGGTACTGTGTTGATTATTTATGAATCTAGACCAGATGTAACGGTTGAAGCTGCAGGGATTGCCTTTAAATCCGGAAATAAAATACTATTAAAAGGAGGGAAAGAATCATTAAAATCAAACCTTAAAATTATAGACTTATGGCATCAAGCTTTAAAACAACACAACGCTTCTACAGACTGGGTTACCTACCTTCAGTTTAGTAGAACTGAAACGCAATCATTTTTGGAAAAACCAACTCAGAAGGTCGACTTGATCGTACCAAGAGGAGGTGAACGCTTAATTGCTTTTGTTAAAGAACATGCTACTTGTCCTGTAATTATTAGCGGTCGTGGAAATAACTTCGTCTACGTTCATAAAGAAGCCAATATAGATATTGCTATTGATGTTATTTTAAATGGAAAATCAAAAATATCTGCATGTAATGCTATCGATAAAATTTTAATTGATAAAAATCTTCCTGATAAGACAGCTTTCATTCATAAATTGTTATCTAAATTAAAAGAACTTAAGATTCAGGTTTTAGGCGATGAAATTATTTCAAAATTTGATAGTGTTCAAAAAATTTCATCTAAAGATATTTGGTATGAAGAATTTTTAGATTATAAAATTGTAATTGGAGAAATCTCCTCGAATAAAGATACAATTGAAATGATCAACATGTATTCTGGTGGACATTCATCCGTTATTATAACCAGAGATAAGGCGGAAGCTAAATTATTTATGGAAAACGTAGATACAGCTGCCGTATATCACAATGTATCTTCTCGTTTTACAGACGGAGGTCAATTAGGCTTAGGAGGAGAATTGGCAATAAGTACAGATAAATTACATCAACGGGGACCCATAGGTTTAAAACATTTGGTCACGAACAAATGGTATGTATACGGAAATGGGCAAATAAGATAGTATGCAAAAAAAGAAACGCATTTTACTAAAAGTAGGTTCTAATACGCTTACCAAAGAAACTGATAATATTTCTAGAGGAAAAATAGAGGATATTGCAAAACAACTTGCAAAACTTAAGCATACCTACGAATTTATAATTGTTAGCTCTGGTGCAATAGCGGTTGCAAAACAATTTGTAAAATTAGAGAGTAAACATGAAGAAGTATTTGTAAAACAAGCATTAGCGTCTATTGGACAGCCTCATTTGATTCGAATTTATCAAGAAATTTTTAGAGAATATGGTTTATTAAGTTCTCAATGTCTTCTCTCTTATTCTGATTTTGAAAAAAAAGAAAGCAAAGTAAATATTGTAAATACGATAAACGTTCTAGTCCAAAATAATTACATTCCAATTATTAATGAAAATGATACAGTAGCTACCGATGAAATTAAGTTTGGTGATAATGATAAATTAGCAGCATTGACGGCAACTCTTTTAAATGTAGATTTGTTAATAATAGCTACAAACACAAATGGAATTTACACCAAAGAGTCCATCAAAAATAAAACACCAATTACAATTAAAGAGGTTACCAATTTAGAGGCTTTAAAAAAAGAAGTTGTAAGCTCTATATCTTCGCATGGTAGTGGAGGAATGAAATCTAAAATTGAAGCTGCCTCTTTGAGTAGAGGTGCAGATATAGAAACATGGATTGTAAACGGTTTAGAAGACGATTTTATTACAAATGCATTTGAAAGCAGCGCTGATTTCACAAAAATAAAATAGTAAAAAATGAAGAATTACACCTCTATAAATGATATTGAAGACATCAACACTTGGATACAAGAAGCAAAAGAAATTAAAGTAAATCCAATAGCAAATATTGAATTAGGGAAAAATAAAACTTTAGGGTTACTTTTTTTTAATTCTAGTCTTCGAACACGTTTAAGTACTCAAAAAGCAGCATTGAACTTAGGTATGAACCCGATTGTTATGAATGTTTCTGGGGATGCCTGGGGAATTGAATTTGAAGACGGATCTGTAATGAATGGAAACACTGCAGAACACATTAAAGAAGCTGCTGCCGTTGTTTCTCAATATTGCGATGTAATTGCTGTAAGAGCCTTTCCAACTCTAACAGACAAAGAAAAAGACGAAAGTGAACACGTTCTAAAATCATTTGTAAAATTTGCTTCAGTACCTATTTTAAGTATGGAAAGTGCTACTGGTCATCCTTTACAGGGTTTAACAGATGCAATTACCATTTCTGAAAACTCCTCAAAAAAGAAGCCAAAAGTAGTTTTGAGTTGGGCACCGCACGTAAAAGCTTTGCCTCATGCAGTTGCAAACAGTTTTGCACAAGCAATGCAAAAAATGGATGTTGAGTTTGTAATTGCAAATCCGGAAGGATATAATTTGAATCCAGAAATTACAAAAGATGTTCCTATCTTTCATTCGCAAGAAGTAGCATTTAAAGACGCTGATTTTATATATACAAAAAACTGGAGTTCCTATGAAGAATATGGAAAGATACTTCAAACAGCGTCAGATTGGAAGATTACGAAGGATAAAATAGGAACTGCTAAATTTATGCATTGCCTTCCTGTTAGAAGAAATGTTGTTGTAGAAGATGCTGTTTTAGATAGCAATAGTTCTTTGGTTATTGAACAATCGAATAACAGAACCTATGCTGCTCAATTGGTGTTGAAAAAAATATTAGACGATTTGTAAAAAGCAAACTTTATTGCGAGGAACGAAGCAAACTCTTTATTAAAAACTGGTTACTTCGTCATTCATCCTCCTAATGACAAAAAATAAAACTGAAACAAGTTCAGCTTACATGGAAAAACTATCAATCATAAAAATAGGAGGAAATATTATCGAAGATGAAACTTCTCTAAATTCTTTTCTTGAATTATTTTCTAAGGTAGAAGGAAAGAAAATTTTAGTTCATGGAGGAGGAAAACGCGCAACTGCAATGGCTTCAAAATTAGGTATCGAATCAAAACTGTTCAATGGAAGACGCATTACAGATTTAGAAACCTTAAAAGTAATTACCATGGTGTATGGAGGCTTAGTCAATAAAAATATAGTTGCCAAACTTCAAGCATTACAAACCAATGCAATTGGCTTAAGCGGTGCTGATATCAATAGTATTAAATCTGATAAACGAGCTGTAAAAGAGATAGATTTTGGTTTTGTTGGTGATGTAAAAGAGGTTGCTTCCAATTCTATAAATACAATAATTAAAGCTGATTTTACTCCTGTTTTTTGTGCGATTACACATGACGGAAATGGGCAGTTATTAAATACAAATGCTGATACAATTACAAGTCAAGTTGCTATTGGAATGAGTGAAATTTATGAGACCTCTATTTATTACTGTTTTGAATTAAATGGAGTTTTAAGAGATATCAATGATAAAAACTCGGTAGTAAAAGACATCAATTCTAAAACCTATCAAACTTTATTAAAAGAGGGAATTATAGCTGATGGAATGTTACCCAAATTAGAAAACTGTTTTGACGCTTTAAATAACGGAGTACATAAAGTTAATATGGGTAATACTTCAATGTTAACAAATGAAAATGATAATTTTACAACCATAACATTATAAAAAATGGGGATAGAAAAATTAACCGAAAATGCCATTTCTCTTTTAAAAAATTTGATTGAAACACAATCATTCTCTAAAGAAGAAGAAAACACCGCTAAACTTATTGAAGGTTGGTTTGTAGAAAATGGTATTTCGTTTAGTAGAAGCAAAAACAATATTTGGGCAACCAATAAACATTTTGATGAACGCAAACCAACGATGTTGCTAAACTCACACCATGACACTGTTAAACCAAATTCTGCTTATACAAGAGATCCTTTTAAAGCGGTCATTGAAGAGGGAAAATTATATGGTTTGGGAAGTAATGATGCAGGCGGATGTTTGGTGTCTTTAATGGCTACTTTCACACACTTTTACGCACAGGAAAACTTGACCTATAATTTGGTCATTGTGGCCTCTGCTGAGGAAGAAAACAGTGGTGCTTTTGGTTTGAATAGTATGTTAGAATTAATACCAACCATAGATGTAGCGATTGTTGGTGAACCAACCTTGATGAATTTGGCCATTGCAGAAAAAGGATTGGTAGTTTTTGATACAATTGTAGAGGGCACCCCGAGTCATGCGGCACACCCTAACAATAACAATTCAATTTATAAGACCATTGAAGTTTTACAATGGTTTAAAGATTATAAATTCGAAAAAACTTCGGAAGCTTTGGGAGATGTAAAAATGACCGTTACTCAAATAAATGCAGGCTCTCAGCACAATGTGGTTCCTACTCATGTAAATTTGGTGGTTGATGTTCGTGTAAACGATGCCTATTCAAATCAAGAAATTGCGGCTATTTTACAAGAAAAAGCTCCTTGTACAAAGATAACTCCAAGAAGTTTACGCTTAAATTCTTCGTCTATTTCTATAGATCATGATTTGGTAAAAGCAGGAATTGTAATAGGAAGAGAAACCTATGGTTCTCCAACATTATCCGATCAAGCGGCATTAAGTTGTCAATCTGTAAAATTAGGACCAGGAGATAGCACACGATCACATTCAGCTGATGAGTTTATCTATATCTCTGAAATTGAAGAAGGAATTTCGATTTATATTGAAATATTAAATCGAGTAATTATTAAACAGATATAAATTATAAAATAAACTCCTCCCATATTTAGGACAGGAAATAAAATTAAAATTATGAAGCTTTGGGATAAAGGATTTTCAATAGACAAACAAATAGAAAAATTTACCGTAGGTAATGACAGAGAAATTGATATGCATATTGCAAAATATGACGTTCAAGCTTCGTTAGCACATGCAATCATGTTAGAATCGATTGGTATTATTACTTCTAATGAATTAAAAGACTTAAAAAAAGGGTTGCAAGAACTGGCTCATGATATTAAAAACGGAACTTTTAGTATTGAAACTTCTTTTGAAGATGTACATTCTAAAATTGAATGGGAATTGACAAAAAAATTAGGAGAAGTTGGTAAGAAAATTCACACAGCACGATCAAGAAATGATCAAGTTTTAGTGGCTCTTCAACTATATTACAAAGAAAATTTATCCATTATAAAAGACAAAACAAAAACACTTTTTGATACTCTTTTAAGTTTAGCAGATACTCATAAAGAAAGTCTTTTACCCGGATATACTCATTTACAAGTAGCAATGCCTTCATCTTTTGGATTGTGGTTTTCTGCCTATGCAGAATTACTAATTGATGATGTGTATCTGTTACATGCAGTTGCAAAAGTTGTAGATCAAAATCCTTTAGGTTCTGCTGCTGGCTATGGAAGCTCCTTCCCTATCGATCGAGAATTAACGACCAAAGAACTAGATTTTTCTACTCTAAAATACAATGTTGTTGCTGCTCAATTAAGTAGAGGAAAAAGTGAGCGCTCTATTGCTTCAGCTTTGGGCGGATTGTGCAATACATTGTCACGTTTTGCCATGGATGTTTGTTTGTATATGAGTCAGAATTTTAATTTTATTTCTTTTCCTGATGAATTAACAACTGGTAGTAGTATTATGCCGCACAAGAAAAATCCTGATGTTTTTGAACTGATTCGAGGAAAGTGTAATAAAATTCAGGCTTTACATACAGAAATGGTTATGATAACCAATAATTTACCAACAGGTTATCACAGAGATTTTCAATTATTAAAAGAAAATATCATCAATGCTTTTGAAGATGTAAAAGATATTTTAGACATCTTTAACTATTCTATTCAGCAAGTAAAAGTAAAAGATATTGATTTGAATGATGAAAAATATCAATACTTATTTACAGTTGATAGCATCAATAATTTAGTAGTTGAAGGCATGTCTTTTAGAGAAGCCTATCAAAAAATTGGTAGTGAAGTTCAATCAGGAACATACAAACCCGATTTGGGAAAACAACATTCTCATGTTGGCAGTATTCACAATTTAAGTTTGGAAAAAATTAGAGAAAAATATCCAGTATAAAATTTGGAAATCCTTATGAGGAGTACTTTGATAAAATTAATTGGAGGCATTTTTAAATGAATCTGTAAATCTTCTGCTATGGAAGTATCTTCGTCTAAAAATTTTAGTATTTGTTTGGGAGCATTTTTTTGAAACATTTTCCCAAAAAGAAATGCACCTAGATGATTTTTTTTAGACAAAATATCTAACAATAACAGATCGTAAAACCAAAATTTATTTAATTCATGAAATTTAGGTAATGGCTTATTTTGCTTAATATACTGGACAAGTTTTATAGTTTTTTTAGTGGTATTTTTAAATGTAAAACCTGTACTTGCTTTAGACCAACCACCTGCTGTGCCAATATTTATGATATTTTTAGAATTGTGATTCCAGAATTTGTAACAGGTCATTGGTATGGATCCCTGCTCCTTTTCTATAATTTCGTAATCCGTAATATTTTTTTCGCGTAAATATTTTTCAATTTCTACTTTATAGTCATTATATGGCAATAAATCTTTTGAGAACATGGTATACTCAAACAAAGCTTCGTTATTCGCATAGGGTAAAATATACATAAAACGTGTATTTCCTTTTTGAGCAACTGTGAAATCCATAAAAGTGGCAGCATTTATATCAAAGAAAGCTTTCTTAGTTTTGATAAAAAAACCAACAAAATGCTGTTGTAAAACTGGGTATTTACTTTGCTTTTTATGCGAATCAGTATAAAGTATACTGTTTAAAATGGTCTTTGTTTTAAAAATTTTGTCGTCAGTAATTACCGATGCTTCGTTATCTCGCTGATGAATACTCACAACGTTTGCTACTTCAAAAGTTATTGTTGCTTTCGTTTCTAAATGAGCCCAGATTTTTGAGTAAAAATCTTTACTACGAATCATTTTATATTCATAAGGGGCGATACTTTCTTTAGCAGAGTGAAGTTCACTTTTAAAAATAATATTTTTCCAAGATGCACTTACAATACCGTTCCACTCATCACGTTCAGTTTCCCAATAACACCAAGTTCTATCATTATTGATTTTCTTTTGTTTGTCTAAAATTAAGATTGATTTATCGCCAAAAAAAAGATCATTAGACATTCTGTATGCCATCATTAAGCCAGAAGCTCCTCCACCAACAATTATGTAATCGTAATAATTCATTTGGATTAAAGAGGTTAATATTGAAATATGAATTTAACTAAAAGTTTAAACTTTGGGTTTTTGAAAATACTTGAATGGAACAAACAACATTCCAAAACATTGACTGTCATGTTTGCCCATATTTTTATGATGAATTTTATGTGCTTTCCTTAAGCCTCTTAAATACGCATTATTGGTGTTCTTAAACCACTTAAAACGTTGATGAATTAAGACATCATGTACTAAGAAATAAGCCAATCCATAACATAAAATGCCCAAACCAATAA
>ERZ1046568.2681-NODE-2681-length-11287-cov-4.365028_pt1 | contig 11287 bp, 9 predicted proteins | sample MGYA00383092_ERZ1046568 | MGnify/ENA primary metagenome ERZ1046568 (study PRJEB29581, sample SAMEA5548362) | metagenome | biome: marine; feature: coastal; material: water | depth 1 m | study: Short-term variability in the microbial, nano- and picoplankton... | reverse complement strand
TTTCCGTTACCGGCTACTGCAACAGATCCAATGACCATTTGGTCCAGTCCAAAGACTTGGTTCCAATCGTTGCCTCCGTTGTCACTCTTCCAAAGGCCACCTGAAATCGCACCTGCGTATAGCACGGTTTCTTCGCTTCCATCTTCTGGAATCACGGCAGCAATCGCACGTGTTCTTCCTCCGATGTTATCGGGTCCCATCTCGTTCCAGTAGTGGTCCGTCGCACGTCCATCGATGGCTTGTTGCGCTCCGAAACGTGACACTTCAGCTTGCAGATCTCGCAAGCCTTCGACGTTCATCTCTCCAGTCTCGATGTCGCCGAGAAGCATTTGCTGGATCTCCCAAGCACCGTCCGGCGCTTGAGCTGTCGATTCGTCCACACGTGGCGTGTAGGTCATAGAATCTGATGATGTTTCGGTGTTGCTGATTTGCCAACCCGTAATGGCTAGGGCTACTGCCGCGGAGGCAGTGAAAATCGTCTTCAATTGCATGGTTACAGTTTTATCCATTCAGATGTCGAAAGTTACAACAAACCAAGTGCCTGTCAAGCATTTGTGTTCATCACTTCCGCACCAAAACCGGAGCCAAGGGAATGAAAGGCTCATATCGCTCCATTACAGGAAAGATAAGGCCGTTGAAAATCTTAAAATATCTGAGTAATCGTATCGAACAAAGCCTAAAACAAGTGCTTCTCGGCGTGATAACTTGAGCGCACCAATGGTCCGCTTTCTACGAATCTGAATCCTTTTTCTAAGCCGATCGTCTTGAGCTCAGTGAACACATCAGGGTGAATGAATTCTGCGACAGGAAGGTGTTTTGGAGATGGCTGGAGGTACTGCCCCAACGTCAAAACTTGACAATCCACGCTGCGCAAATCATCCATGGCTTCAATCACTTCTTCAACCGTTTCTCCCAGCCCCATCATAATGCCTGACTTTGTCTTGATGCCTGCTTTTCGGAGTCTTCGCAATACTTCGAGGCTTCGATCGTATTTGGCCTGAATTCGCACCTCCTTGGTCATGCGACGAACGGTTTCCAAATTGTGCGAAACAATTTCTGGCGCCACTTGAATGATGGGCATCAGATTTTCCCATTTGCCTGCAAAGTCGGGTATCAGCGTTTCGAGGGTCGTTCCGGGGCTTTGCTGGCGAATTGCACGCACGGTTTGGGCCCAAATCTCGCTTCCTCCATCCGGAAGGTCATCGCGATCGACAGAAGTAATCACAGCGTGCTTGACACCCATCAACTTCACGGAATTGGCAACACGACCAGGTTCAAAAACATCGACCTCCAGTGGTTTACCAGTGGCCACATTGCAAAAGCCACAGCTTCGTGTGCAGATATTGCCCAAAATCATAAACGTCGCTGTACCCGCTCCCCAGCATTCGCCCATATTCGGGCAATGACCGCTCTCGCAAATGGTATGCAACTTATGCTCGGAGACGATTTCTCGCACCTCTTTGTACTCCTTGCCTGTGGGCAATTTGACCCTCAACCATTTCGGCTTGGGTGTCCGCATGCCCGTCGATTTCGGATCGTTGGATGGTGTCGTAGGCGTCGTCATGTTTTCTGCGTTTAGCGCAACCAGTTTCTTCCAACCTCAAAGGTCGCAAACAATGTGACAAAAAGCCTACGATTCTGTTCAAAACCGGCCGCGAAGATTTCAGGTGGAGTCACGAAAGCGTCGCAGGCAATACCTGCGGAAAGTGTTCGCTGCTCAAACCGTTCATTCCCATACTCAAAATCAAGCCCATAACTCAAGTGCAAGCCGGGCACAATAGCCAATTGATCCAGTCCGTTGCTCCAACTGGCCTGGCCATATATATTGTCTGAAAAATGAGCGCTAGCGTCATAAACCTCAGTGGCTATGTAATCGTATGGAATGTCCGGATAACCGATTTCAAGGTAGACCGGCTTCAAAATGCCCAATGTGAAACCATAACGCCAATGCGTGCTCAGCTGTACCGCATCTTTCCGGAGTTTTTCCGAACGCAGTTGCTGGTGGCCTCTCCACAACCTCAACATGTGCAATGCATTTTGCTTGCCATAGACGTATGATCTCCCATTCTCGTAGATAGGATTGGAAATCTTGATTTCTTTTGGGTGCTTGAGCAGCACCAAATCCGCACCGAACCAAGCAATTCGAAATGCACCTTTGTATTTGCCTTTCCGGACGGTAACGCCGCCACCTTGTGTGTGCATCAGGACGCCAAATTGCAATTCATCTGTCAATGGAATCTTAGCCTTTCCATCCGCGTAAACTGCCTGATCACCCGAAAGTTCCTGCGCGTTGGCTTCTACATTCCAACCAATACCCAGCAACAGGATGAGCAGGATAGCTCGCAAGTGGATGACCAAGGGAGCCTGAGCATTTGAACGAAGACACATTGCCACAAATTTAGCACGTAAGTTGGCAGGTCCTTCGCACCTTTGCATCTGTTAGTATTTCTGCCAAACGCATTAAACCTCTTCTATCGTGAACAATTCTGCCGATTACAGCCTGCACTACCAGGGTGATTTACGAACCTCCATGACGCATCACCGCTCAGGTCAAGTCGTCGTAACGGACGCACCTGTCGACAACAACGGAAAAGGAGAATCATTCTCTCCGACTGATCTCGTCTGTTCCGCACTGGCCAGTTGTGTCATGACCATTATGGGAATCAAAGCACGGGATATGGGACATGAAGACATCCAAATGAAAGCGGATGTCTGGAAAACAATGGCTTCTAACCCAAGACGAATTGGAAAAATAAGAGTAGCACTTGAAGTTCGCATCGAAGGGGTTACCGATCAACAACGAACTATTTTGGAGCGCACAACACGTGCATGCCCAGTTGCCCATTCCTTGAGTTCAGAAACGGAGAAAGAAGTCACTTTCCATTGGCAGTGATCACTCGCAAGTCTCGACCTCTGCGTATGCCGCACAGGCAGAATAACTTGTAGCACACGAAGCCAATACTGTTGTTGCAATCAACAACCCTAACGTCCATTTTAAAATACGTGTCATATCTAGAGGCGTTTATTCACTGCGCGTACGCACGTTGATGGTGTAAGGTTACGTTTCAACTTATCTTTCCCGCATGGCCCGCACAGTATTTATCACCATTCATATTTTAATAGCGATGTCCATCGGGTTCCTCGGCTGCCAGTCAGGAATGAACGCGGTCGCCACCAATTCCGCGAAACGCCCCTACGACTATGAAGCCAACCTGTTGCACGCTGAGGCCTCTGTCCTGCCCGCAGGCAGAGACTCTTTGGATGTATTTATTGAGTGGAACCGTGAAGAATGCCTCTACCTGCGCGATCGCCCGTCCTCGCCTTTCTTTGCTCGCTTGTCCGTCGTCATTGGAGGAAGCGAAATAGCTTGGTTGGACACCCTAAACTCCAACATCGCTCAAGAAGGAAGGAAAACGTGGCGCATCAATCGACTGGATGTTGGAGCAGCATGGCAAGAAGGAAGCACCACGGTCGAGGCCTCGTTCAATGATCATCACCGCAACAACAATTACCCCTGGCGAGCGCTCATTCCAGCATGGGAATCGATAGCCCATCCTCATGCCTCAGACGGCTGGCCACTGTTTGGTCAGCATGCAACAAATGGCGACACCATTTACTTTTCTGCTCCAATTGGCTCCCGGTGGCAACACGCCAGTGTAGAAGTTCCCCATCGACTTCCCTCGCCACCATTCACGCGAAGCAAAGATCAAACGGACACCTTGCAGCCCAATATTCAGTCGGATTGGGAAATCGATGCGAGCGGATGGAGCGGATACGTGATCCAACCAGGCATCAATATCCTAGGTGAACCCAACGGGGTCGGAAAAATTGATGTCGCACAAATCATCCATGGAGTCGACTTTGATTTTCCGCATCTCCGCGATGTGCGTTTGTTGATCGCCTCCAGCCGCTATATTTCCTCGCGAGGTGAGTTTCAACGCATGCAAGAAGCGTCAGATCCCAAAGCAGCATTGGACGCATTCTGGTTGAATTGCGGCAACAATAAAGAGGCTGCCGCCGAGCTCATCAAAATCTATTACAGCCGAGTGGAAGAGGCCAATCGTTTTTTTTCAGGCGTCGTCCCAGGCTGGAAAACGGATCGTGGGATGGTGCACATCGTATTCGGAATCCCAGACAAAATCCGTCGCACCAAAGACAGTGAGTGGTGGCTATATGGAGAAGAAGGCACAGCAAATGCCATCAACATGCGCTTCTCGCGCAAAGACCATCCTTGGGATCCTGCCTTTTACGAGTTGGATCGGAGCATCCAATACCGAATCCCTTGGGATCGCATGGTCACCAATTGGCGCAACGGACGAATTCAGCCTGATTGAATTCCAAGGTACCTTTGTCCCAATCAAAAACGCCTTTCATGCCTTTCGATTTGCCTTCATCACAGTCTTCGCGTAGCTCTGGATCTGATAAACGTCAGCGTTCATTTGAACCAAATCGTCAAAATCGTCCCCACGGCCAACACCGGAAGCGCCCATCCAGCGATACGTTTGTCATGGGTTGGCACCCGGTGCTTGAAGCGCTGGAAACTGGGAAGGAGTTCCAGCGTGTAATGATCCAGCGGGATGAGAAAGGAGAACGAACTGCAGCGCTCATGCAGAAACTGCAGGCGCTCAACATTCCCGTGCAACGCGTTCCGAAGGAGAAGTTATTGCGCATCACCGCAAAAAATCATCAAGGCATCATCGCCTTCCTTTCCCCCATCACTTACCAACCACTGGAAGAGGTAATTGCACGCACATTTGAATCCGGCCAAACTCCATTGCTCGTTGCAGTTGATGGCGTAACCGATGTGCGTAACATTGGAGCGATTGCCCGAAGTGCCGAGTGTTTTGGAGCGACTGCACTTGTCATTCCCATGTCGGGTGTCGCCCCCATTCAGGAGGACGCCATCAAATCTTCTTCAGGTGCCTTGATGCGACTTCCCGTGGCTCGGGTTCCTGACATGGCCAACGCAATCAAATTGATCGCTCAACACGGAATTCAGCCCGTAGCATTGAGCGAGAAAGCCGAAGACTCCATCCATGATACCACAATTTCAGGCTCCGTTTGCCTTGTTGTTGGTGACGAAGAACGCGGGATTTCCAACGCCGTGTTCCGAAACTGCAGTGAGGGCGTGCGATTGCCGATGGTTGGCGACACCGGATCCTTGAACGTTTCAGTAGCTGCAGGCATCGCATTATCCCATATTGCGATGTGGAAAGACCGCGACGACACGGTGTAATCGCCCCCGTTTTTTCGAATAACATTGTAAGAGTTCAGCTTCTTCCCAGTTGCTGTCAAAGACTACGTACCCTATTCGAAAAGCACTGCCATGACTCGATACTCACCCTTCAACAGATTGCATACATTTGGAGCACTTGCTCTTGTTGTTCTGTTCACCTTCAGTTCGTGCAACTCCAGGTACTTTTGGAAAGGAGTCCGAGCTTACGAAAAAAAGCAGTATCCCACAGCCGTCACCAGCTTCCAACAAGCTTGGGAGTCGTGGCCCAACGATACCATGGCCTTGCGAATGCTCGGCCACAGTCAATTGATTGTGGGCGACTACGCCAATGCGGCTCGCAGCTTCGAGGAGTTGGAGTTGCGTGCCAATCTTGACACCGAGACTCGTCAACATTGGGCAAGCGCTCTAATGAATGAATCAAAGTATTTAGAGGCCAGTGACATTTTACAACCGTTGCTCCTAGCCCAGGATGTAAACGCCTACGCCCAAAAATTGTGGGACAACTGTCAGAAACAGCTGCAAGTTGTTGAAGACACGAGGGATTGGGAGGTCCAAGCACTGAGATTTCCGCAACATGAAACGGCCTCTTCGCCGCGCATCAGTGGAGATAAGCTTTATTTCTCGAGTGAATCATGGAGGTGGGGTGAAACCGACCACTACGCTCGCTTGGACCGAAACGAAACATGGACCATGGATTTAAAGTCTTCGACTCGTCAAGTGATGAAGGCCGCTGACCTCGAAATCTGGGATTTACCCGCTCACGACGGCATGGTTAACGTATCCCCAAACGGGCGTTCCATTGCCTATTCCAAGAAAAACCCAGACGGCCTAGGTTGGTTTGGCGACCCTCAGGTTGGTGGCTTCCAATTGCTCATTGCCAGCCGCACGGCCTCGGGAGAATGGAGTGAATCACGGCCTTTCCCGTTCGTTGAAAAAGGCTACGTTTTTGCACACCCCACTTGGTCTCCAGACGGTACAAAAATGTATTTTGCCTCCAACATTCCCTCCCCAGAATCACAAGGAGGAATGGACCTCTGGGTTTCGGAACGAAATGGAACGTTCTGGGAAGAACCCCTGAACCTGGGACCAGAAGTCAATTCCCCGGGTGATGACGTGTTCCCAGCCTTGGATCAAAATGGACGGCTCTACTTCGCCTCAGATGGCCATCCCACGCTCGGTGGAATGGATGTGTTCTGGACTGAAGTCGATCCAACCGCTGAAAAAGCACAGCGACACTGGCGCGATGGTGATGCGTGGAAAGAACCAACGCGCATGGCATTCCCGGTCAACACCCTTGCTGACGATTTCTCTTACGCGCCCTATGATGACGGATCGGCCTTCATTTGTTCCAATCGCTCCGGTTGGGATCAGGTTTACCGACTGCAAGCCATCGAACACCCGGTGACCGTGAAAATTCAGACCACCGACCACGGATCGGGCATCGCCATCCCACAGGTGACCCTCCGATGGATCGACACCCGAGATGGTTCAGCCTGGGACATTCGCACGGATCTCAATGGTTCGGCCTCCGTCGATTTGCCTCCGAATCGCGGGTACCGAGTCGAAGCCCGTGCACCGGGATTCATCCTCGAACAAGAAGTCATCACGACAACGGAAGCAACGAATCAATGGTCCATTGAAATGGCCAAAGTGCGCATGCTCAACGACGTCAATTTCGCTTCAAAATACATGGGCGGAACACCCTTTCAGTTGGCCGCAATCGAATGGGCTCCCGGAACCATCCAATTATCCCGAAAAGGGGAACTCGAACTCGATGAATTGGCCGACTTCCTCAAACTTAATCCCGATGTTTTCATGGAAATCAGAGCACATGAGGACGCCTCCAAATGGAACAAATCGGACGATACGAGTAACCGGCTTTCCAAGAACAGAGGCATTCAGCTGGAAACAGGTCTCATGCGCCGGGGAGTGCCGTCAAAGCAGTTGCTCAGTTTGGGCAGAGGCGTAACAGAACTCACCAATGGCTGTGAGCCGGGTGAACCATGCGCCTTCTACTGCCATGAAGAAAATGAGCGAATCGAGTTCAGAATCTACGGCTTACTCTTGCAAGTGCCCGGTCAAATCGATGCAACCGACTTTAGAAAAGACTGATTCGGACGATTCGAATCAGCCTCGAAATGCTGCTCCGCGGTAAATCGCTGCTTCGCCCAATTCCTCTTCGATGCGCAGCAACTGATTGTACTTGGCTACGCGGTCAGATCGACTCGCTGAGCCTGTCTTGATTTGCCCTGTATTCAATGCCACTGCCAAATCAGCGATGGTCGTGTCCTCGGTCTCTCCACTTCGGTGACTCATCACACTGGTATAACCACTGCGATGCGCGAGGCTCACAGCGTCAATTGTCTCAGTCAGTGTGCCGATTTGGTTCACTTTGACCAATATTGAATTGGCAATGTTGTTCTCAATGCCACGAGCCAAGCGGTGCGTATTCGTCACAAACAAATCATCTCCGACCAATTGGACTTTATCTCCAACCGCATCCGTCAATTGTTTCCAAGCAGCCCAATCATCTTCGGCCAATCCGTCTTCAATGCTGATGATGGGGTATTTGTCCGACCAGCCTTTCCAAAAGTCGACCAACTCAGAACCGGTCATTTGATCGCCGGTGGACTCAAAGACATAACGGTCACTCTCCGCATTGTAAAACTCTGATGCGGCGGCGTCAAGTGCGATCAACAAATCGTCCCCAGGACGATAACCTGCTTTCTCTACCGCCTCGATGACCACTTCAATTGCTTCTTGATTGGAACCCAAATTTGGAGCGAATCCGCCTTCGTCACCTACGTTGGTGGAATGTCCGCGCTGCTGCAACACCTTCTTCAAAGAATGAAACACCTCAGTACCCATGCGCAGACCATCCGAAAACGTTTCAGCGCCAACGGGCATGACCATAAATTCTTGAATATCGATTTTATTGTCCGCATGTGATCCCCCATTCAAGATGTTCATCATAGGAACAGGTAAGGTGTGCGCATTGACTCCACCGACGTAGCGGTACAATGGCTGTCCAGCACAATCGGCAGCGGCGTGAGCCACGGCGAGTGAAACGCCCAAAATAGCATTGGCGCCAATCTTGCCCTTGTTCGCGGTGCCATCCAAATCAATCATGATTTGGTCAATCGCTCTTTGATCAAAAACATCAAAGCCATTGAGTTCATCGCTCAAAACTTCATTGACATGCTTGACCGCTTGAGATACGCCTTTGCCCATCCAATCTTTTTCTCCATCGCGCAATTCGACGGCTTCGTGAATTCCTGTCGAAGCGCCCGAAGGAACTGCAGCACGCCCCATCGAACCGTCTCCGGTGATAACATCTACCTCAATGGTAGGATTGCCGCGTGAATCGAGAATTTGACGGGCCTGAACATGATCAATGTAACTCATTGTATTCTGTAAAAAATGGATGTGGTGCAAATCGCACGGCCTGGGACATTTCCAGACAAATTGCTAAACGAGAAGCGAAGGTACGCAATCAAGCGAGGACCTCCACACGCGTCATGTTCTCGACAAACTGATCGAAGAGGTAACGACTATCATGAGGGCCTGCAGACGCCTCCGGATGATACTGAACCGAGAAAACAGGCTTCCCTTTCAATGCAATTCCTGCCACGGAGTCATCGTTGAGGTGGATATGAGTCACCTCCACGCTGGGGTTCGATTCAACTGAATCGCCATCCACCACAAAGCCATGGTTCTGCGAGGTAATCTCGGCCTTGCCAGTGACGAGATTCTTGATTGGATGATTCACACCCCGGTGCCCATTGAACATCTTGATGGTTTTCAAACCCTGGCTCAGCGCCAATACCTGATGCCCGAGACAAATGCCGAATATCGGCTTATCCGATGCCACGAGCGATTTCACCGTTTCAATGGTCTGTGGCATTGCCCCCGGATCACCCGGACCATTGGATAGCATGATGCCATTTGGAGACCAAGCGAGCATTTCATCGGAAGTCGTATTCAGTGGAAACACCCGCACGTCACATCCTCGTTCAGTCAGACAACGAACGATGTTGGTCTTCACTCCCAAATCCAGCAATGCGACCTTGCATTGGGCCTCTCCAATGGCCGGAGCGTCATACGCTTCATCGCAGGTAACCTCACTGCTCAATTCCATTCCTTCCATCGATGGCACGGATTGCAACCTTGCCTTGAGCTCCGCTTCATCGGTTCCGTCACTGCAAATGATAGCGTTCATCGCTCCTGACTGTCCAATGTGCCGGACCAATGCACGCGTATCCAAATCACAAATACCGACCACCTCGTCGCGGACCATGTAATCCTGCAGGGTGCCATTGCCTCCTACCCGACTTGCAATTGAAGAGAAATTCTTCGTCACCAAGCCAGCAATTTGTACCCGACCAGATTCAACCTCAGCTTCATGGACTCCATAGTTCCCGACATGGGCTGTTGCCATCACCAAGATCTGCCGGTGGTAACTTGGATCCGTGAAAATTTCCTGGTAACCATACATCCCCGTATTGAAGGCAATCTCACCTGTAGTGATCCCCACAGCTCCAGCTGCATGACCTTCGAATCGAGTTCCATCCGCTAAGATGAGAACCGCCGGAATTTTCGTATTGCGCGTCTTCGCCATGCCGCAAAGATAATGTGAGGCAGGAGCAACACCTCCGAGCTTTGGTCTCAATTTCCAGTCAGTTTTCAAAAAACATTCCACAAAAAAACGGGAAGCTTTCGCATCCCGTTTTCACATCGAACAATCGATGATTCAGTCTTTCTTTTCTTCAGCGTCATCTGCTGGAGCTTCCTCAGCAGAGGCGTCCGCAGCTGGAGCTTCTTCAGCAGCAGCTTCGGCAGCTGGAGCTTCTTCAGCAACAGCTTCGACAACTGGAGCTTCTTCAGCAGCAGCTTCAGTCGTTGCTGCGGGAGCAGCAGTTTTAGCCGCTCCCCCACGACGCGAACGACGTGAGCGCTTCTTCTTTTCTTCCGTACCGTAGATGTCATTGAAATCAACGAGTTCCATCATGCACATCTCAGCGTTGTCGCCGAGACGATTACCGGTGCGGATGATTCGAGTGTACCCGCCATCACGCGTAGACACCTTCGGACCGACCTCACGAAACAGCTCCGTCACCGCAAACTTGTTTCCCAGAGCTCGGAATGCCACACGACGGCTGTGCGTAGTGTCGTCCTTGGATCGGGTCACGAGAGGCTCGAAAAACTGACGCAAAGCTTTTGCTTTTGCAACGGTTGTGTTGATTCGCTTGTGCTCAATGAGTGAGCACGCCATGTTCGAAAGCATGGCTTTGCGGTGTGCGGTCTTACGACCGAGGTGGTTAAAATTCTTATTGTGCCGCATGACTTCACTCTTTGTCGAGTTTGTACTTGCTCACATCCATACCGAATGTGAGGTTCTTTCCCTCAACCAAATCTTCTAATTCCGTCAATGACTTCTTGCCAAAGTTTCGGAACTTCAATAGGTCGTTTTTGTTGTAGCTGACCAACTCACCCAATGTTTCAATGTCCGCTGCCTTCAAACAATTCAAGGCACGAACACTGAGGTCCATGTCGCTCAATTTTGTCTTGAGCAATTGGCGCATGTGTAAGCTAGTTTCATCAAACTCCTCAACTTCGACTCGCTCCTCCAATTCAAGGGAGATGCGTTCGTCGCTAAAGAGCATGAAATGTTGAATCAAAATCTTCGCCGCCTCTTGTAAAGCGTCTTTCGGAGTGATGCTGCCATCACACTCAATCTGAAGATTCAGTTTCTCATAGTCTGTTCGCTGTTCGACGCGGAAGTTCTCTACATCATATTGAACGTTGCGGATCGGTGTGAAGATAGCGTCCATGGCGATCGTTCCGATCGCAGCACCTTCGCGTTTGTTGTCCTCTGCTTGGACGTAGCCACGACCTTTGCTGATGACAATTTCCAAGTTCAGGTTCACCTTTTCATCCATGTTGCAAATCACCTGATCGGGATTCATAACTTGGAATGCACTTGTGAACTGACCGATATCACCAGCTGTAAAAAGCTTGTTGCTCGCCACCTTCACAGTTACGGTTTCGCCT
>ERZ1046568.2679-NODE-2679-length-11288-cov-3.903588_pt1 | contig 11288 bp, 9 predicted proteins | sample MGYA00383092_ERZ1046568 | MGnify/ENA primary metagenome ERZ1046568 (study PRJEB29581, sample SAMEA5548362) | metagenome | biome: marine; feature: coastal; material: water | depth 1 m | study: Short-term variability in the microbial, nano- and picoplankton... | reverse complement strand
CTTAGTTTAGGATTAAACATAGAGGAGTTATTATTAAATAGTTTTACAAATGTTGTAAATAATTTTATTATTCCTCAAAAACCAAAAATAAATTGTCAAATATTAGCACAATATATTTATCTGGATGATAAAGAAAGAAAAAGGTTTACAAATACAATGTTTTTAGACAGATATAGAGCCATTTCTAAACCAGGTGCTATTATGAACCTAAAAAGTGATAGCAGTCGATTCTATAATTACACAAAAGAGGTTATCAACGAACAGAAACTGACAGTACTAGAAGACAGTAGCAATATTTACGAATGGGAAAATGCTCCAGAATACCTTCTGAACATTCAAACCTTTTACGAAAACAAGTGGCTTGAAGAAGGTAAGAAAATAAAGTACTTAAGGTACGTCCTTTAGAACTTGTCTCTCAGCCCATATACAACCTTTTTTCCTTCTTGAAACTTCACATTTAAATTCCTGACATTTATCTCGCCTTTCGTCTTATTCCAGACGAACGTTTTAAGAATTGCATCCTTCGTAAATGAGATATTGGAGAACTGTATAGTGTGAATTATTCTTTGCCAAGATCTACTAGAATCCGTCAAATATTCTTCCAGTTTCATTTCACTCCAATGTAGTATGCCATTCTCAGATTGAACTGAAGAAACCAAAGAAATATCATCAAGAGAATTAGTATTCCCTAGCTCGACAGTTAAGACTAGTTCATCGTTTGGATGTATCAATATTGTATCCAAGGCAATTGTCAAAGGCTTAGACCATTCGGTGTTTAACTTTATTGGCTTTACTGAGCTATTTTCTTGAATACTGGTACTTACAGGATCAAAGTTTTTAGAGAAGACAAACGTACTCGCACCTACATAATGTTTGCTCCAAGAAATATTCGGGTAGTAGTATTTAATAATACTACAAAAATTAGGATTCATGCTAGACCAGCCCCCTAGGTAAATAGACCCTTAAGCTTTTGACTTATCTTCAATAAACTTTTCAAATACTCCTAATTTCTGAAATGTATCAACGTCCGTGAAGTCTGCATCCAAACCTAATTTATCTAAATAATACCGTGTAATTCTTTGATTCGAACTTACCAAACAGGTTAAAACTCATTAGTACTTTGCTTCTTCCATATCAGCAACAATTTGCTCATAATTTGAATTATACAGCAGTTCAATGGTAATGTTTTTCTACGTAGTCTATTAGGGAATGAATTACCTTGATATGAATCTCCTGAGCTCTATCCGCATAATCACTTTTGGGTGCACGGATTTCGACATCGCATAAGCCTGACATAGCACCACCATCCTTACCCGTAAGACCAATTATTTTCATTCCTTTAGCCCTTGCAGCTGCGATTGCATTTATAACATTTTGGCTATTCCCACTAGTACTAATTCCAAGTAATACATCACCCCTACGTCCTACTCCTTCTATGTATCTAGAAAAGACATACTCGTATCCATAATCATTACCTACACAAGCCATATGACTCACATCTGAGATAGCAATAGCTCCTATTGCTGGTCTATCATTTCGATATCTTCCAGTAAGCTCTTCAGCAAAATGCATCGCATCACATAAGCTTCCTCCGTTTCCACAACTCAGCACCTTACCGTCGTTTTTAAAACTTTCCACTAGCAGCTTCCCAGCTGCTTCTATTGCTTCGAAATTTTCGTCATTTAACAGAAAAGCGTTCAGCACTTCCTGTGCTTCAATAAAATGCTCCTTTATACTCATTTAGTTTGAAGCTAATTTCAATTCCATCCTACTCTGATATTCCTTTAATCCTTTTTCAAGAAAATTGACATATGCTGCCTCATCGAGATCATAAGTTCTAGTCGGTTGTAATAAATCACCATTATTGTCCAAAAGAGCATATTGAGGCTGAGCATTGGCATCAAAATAACACTCCTGTATCCAGCTATTCTTTTTAGCTAGATTAGTGACCAATCTTCCGTTTTTGTAGAACTGTTCTGACTCAGGAAGATTAATTGTTTTATCATCCACATAAAGCGATATCACTACATAGTCCTCTCCTAGAATAGTTTTAACTTTTTCTGTAGACCATACTCTGGCTTCCATTTCCCGGCAATTTACACAACCGTGACCTGTAAAATCTAGAAATACAGGACGTCCAATTTGTCGAGCTACTTCCATTCCTTGCTCATAGTCAAAATATCCTCTAATTCCGTGAGGTATATGAAGCTTATCAGCATACTTTGGTTTTACCCCAGCATAATAATCTGTAGAATGTGCTTTATCCCCACTCTCTAATAGATTAAAATCGTGTGTACTCATTGGAGGCATATATCCAGCAAGTGATTTAAGTGGAGCTCCCCATAAACCGGGAATCAAGTAAGACACAAATGCAAAAGTGATGATAGCTAAGAATAATCTAGGAACACCTAAATATGGTAAGTCGCTATCGTGACTAAACTTGAGTTTACCTAATAAGTAAACACCCATTAAGAAAAAGATAACGATCCATAGACCAATATAAATTTCTCTATCTAACAAACCCCAGTGATAGGTCTGGTCAGCTACACTCAAGAATTTTAATCCCAATGCTAGTTCCAAAAATCCTAGAACAACTTTCACGGAATTCAACCAACCACCTGACTTTGGAAGCCCATTCAACCAACTAGGGAATATCGCAAATAATGCAAAAGGTATGGCGAATGCTAGAGAAAAGCCCAACATTCCCACTAGTGGTTTAACAAATGCTCCTCCTGCTGATTCTACCAGTATACTCCCAACTATAGGTCCAGTACAAGAAAAAGAAACAAGAACTATGGTGAATGCCATAAAAAAGATTCCTGTTAATCCTCCTTTGTCGGCTTGTTGGTCCGCTTTGTTGACCAACCAACTAGGTAGTATGATTTCAAATGCTCCGAAAAATGATGCTGCAAAAATCACAAAAACAAGGAAGAAAAAGATATTTGGCAACCAATGAGTAGACAGCCAATTTGCGGCAGCTGGTCCAGCAATTACAGCAACCAAAGTGCCTATTAAAACATAAATACCTACAATACTAAGGCCATAGATAATTCCATTTCTTCGAGCTTTTGTTTTACTCCCATCCTTCATAAAAAAAGAAACGGTCATAGGTATCATAGGAAATACACAAGGCGTAAGCAAAGCCGCCAAACCAGAAATAAATGCAACTAAAAATAGACCCCAGAAACTTTGTTTGTCTTCCATTTTTTGACCTTCAAACGTCTTAATTTCACAAGGAGCATTATCCTCGGCAGATTTTGCACGGTATGAACTATAATTTACATCTTCAGCCTTTATAATTCTGGCATACTTAGTAAACCCAACCTCATTGCCAGAATTAACGGTACCTAAAACATCTTCATTACTTACAAGGTTTTCATCTTGATCAGTTTCAGAATTCTGGAGTTCTGGATTTTCAAGATTAGTATCAGTATTACCTGATTTCACCTCATCAATTATTTCAGTTTCCCCATTTTTTTCACTAGGTATAACCTCTTTTACCGCCGTCCCTGAAACTTTGAGATCTGAAACTTCGTACTCATATTCAAATAGTACGCACATCCCATCATCAGTGCACATCTGATATTCCAGTAAACCAGTGATTTTCGGGTTTGGGTTTAGTACCTTTATTTTTTGTCTGAATTCTGCTTTCTTCTCAAAATCAGCAACTTCACACTCAAAAATTTCATCAGTATAATGATGTGAGCCTATTGGCTTTGCAGTACCTATTAACTTAAATGTTGGACTTTTATACCAATTAAACTTAGCCTTAACAGGAGGACAATCTCCATAATCGTTGGAATAAATGTGATACCCATCAGGGATATCAGTCTTAAAAATAACCTCTATCTCATCTCCTACATTTAGAGTAGTCTTATCTGCAGTGTGGTTCCAGATTGCCGCTGGTATTTTTTGTCCAAATACAGCTACAGAAACAACCATTGCAAGCAGAACAGTTAACGGTTTTAGTATATACTTCATGATAATCACTTCAAATAAAACGCTTTCAAATACATTTCATTACATCAGATGTAGATAAGTGCATAAATGTAGGCTAACCTTAGACCACGAGGTCTTTACCTTTGAACATTTAAGACTAATAACCACAATGAGAATTATAATTGCCTTAATTTCAATAGCTACTTGCTTTCAACTATGGGCTCAGAAGCAAACTCCAAACGAATATATAGATAAGCACAAAGACTTAGCAATCATAGAAATGCATAGAAGTGGTGTTCCTGCTAGTATCACTTTGGCACAAGGTGTTTTAGAAAGTAATAGTGGAAATAGCAGATTAGCTAAATATGCGAATAATCACTTCGGTATCAAATGTAAGGGCAGCTGGACTGGTAACGTTATATATGCAGATGATGATGCTCCGGAAGAGTGTTTTAGAGCCTATGAAAGTGTATTAGCTTCATACCAAGACCATTCTGAATTCTTGAGAAAAAACTGGAGATATCACGAACTGTTTGAATTAAAGCAGACAGATTACAAAGGATGGAGTAAGGGTTTAAGAAAAGCAGGATATGCAACAAACCCGCAGTATGGAAATATACTTATAAGCTTGATAGAACGATATGATCTTGCACAATATGATAAAGCTGCTCTTCCTAGACCTTCATTACCTAATATAATAGTTGGGAAAGAAGTAAATGGATTACCTGTAAAGACTGCTAAAATGGGCGAAACAGTGCAAAGCATTGCTAAAGACAATTATTTAAAGGATAAGCATATAAGAAAATGGAACGACCTTCCTAGTGACGCTCAGATCACTCCTGGAGAAATTGTTTATCTCAAGCCAAAAAGAAGACGTGGAGCAGAGGAAAAACACGTCGTAAGAAAAGGTGAAGACATGAGGGATATTTCCCAATTGTATGGGATAAAACTAAAGCACCTGTATCGTAAAAATCGTATGGACCAAGGTGCTGAGCCTCAAGAGGGTGAGACGTTATATATGCAGAAGAAAAGGGGTTCTGAGGATTTAGTGAATTTGGCAGATAAAAAGCCCCAATGGGAGGAGCCGGCAACTGAGAAAGAAAAGTTTGTAAACCCTCATTCTGTAACAAAAGAACAAGCTGACAATATTGATTTTAGTAGCCCTGGAGCAATTAATAAGAAAGATATAGTTGTCCCAGACGTCCACGTAGTCCAAAAAGGGGATAATATTTACAGAATTGCCGAGAAATATCATGTATTTGAAGAAGATCTTCTAAATTGGAACAAAGACCTAAATCCTCGATCGATGAAAATCGGACAAAAAATTCATTTGACTTTAGAGTCTGCAACCGCTAATAATTCAGTCATGTCTAAAGAGGTAATAAACGCTGAAATCAAAAAACCAGTAACGAAAGAACAAATAGAAATTGTAACTGAGGATATTCAAGTGAATGGTCCCATTACTCATTTAGTGGTAAAAGGAGATACAGTCTACAGTATATGTAAACGATATGAAATATCTCCAGACCAACTAAAAGAATGGAATAACCTAGAAGGCAATAATATTGGACTCGGACAAAAGCTGAAAGTGTCTCAATAAATATGAGTCCCTTTCTCATTTTATCCATACTAATAGCTTACTTCGGAGTTCTAATCTTCATCTCTTGGTACACCTCCAGAGAGAGTGATAAACAGTCATTTTATTCTGGCAATAAAAAATCTCCTTGGTTCCTCGTTGCATTTGGGATGATTGGTGCTTCGTTGTCAGGGGTCACATTTCTTAGTGTTCCAGGATGGGTAGCAAGCACCCATTTTGGATATATGCAAACAGTACTAGGCTATATGGTAGGCTACCTGATTATAGCTAAAGTACTTATTCCTCTTTACTACAAACAAAACCTTACATCGATATACACATACCTGCAAAATAGGTATGGTGAAGTATCTTATAAAACCGGAGCAGCGTATTTTTTATTAAGTAGAATCATAGGTGCTTCATTCCGTTTATTCCTAATAGCGGGAGTGCTTCATACAGTTGTATTTGAGCCTTTTGGACTGCCCTATTGGGGAGCGGTGGCCATTACTATTTTACTGATATTTACCTACACGGCAAAAAGCGGAATAAAAACAGTAGTATATACCGATGCCTTACAGACGTTTTTTCTAGTTGCTGCAGTGATCCTGACCATATCATTTATTATCACTCAAATGGACTGGTCAATTGCTGAGACTATAAAAGAACTTGCAGCTGACCCAAACACTCAGATTTTCCATTTTGAAGGTAACAGTGCAAATGTATTTTGGAAGCAGTTTATAGGCGGAGCATTTATAGCGCTAGCCATGACAGGATTAGACCAAGACATGATGCAGAAGAACTTAAGTATTAAGAATATTGCTAGTGCTCAAAAGAATATCTACATCCAAATGGTTATGTTCATTATAGTCAATATTGTATTTCTGAGCTTAGGGGCATTGCTTTATAAATATGTAGATGTAAATCAAATAGCAGGTATAGAAAAGAGTGATCAGCTTTTTACAGTGGTAGCTATGCAACATGCAACTCCCCTTGTTGGAATATTTTTCATAATTGGTTTAGTAGCCGCTGCTTATAGCAGTGCTGATAGTGCACTTACGGCTCTAACTACCAGCTTTTGTGTAGATTTTTTAGGCTTCGAACGTACCAAACCTACTAATACTAAAACTAGAAGATTAGTCCATATAGGATTTGCACTCGTGCTATTCGTGACCATACTTGTATTCCAGCTATTGAATAATGATGCTGTAATCAAAGAGCTTTTCCGAGCTGCTGGTTTTACGTATGGCCCTCTATTAGGACTATTCGCTTTCGGGATCTTGACAAAAAGAAAAATCAACGATAGACGAGTACTTGCAATAACTTTGCTATCTATTATTCTCACGGGGCTATACTTTTATGGAATGCCAAAGATGATTGATGGTTTTGAGCCCGGATTTGAGCTGATACTAATTAATGGTAGCATCACGTTCGTTCTATTGTGGCTGAATAGCATATTACATAATTCACAGTGAAATAAAAAATAACATGACAGATAAATCAAACGAAAGAATAAAGAAGGCATTTGCTAACAAAGAATGGCCTGATATAAAAAGTTCTAATAGCTGGAATATATTCAAGGTAATGGCCGAATTTGTAGAAGGCTACGATACTCTTGCTAAGATAGGACCTTGTGTTTCTGTTTTCGGATCTGCTAGAACTAAACCTGGCACCAAATACTATGAGATGGCTGTAGATATTGGTCAGAAATTAGCCGCCGCAGGACTAGGTGTTATTACAGGTGGAGGCCCAGGTATTATGGAAGCTGGAAATAAAGGAGCGAGTAAAGAAAAAGGAGCGTCAGTAGGACTAAACATAGAATTGCCGTTTGAGCAGAATAACAATCCTTACATTGATAGAGATAAGAGCATAGACTTTAATTTCTTCTTTGTACGAAAGGTTATGTTTATGAAATATGCACAAGGATTTATTGTATTACCTGGAGGCTTTGGAACATTAGATGAATTATTTGAAGCCTTAACCCTTGTACAAACTCAGAAAACAGCGAAATTTCCAATTATCTTGGTAGGATCAGAGTTCTGGGGAGGAATGATAGATTGGATTAGAAATACCATGCTAGAACAAGGAAATATTAGTGCACATGACTTGGATCTATTCAAACTAGTGGACACTGCTGATGAAGCAGTAAACGAAATATTTGAATTCTATACCAAGTATAGTATGAGCTTAAATTTCTAAATCAGAATAACCAACGGTACCGTTAGGCACCTTTTTTCTTGATGGCACATCATTTGCAATTTCTGAATTGTGTTTCTTTTGCCATTTATACTGTATTCTTTCTCAATTGCTATAACACCATATACCAGTGCATATAACTTAGCTCTGGAGTCTAGTCACATTGAGTCAACGTCTATACAATTTGACACTAAAAGCATCATAAGTGATACGCTTTGCGAAGGTGAAATTACAGATTTTGTCTATCGCTTTAAAAATACGGGCAACACTTCTATCCATATTCTAAATGTGAGATCTAGCTGTGGTTGTTACGTTCCTGAATGGCCTAAGGATGAAATATTACCGGGGAGAACGGCTGAAATAATTGGAAGATATTCAACTCGCTATCGTCCAGGTCCATTTGCAAGATCACTGACTGTAAACTATAATGATGGTTTAGTTCAGAGAGTTATGCTTTTTGTGCGTGGTTACACACTACCAAAAGAGTTATGTCAAAATAAAATCGAGGGGGTATAAATGTTTAAAAATATGAGTGCAACTTTGCAAACTATAAACACGGATCATGCAAAATTTACAAGACACCATAACCGCACCCGCTACCCCAGCTGGAGTGTCAGCTTTAGCTGTCGTCCGGGTATCAGGTCCAGATGCCATTACTATTGCAAACCGTTGTTTTGACAAGGAAATAGGCGATGCAGATGGATATACTATTCACTATGGTCATATTGTAGATAAAGACGTGAAAGTCGATGAGGTTCTCATTAGCGTATTTAGAAACCCACATTCTTATACTGGCGAAAATTCCGTTGAAATATCAGGACACGGTTCTCCATATATAACCGGACGTATCATCCAGACACTGCTCAAAAATGGAGCTAGAATGGCTGAACCTGGAGAGTTTACTATGCGAGCTTTTCTCAACCAAAAATTGGACTTAGCTCAAGCTGAAGCAGTGGCTGATATGATCAGCAGTAATAGCGAAGCCAGTCTTCAAATGGCTCTAAACCAGATGCGAGGAGGTTTTAGTAATGATATCAAAGTACTGCGTCAAGAACTGATTGATTTTGCTGCACTTATTGAATTAGAAAATGACTTTGGTGAGGAAGATGTAGAGTTTGCAGATCGAGAAGGATTGAAACGGCTCATTGAAAGACTACTAAATAAAATAGTAAAGTTGCGAAGCTCATTTGCTGCGGGAAATGTGCTTAAAAATGGTATAAACACGGTTATAGCGGGCAAACCAAATGCAGGGAAAAGCACCTTGCTGAATGCCTTACTCAATGAAGATAGAGCAATAGTCTCTGAAATAGCAGGGACCACAAGAGACACTATAGAAGAAGTGTTTACTCTAGATGGAATCCAATTCAGGTTGATAGATACTGCAGGGCTTAGGGATAGTTCAGATACTATAGAGCGAATAGGAGTAGACAAAGCAAAAGCACAAATAGATAAGGCTGAACTTCTTATCTACCTATTTGACATCAGTAGCACAACTCCTAACAGCCTAACCCAAGAATTAAAAGATTTACCGAACGTATCCCAAACTTTATTGGTAGCTAACAAAGCAGATACTGTAGATTATAAGAAAGAGGATTGGCCTGAAAATACTGTATTTATATCTGCCAAAGAACACCATATAGAAGTGCTAGTTTCGGATCTATCACGAGTTGCAAGTCACTACGAATTAGGAAATGAAACGGTAGTAAATAACGCTCGACATGCAGATGCATTAGCCAAAAGCTCTGATGCCTTGCAAACGGTTCTCGATGGATTAGATACTGGATTGACTAGTGATATGGTAGCCCTAGATATTCGCAATGCTCTAAACCAACTTGGACTCATAACTGGCGAGGTGACTAACGACGAAGTGTTAGACTCCATATTTACTCGATTCTGTATTGGAAAGTAACCACCGAAATACAAAAGCGTTTACAGGGCAGTTATTTTAAAGTTTCAAACTTGTTGGAACGATTAGCACCTGAACAGGATAAAATCGAAGGTAAAGACCTTGCAGACTATTTGATCAAACAAGATTGGCGGAAGTATAGACCACAGTCCGAACCAATAGAACAACCCGAAATAATAGCAGCTCCCGAGCCCAAAAATGCAGAAATCGCAAAAAGTGAAAAAAGTGAAGCTAAAGAAACATCTTTTATTTCAGCAAAGTATAAAGTTTGGGAAAGTTTAGACTACTATACAAAACTGTTTTGGAATAATGGTCGTGGAGGTAAAGACGGTTATACAAAGCACAAATATTTGATGCAAAACCTAAGTAGATTGAGCTAGTTTATTCAATAGAAAAGGGCAATGAAGTAATACCGAAGTGTTTTATGTTTCTAAAAAGATGTTTATATATCTTGGATGAATGGAAAAAATTATATTCGTTGTATGGGCTTATTAAAAAACATACTAATAATTTTAAGTTTTATAGTTTCTACCATAGCTACTAATGCTCAAAATATTCCTTCTTATGTCCCTAAAAACGGACTAGTAGGATACTGGCCGTTTAATGGCAATGCAAATGATGAAAGTGGGAATGGAATGCACGGTACAGGAACTCCAAATTTCATTGCTGATCGAGACTCTGTAACTAACTCTGCAATCTCACTACCAAGCATTTCGGCTATTCAACTTCCATCAAGTGTTTTTCAATATGAGTATGGCGATACTTTTTCTTTCAGTTTTTGGTTTACACATGAAGCTTCAGGTAATGCAAGAATCTTTTCAACGGAAAATAGTGAAGGTAATTTTCGTATTGCAAATGGAAATGCAAATGGAGCCTATGATAATTCAGTTTGGAGGAGGATACTTATACGATACTCTTTCTTCTCCTATGGTTTGGAACCATATCGTTTATGTTTACAAGAACCGCAATGTAAACTTATTTGTAAATGGGAATCTTAAGAAAACATTCACTCATACTTCTAATGAATCACTAAATTATGGAATAAAATCAGCAATAGGTGTTAAAGCGTCTAGTCTAAATGCTGATAAATGGGAAGGGAAATTTGATGATCTAGGTATCTGGAATCGTGTTCTATCAAAAAGTGAAGTAAACAGCTTGTATACTGGAAATAAAAGTTATTCTGTAGACACCATCACCTCTTGCGGATCATACACTTGGACAGATGGTATTACTTATACAACCAATAATAATACAGCTACTGACACTTTTATAAATGCAGCAGGTTGTGATAGTGTTGTTACGCTTAATCTAACTTTGAACTCAAGTAGTAGTTCTACAGACAGTATCACAGCGTGCAATTCATACACTTGGACCGATGGTATTACTTATACAACTAATAATAATACAGCTACTGATACTTTTGTAAATACTGCAGGGTGTGATAGTATTGTTACACTGAATTTAACCGTAATCGAGACAGATAAATTAATTTCCACTCAACCAGAAGACCAGAGTGTCAACGTAAACAGGACTACAAACTTCATAGTTACATCTGGCTATGACAGTGTAGCAACTTATCAATGGCAACTGGATGATGGTGTAGGATTCAAAGATTTAAGTAACGCTGGACAATATAGTGGTGTGCTGACAGACACACTTCTTGTTTCGAATGTT
>ERZ1046568.2677-NODE-2677-length-11295-cov-12.591904_pt1 | contig 11295 bp, 6 predicted proteins | sample MGYA00383092_ERZ1046568 | MGnify/ENA primary metagenome ERZ1046568 (study PRJEB29581, sample SAMEA5548362) | metagenome | biome: marine; feature: coastal; material: water | depth 1 m | study: Short-term variability in the microbial, nano- and picoplankton... | reverse complement strand
GGGAACACCGCTTCTTTTACACTGAAGTAAGGTGGAATAATTTCTTTGGTAAAGCCCTGGGACTCGAGCGTCTGACCAACCATGCAGCGGGCCGCTACCTTGGCCAGCGAGGTACCAATGCATTTGGATACGAAGGGCACGGTACGCGAGGCACGGGGGTTAACTTCGATAACGTAGATTTTGCCATCCTGCAGTGCCAACTGCACATTCATCAAGCCGCGTACACCAAGTTCAACCGCCATCTTGCGGCACACTTCACGCATATCATTTTGAATATCTTCACTGAGGCTGTAAGGCGGCAGTGAACAAGCTGAATCACCAGAATGGATCCCGGCCTGTTCAATATGCTGCATAATCGCTCCGATCACGACCTGCTCGCCGTCACTCACTGCATCCACATCCATCTCGATGGCATTGGGCAGGAAGAAGTCGAGTAGCACTGGACTGTCATCTGACACCTGTACCGCGGTTTTCATATAATGGCGCAGCTCGTCCTCTTTGTAGACGATTTCCATGGCGCGACCACCCAAGACATAGGAAGGACGCACAACCAATGGATAGCCAATTTCTTTGGCCAGCTCGACCGCTTGATTAGCACTGCGGGCTGTTGCATTACGTGGCTGCAGCAGATCGAGTTTCTCAATCATTTGCTGGAAGCGCTCACGATCTTCGGCGCGATCAATAGCATCAGGCGTAGTACCAACAATGGGCACACCTGCAGCTTCAAGGGCACGGGCCAGCTTCAGTGGCGTCTGACCACCAAACTGGACAATCACACCTTTGGGCTTTTCTACGCGCACAATTTCAAGTACATCTTCCAATGTGACCGGCTCAAAGAACAGTCGATCCGATGTATCGTAGTCTGTGGAAACGGTCTCTGGGTTACAGTTAACCATAATGGTTTCATAACCATCTTCGCGCATTGCCAGTGCTGCATGTACACAGCAGTAATCAAATTCAATGCCCTGACCAATTCTGTTGGGGCCGCCACCGAGAACCAAAATTTTGTCTTTATCGCTGGGACGCGCCTCGCACTCTTCTTCATAGGTTGAGTACATATAGGCCGTATCAGTTGCGAACTCAGCAGCACAGGTATCAACACGCTTATATACAGGATGAATAGCAAAGCCATGGCGTACTTCGCGTATCTGGGTTTCACTGCAACCCAAAATATCGGCCAGGCGACGGTCGGCAAAGCCTTTGCGTTTGAGGCGATAGAGGGCCTGCTTACTGAGGTCAGCCAGCGCTGTACCCTGCAAACTAAGCTCATCTTTAATAATGTCTTCGATCTGCACCAGAAACCAGCGATCAACCTTAGTGATCGCGAAGATTTCTTCTACACTCATGCCCTGACGAAAACCATCGGCGAGATACCAGATACGATCTGGGCCCGCTTCAGCAAGTTGATTGGTCAATATGGCAGTGGCATTTTCATCATTGAGATCCAGCACAGGGTCAAAGCCAGCAACACCAACCTCGAGGCCACGCAATGCTTTTTGCATGGATTCTTGGAAGGTTCGGCCAATCGCCATTACTTCACCCACAGATTTCATCTGCGTGGTTAAGCTCTGATCTGCCTGATCAAATTTCTCAAAGGCAAAACGTGGAATCTTGGTAACCACATAATCGATGCTTGGCTCAAATGAAGCCGGCGTAGCACCACCAGTGATTTCATTTTGCAATTCATCAAGTGTGTAGCCTACGGCCAGCTTTGCGGCGACTCGCGCAATTGGGAAGCCGGTCGCTTTTGAGGCCAGGGCCGATGAACGGGATACTCTGGGGTTCATCTCAATAACAATCAGTCGACCGTCATCTGGGTTGACCGCAAACTGTACGTTGGAACCGCCGGTTTCTACACCGATCTCGCGCAATACCTTAATCGAGGCGTTGCGCATGATTTGGTATTCTTTATCAGTCAGTGTCTGCGCGGGGGCAACAGTGATCGAGTCACCGGTGTGAATACCCATAGGGTCGAGATTTTCAATGGCGCAGACAATAATGCAATTATCTTTGCGATCGCGAACCACTTCCATTTCAAACTCTTTCCAGCCAATCAGTGACTCATCAATCAACAGCTCATTGGTTGGTGAGAGATCTAATCCACGACGACAGATCTCTTCAAATTCTTCACGGTTGTAGGCAATACCACCGCCGGACCCGCCCATGGTGAACGAGGGACGAATAATACAGGGGAAACCAAACCGGTCTGAAACCTGAATAGCCTCTTCCATACTATGCGCGATACCAGAATTGGGGGTATCCAAATCAATCGCTTTCATCGCCTTATCAAAACGCTCGCGATCTTCGGCCTTATCGATCGCATCGGCATTGGCACCGATCATCTCGACGCCAAACTCATCTAAAACACCGTGTTTAGCAAGGTCCAGGGCACAGTTCAACGCGGTCTGACCACCCATGGTCGGCAGCAAGGCATCTGGGCGCTCTTGTTCGATAATGCGTGCCACAGTGCGCCATTCGACTGGCTCGATATAGGTGGCATCAGCCATCGCTGGGTCAGTCATGATAGTGGCTGGATTTGAGTTAACCAGAATTACCCGAAAGCCCTCTTCACGAAGCGCTTTACAGGCCTGGGCACCGGAGTAGTCAAACTCACAGGCCTGACCAATAATAATTGGGCCAGCGCCAAGAATGAGGATGCTTTTTATGTCAGTTCTTTTTGGCATGTCGTCTCCGCAGGCGCCTAGCGTTTAGCTTCCATTAATTCGATAAAGTGATCAAACAGTACTGCTGCTTCATGGGGGCCAGGGCTAGCTTCAGGATGCCCCTGAAAGCTGAAGGCTGGTTTGTCAGTACGGTGAATACCCTGCAGCGAACCATCAAATAATGAACGATGCGTGGCAATCAGGTTGGCCGGTAAACTGGCTTCATCAACGGCAAAACCATGGTTTTGGCTGGTGATCATCACTACATTGTTCTCAATATCTTCTACTGGGTGGTTAGCACCATGGTGACCGAACTTCATCTTTGCCGTCTTAGCGCCAGAGGCCAGCGCCAATAGCTGGTGACCCAGACAGATACCAAACACCGGAATGTCAGTTTCAAGAATTTCACCGATGGCCTGAATAGCATAGTCGCAGGGCTCTGGATCTCCAGGGCCATTGGATAGGAATATTCCGTCTGGATTCATCGCCAAAACATCCGCCGCTGGCGTCTGAGCCGGCACCACAATCAGCTCACAGCCACGGTCGACCAGCATACGTAAAATATTGCGCTTAACACCGTAATCGTAGGCCACAACTTTAAATTTAGTGCTGTCAGAATCCTGGCTTTTATGACCAGCACCCAACGCCCAACTGTGCTCAGACCATTGGTAGGTGCTAGCCGTCGTCACTTCTTTGGCCAAATCCATTCCTTTTAGTCCGGCAAACGCTTTAGCCGCAGTCAACGCCTGCTCATCACTCACATCGCCGGCCATAATGCAGCCACTCTGAGCACCAGTTTCACGCAGTATGCGGGTTAGCTTGCGAGTATCTATATCGGCGATGCCTAGAATACCTTTTTCTTTTAGGTAGTCATCGAGGCGTTGCTCGCTGCGGAAGTTTGAAGCCAGTAGGGGCAAGTCGCGGATAACCAGCCCTGCTGCCCAAATCTGATCGGATTCTTCATCTTCCTTATTCACACCGACATTGCCGATATGAGGATAGGTAAGCGTAACGATCTGACGGGCGTATGAGGGATCAGTTAGTATTTCCTGATACCCTGAGAGGGCTGTGTTAAAAACTATTTCACCAACAGAGGATCCATCTGCACCAATGGCAGTTCCTCTGAAAATTGTTCCGTCTGCTAGCGCAAGTACGGCTTCCCGGTAAGTCTGGGAATTCACACAACCTCCTAAATAGTTAAAATATCACTCGAATATGAGTGGCATCTAGATATCGATAAATCCGAATATGACAGCAGTCAGTTACTTATATTTGCAAAAAAGCGAGATGAAACTGATCGTCTCATCTCGCTTAAATAAAATATTCTGCTGTGGCCTAACCTCTCGGAACGAGACCGCTTATTAGTAGCGGTGTTAGGATTGCATTGTATGGAAGGCGGCTTATTTTGTCCATCACTGTCGATTATATTTTTGCTCTTTTACTTAAGCTCCAAGACATCCTGCATATCAAACAGGCCAGACTCTTTGTCTGCCAGCCACTTGGCTGCACGCACCGCACCGCGAGCAAAGGCGGTTCGGCTAGAGGCTTTATGAGTAATCTCTACGCGCTCGCCATCTGCAGCAAATAAAACCGTGTGATCACCTACTATATCGCCGGCTCGCACAGTGGCGAAGCCAATGGTTTGCCGATCTCGCGCACCGGTTTGGCCCTCGCGACCATATACAGCAACTTCTTTCAAATTGCGCCCTGTAGCTCCTGCAACTGACTCACCTAGAGACAATGCAGTACCTGAGGGAGCGTCAATTTTATGGCGATGATGGGCTTCGCTAATTTCAATATCGACATCATCGCCCAACACTGAGGCTGCCAATTCGGCGAGTTTAAACACCAGATTTACGCCTGTGGCGTAATTGGAGGCCATACATAGAGCATTGCTGCGGCTGGCACCCTGTACCTGCTCTAGCTGCTCCGCATTGAGACCTGTGGTACCAATCACCATTTTTTTGCCATGCTTCGCACAGAAATTGGCATTGGCTGCGGTCACTGCGGGAATACTAAAGTCGATTAATACATCAAAGGCATCTGCGGCTTCAAGAGAAGACACCACTGCGACATTATTTCGACCAATACCCGCTAGCTCGCCGGCATCAACACCAATCAATGAGCTGTCTGGTCGTTCAAGCGCTGCGGTTAGCTGCACGCCATCAGTCACTGAAATCACTTCGATCAGGGCCTTCCCCATGCGGCCGCCAGCGCCGATTATTGCAATATTACTCATGGTGATACTCCTGTTTTAGTCGCGACTAGAAAACGATACTCTACTATCAACCGGTTAAATTATCGAAGAATTTTTTTACTCCATCAAACCAGTTATTGGTGCGCGGGGAGTGCTTGCTTTTGCCCGCCAGACTCTTATCAAACTGCTGGAGAAAGTCTTTTTGCTCAGCATTTAAATTAACTGGTGTCTCGAGAATTACACGGCACAGTAAATCACCGGTAGCACCACCACGCACTGGATTGACGCCTTTACCGCGCAGGCGGAATAACTTGCCGCTCTGGGTTTCGGCAGGGATCTTCAATTTTACCTTACCGGATAGGGTCGGCACTTCAAGCTCACCACCCAGTGCTGCCTGAGCAAAGCTAATCGGCACTTCACAGTGCAGATTGGCGCCATCGCGCACAAAGATTGCATGATCGCGCACATGCATCTGCACATAGAGATCTCCCGTTGGGCCTCCCTGGAGCCCAGCTTCGCCTTTTCCTGCAAGACGGATACGGTCACCTGTATCCACACCCGCAGGAATCTTAACGGATAATGTTTTACGCTCTTCTACGACACCCTGACCATGGCATACACCACAGGGATCAGGAATTATCTGGCCGCGACCATGACATTTGGGACAGGTTTGCTGCACCGAAAAGAAACCCTGAGACATGCGCACCTGACCAACACCACCACAGGTATCACAGGTAATAGGTGATGTACCTTTGCGCGCTCCGGAACCATCACAGGCATTACAGGCACTCATGGTGGGCACATCAATTTGTACAGTTTTACCTTTGACTGCGTCTTCTAAATCCAGCTGCAGGTCATAACGCAAATCTGAGCCTCGAGCGGGCCCGCTGCGACCGCCGCGGCCACCACCGCCACCAAAGATATCACCGAAGACGTCTCCAAACACATCGCCAAAACCAGCACCGCCGCCACCGCCGGAGTTACCATCAACACCGGCATGGCCAAAGCGGTCATAGGCTGACTTTTTATCCTCGTCACCGAGAATTTCATAGGCTTCCTGCGCCTCTTTGAATTTCTCTTCGGCAGCTTTGTCATCTGGATTACGGTCGGGGTGACATTTCATCGCTATGCGGCGAAATGCCTTTTTAATCTCAGCATCAGAGGCGCCGTTATCAACACCCAATACTTCGTAATAATCGCGTTTGGCCATAACTTGGTTCTTTATTCCTAACTATCGCTAATATGATTAGGCGCGGAACAGAGCCCGCGCCTAATGGAAGTAGAGAAAAGCTTAAAAACTTACTTGCTGTCTTCTTTCTCGTCTTCAGCTTCTTTAACTTCTTCAAACTCGGCATCCATTGCATCGTCACCTGCAGCCTGTTCGCCAGCTTCGGCTTGACCCGCTTCGGCCTGCTCTGCATACATTTTCTGCGCTAGGCCAGATGAGGCTTCAGAAAGCACCTTGGCCGCTTCGTCAATAGCGTCTTTATCGTCGTTCTGCACCGCTTCTTCTACCTGCTTGATACCAGCTTCAATTGCAGCCTTCTCTTCTTCACTGGCTTTGTCGCCCGCTTCTTCAAGCGTCTTTTTAGCGGCGTGAGCCAGACCATCGGCTGTGTTGCGCGCCTGAACCAGCTCGGCAAACTTCTCGTCTTCTGCAGCATTGGCTTCAGCATCTTTAACCATTGCATCGATCTCATCATCAGAGAGACCAGAAGAGGCTTTAATAATGATCGACTGCTCTTTGCCAGTCGCCTTATCTTTGGCGCCTACATTCAAAATACCGTTGGCATCAATATCAAAGGTAACTTCAATCTGAGGCATACCGCGTGGTGCTGGTGGAATATCGGCCAGATCAAAACGACCCAGCGATTTATTACCTGTGGCCTGCTTGCGCTCGCCCTGCACCACGTGAATGGTTACTGCAGTTTGATTGTCGTCAGCAGTGGAGAAAATCTGTGATTTCTTGGTAGGAATCGTGGTGTTTTTCTCAATCACTGGAGTGGCTACACCACCCATGGTTTCAATACCTAGGCTCAGCGGGGTTACGTCGAGCAGCAGTACATCAGTTACATCACCAGCCAGCACAGCACCCTGTAGACCGGCACCAACGGCAACCGCCTCATCAGGGTTCACATCTTTACGTGGCTCTTTGCCGAAGAATGCAGTAACTTTTTCCTGTACCAGTGGCATACGGGTCTGACCACCAACCAAGATAATTTCATCGATCTCTGAAGTAGACTTGCCAGCATCTTTCAACGCAACTTTGAGTGGCTCCAGTGAACGTTCAACCAAATCTTCAACCAGTGACTCAAGCTTGGCACGAGTCAGCTTAACAACCAAATGCTTAGGACCTGTAGCATCTGCAGTGATATAGGGCAGGTTAACTTCGGTCTGTGAGCTTGAAGATAATTCAATTTTGGCTTTCTCAGCAGATTCTTTAAGACGCTGCATGGCCAATGGATCACCGTGAATATCAATGCCGCTATCGGCTTTAAACTCATCTGACAAATACTCGATCAGACGCATATCGAAGTCTTCACCGCCGAGGAATGTGTCGCCGTTAGTAGCCAGTACTTCAAACTGCTTTTCACCATCAACATCGGCGATCTCAATAATCGAGATATCAAAAGTACCACCACCAAGATCGTACACAGCAACGACACTGTCGCCGGCCGTTTTATCGATACCATAAGCCAGTGCCGCAGCGGTTGGCTCATTGATAATGCGCTTAACATCCAGACCAGCGATGCGGCCTGCATCTTTGGTGGCCTGACGCTGGGAGTCATTGAAGTATGCAGGAACGGTAATTACCGCTTCAGTCACCGTTTCACCAAGATAATCTTCGGCGGTTTTCTTCATTTTCTTCAGGACTTCAGCAGAAATCTGCGGCGCCGCCTTGCTGTCGCCTTTAATCTCTACCCAGGCATCACCATTGTCTGCCTTAACTATTTTGTAAGGCACCATTTTGATGTCTTTTTGCACAACATCATCTTCAAAACGACGACCAATCAAACGCTTAACTGCGTAAACTGTGTTGTGTGGATTAGTCACTGCCTGACGTTTGGCTGACTGACCAACTAAAATTTCACCTTCGTCGGTGTAAGCCACAACAGAAGGTGTAGTGCGTGCGCCCTCTGCATTTTCAATGACTTTGGGCTTATCGCCTTCGAGTACGGCAACACATGAGTTGGTCGTACCCAAATCAATTCCGATAATTTTTCCCATTTTTTAACTCTCCGTTACTGTTCTTTAAAGCCTGTTTCCAGGGATTGTCTGTTTAATTACTTGCTTGGTCTGTATATGGATGCTGTTTCCATAACTTCAAGGGTTATGGCAATTAATATGCCTCTTTTTATTAGGCTGGTTTTGACACCACCACCATTGCCGGCCTGAGCAGGCGGCCATTTAAGGTATAACCCTTCTGAAATACATCCATTACCGTGTTTGGCTCGATATCCGCATTGGGCACCATACTTACCGCCTGATGAAACTCTGCATCGAACGGCTGTCCAGCGGGGTCAACAGCTTCAACCTTATACCGCACTAGCACATCAACAAATGTCTTTAGGGTTAGCTCTATGCCTTCGGCAACTGCTTTTTGCCCAGCATCGTCGCCATCAATCGCGGCCAATGCGCGCTCTAGGTTATCTACTACGGGTAAAAGCTCTGGGGCAAATTTGTCCAGCGCATACTTATGGGCATTTTCGACATCGCGCTCGGCACGGCGACGTAGGTTTTGCATTTCTGCCTGCACCCGCAATACCTGATCATTGGCGCTGGCAACCTGCTGTTGTAGCTGCTCTGTCTCTGACTGCTCGGGCTCTTGATCAAGCTCATCGAGTAACTCAGCCTCAATTTCAGCATTTACCTCATCGAGGGTCCCTTGCTGCTCTGTTTGCGGTGCAGCCTGATCATCATTTACTGCTGTTTTCTCTTCTTTGTTGGTTTCTTCCGGCACGCCAACTCCTCAGTCTGTTGTTCACATGATTGATCCAATGGATCATTAAGTTTCTACTGTTTGGTGATATGGGGGCAAACTATTAAGTTTCAAGCGATTGCGTAACGGCAATCTGTTCTGTATAAACCTAAAACAAAGTCTATTGGTTAAAAACATTGCTACTATCAATCAATATTAATAATTACACCCTTGTGGAGACTCTGGAAATCGAGTTTTCTAGCGGCACTACCGCAATCACGGGAGAGACCGGCGCCGGCAAATCACTGGTCTTGGATGCCCTGGGTATGGCGCTGGGTGACCGTGCCGACACAGGGACCATTCGCCATGGCAAAGATCGTGCTGAAATTACGGCCACCTTTGCTATTGATAGTATTGAAAACGCTAAAGTCTGGCTAAATAATAATGACTTCTCGGCTGAGGATGAATGTATTCTGCGCCGTATCTACACTGTTGAGGGCCGTTCGCGCGGGTATATCAATGGCCAGAGCTGCACCATGCAGCAGCTGCAGCAGCTCGGCGATATGCTTAGCGATATTCACAGCCAGCATGAGCACCAGTCTCTGCTCCGTCGTGAGACTCATCGCCGCCTGCTCGATGAATATACCAATGCCACCGACCTGGCCTCACAGGTTGCCAGCGACTTTAGAGACTGGCACGCCGCGCATAAAAAGCTGACCGCTTTGCTTGAGCGCTCGGATGAATTAATTGCCCGCAAGGACCTACTCAGCTTTCAAGTTAATGAGTTACAGCAGATTGATATTGAGCCCACCTCTCTGGCTAAGCTCGAAGTTGAGCAGCAGACGCTGGCTAATGCCGAACAAATCCTACAAGACAGCCATAGTCTGCTGGCCATATGTGATCAGAATGAAGGCAATAATGTACGCGATGGCGTAAATAGAGCGCTGTCTATTTTGGCCGGCCTTAAGCATAAACCGGACGCGCTTGGCTCTGCCGAAGAACTATTGCAGGGCAGTTTGATTCAGATTGAAGAGGCAACTCGCGAGATTGAATCTCATATTGACCGCTTTGAGGCTGACCCTCAGCGCTTGGCGCTGGTCGAAGATCAGCTGGCGATTATTTTCCAATTGTCGCGCAAACACCGCGTTAATGCTGACCAACTCAGTGAAACTCTGACTGTGCTTGAGCAGGAACTTCAGAGTCTGCAAGATGGCGGTGAGAGTATTGATGCTCTGCAACTGCAGGTTGCCGACCTAGCGGCTGATTACGAAACCTCCGCAAGTAAGCTCAGCGCTATGCGCCAAAAGGGTTCTGCCACTATGGCTGCCGAGATTAATCAGCAGTTACAGAAACTTTCGATGGAGGGCGCTGAACTAGTGGTACAGCTTTCGCCATTGGATACTGGTGAGTATCGCGCCAGTGGTTTTGAGGAGGTCGAGTTTTTATTGGCTACCAATCCGGGGCAGCCGCATAAGGCGCTGGCAAAAATTGCCTCTGGTGGTGAGCTCTCGCGTGTCAGCTTGGCGATTCAGGTTGTGGCGGCGGCACATTCTAAAATTCCCACATTAATCTTTGATGAGGTGGACGTGGGTATTGGCGGCAGTACCGCAGACATTGTCGGCCAGCTGCTTAAGCGGCTTGGCGACCGTGGTCAGGTGATTAGTGTCACCCACCAACCTCAGGTGGCGGCGCATGCTCACCACCATTATCGAGCTAGCAAGGTGGTTGAAGCCAACAGTGCTGAATCGCTTATGGTGGCTCTGGATCACTCTGCGCGGGTCGATGAATTAGCGCGTATGCTAGGTGGGGCTCAGGTGACTGATCAGACCCTTTCTCACGCTGCTGAGTTGCTTTCACTAGCGTCCAGCTAGAGTCTTAACTGACCTTATTCCTCCTAACCTAAGACCCTAGCATCCCTCTGAATCGTCTCCATGATTTGGCCCATTCAGTACTCACACAGCTCGCTATCGCCCAGAGAGGTTCTAGGGTCTTAGGTTAGGCATCGAGTGTAATTTGGCTTTAGTTATTTCACGGACAAAAAAAATCCCCGACTGCCGAAGCAAGCGAGGATTTTTTCTGCAGACTGAAAATTAAGCTTCTGGCGCTTGCTCTTCAGTTGCCTCAGCAGCAGGCGCTTCAGGCACTGTGCCCTCTTCGATCTGCGCTTCCTTGATAGACAGCTTAACGCGGCCACGGTTGTCGATCTCTGTTACCTTAACGCGCACGTCTTGGCCTTCAGATAGATAATCAGTCACCTTGGCAACACGTTCCTGAGCGATCTGAGAGATATGAACCAGACCATCAGTACCAGGCATAAAGTTAACAAAGGCACCGAAGTCAACGATACGTACAACTTTACCGTCATAGATAGTGCCTGGCTCTGGATCGGCTACGATTGCTTTAATCGCGTCCATTGCAGAGTTAAGGCCTTCTGTGTCTTCTGAGTAGATTTTAACTGCGCCATCATCAGTGATATCGATAGTCGAGTTATGCTCTTCACAAAGACCACGGATAGT
>ERZ1046568.2675-NODE-2675-length-11299-cov-12.828175_pt1 | contig 11299 bp, 12 predicted proteins | sample MGYA00383092_ERZ1046568 | MGnify/ENA primary metagenome ERZ1046568 (study PRJEB29581, sample SAMEA5548362) | metagenome | biome: marine; feature: coastal; material: water | depth 1 m | study: Short-term variability in the microbial, nano- and picoplankton... | reverse complement strand
AATATTGTAGGATTAAATGGTAAGAATATTAAACCACCTGAAAAAAAAGATGTATATAATTTAAGAGTTTGTTTAATTGGTTCAGATGATATAGATATTAAAAAAGTAGAAACATTTGGTGTTGCTGAAGATGGTTTCTTTATGGTAAAATCTTTAGACAATCCTAAGTTTCCTGTATTCATGACTAACCCTGTTAGAATTAGAACAATTGAAACCTATAAAGAAGGTGATACTCCTATGACTAAACTTAGAAGCGAGAAGAATGATGATGATTTTCTTGTTGACTTACTGAAAGAGAAGCATGAAAACCAATCGAAAACTTAAACAAAAGAAAAGAGTTAGAAGAAAAGAAGCTCACCTTATGAGTTTCAAATTGATTATTAATAATCAAGGACAATTCATAACTGAATTATCTAAGTATCCTTTAGATAAAATACATCTTCATTTTAAAAAAGAAAATGCTGGAGTTATTAAAGCTTTGTTAAGAGAGTGTAATGCTAAGTTTGATTTATTAACTGAAGACTTAGAAAAGATTGCTTCAGATGTTTCTTATAATTAAGATTCAACTATCTCTTTAGGAATACAACTGAATCTAACATATAACTTTGCATCGTTAATCTGTTGTTTAGTTAAATCACTTCCAAATAAAATTTCATATCCATCACCCATCCCATGTTTAACACAATCGTAGTGTGTATTATGTTCACTAATTACTTGTGGCATAACACATTGAGGTTGACCTACTGAACATAACATTATTGTTAGTATATATATTTTTGCTGCTGTCATTATTCTATTATTTTTTTAATTGCTTTACTACCATCTATATTAGATTCTAGTTCAGCTTGTACCTTTCCACATTTATATTCTATATTATTACTAGCTGTTCTCTCAGCTACTCTTTTACCTTTTAAACAATCACTCATTGCAGGTTGTATTCTATGTTCAGTTAACTCTCCTGCTATAAACATACATAGTGCTACGACTGTACTAATGACTTGTTCCATTTGCTCTTACCTTATCTTTAAGATGTTCTATATCTGCTAAAGCTTTTTCTAATTGTTTATTAAGAAATTGTATATTAACTTTGTTAGTCATATTTTGTTCTTGAGTCTTTTCTAATTTTTCTGTTGCCTTATACAAATCTTCTATCAACATATACTGTTCTTGGTCAGTAGGTAATTGCTCACTTTTTTTAAGTAAGTCTGCTTGAAATAATTCTCTTGATGTCTCAAGTGAAGTCAACCTTGCAGTTACTTCTGTATAAGCAAACACACCCATAGCCACAGCAACTACAATACCTATCATGTTTTTAATAGGCATACTTACTGCTGTTTTATCACTAATACTAACTTGTTTATCTTTACTCATCTAGGTATATATCCTGGTTGTACAAAAAATGCTAACAATACAAATGCAACAATTAACAAACCTGTAAAATAATAATTCATAACTAGACTCCATATTATTTAGTTGCTTTCTTACCTTTGTTAACACCTTCTTTTATTATATAAGACTGAGTACCATTAGCACCAGTCTCTACTTCCTTTTTTAAATCCTTAAACAGTTCCATTCTCTTTCTCTCTTTGTTTACTTTTTCTGTATAAGCATTTATAAGTTTAGTGTCTCTCATTTTTTCTTTCTTTTCTTTCTTAATAAATTTACTCTTGAATGCCATAACCAAGTAGTAAAGTTAATAGAGTAAGTTTCTAACCATGAAAATAAATTATCTATTAAACAAAATAATTTATAAAAAAATTTATCTATCATATTATTTCTTTACTAACGAACCACCAAAGTATAAACCAATAATAGCTGATACTAAGTTAGTATCTAATGGTGTAATAACTAAACTATTAGATGATAGTGTTACCCATTTCATTATTTCTTTTTCTGGTATAAAGAAAAATGCAGGTTTAAATTCTAAGTAACCTACAATTACACTTACATCTGGTTGGAATATAGGCATAAGTTTTGGTAATAGTACTATAGCAAATACAGCAGTCAATGCTATAATTCTTCTAGTCCATTGGAAACCTTTGTTATCATATTCTCTAGCTTCTTTAAAACCTTGTTGTTGTACTTCTGCTCTTTGTATAAGCATCTTTTGTTCTGCTTGTTTTGCTTTTATGCTTTGAGACCATAGACTCATTACTCCTCCGAGTACTGTAGACCCTAGCATTGTTATCATTTCAAATGGCATTTATTTCTCCCTATTATTAAATAGTGATTTTGCAAAGTCAACTCTTTTTTTTAATGAACTATCACTTTCTGGTCTTTCATATAATTGCATAAATATATCTGCTATATTACTAGCATTACCTGACGAAAAAGTTAGTCTTAACATTTCTTTGTTACCTGCACCTATATCAAAACCACTTCCTTTTCCCTTAGTAAATATATTATCTAATACATATTCAACCTGTGACTCAGCATTATCTTTTTTGTTATTGTTAATTAAATATTTTTTATATTCAGTTCTATGTCCTACCAATTCTCCTTTTTTATTTTTGTAGTCTGTAAATTGAAATAAACCATATCCTTTTTGTTTATCTTTTAATTTATTAATATCTCCAACTTCTTCTTGATTACTAATAAACTTAGAATTTTCTGCATAAATATTTCCTGTAATTCCATCTGCAATATTTTTAGAATTTTCAATTCCTCTTTCATTTAATTTATTTTCAATTATCATTGATACTTCTTTACCTTTTTTAATTGATTCATTATTAAATTGCATCGGTATTTCTCCATCAATAGTTTTTTCTTTTAATAGAGTATTTAAATTATTATTATTATCTAATTTAATTGTACCTTCTAATTCAGAAGTATTAATAACTTTAGGTTTTTTTAAAGGAACAACTATATCTCCTTTATTATAGCCAACTTTTCCACCTTTACTAAATGATTTTTTAATTTTACCACCTAAATCAGTATCTGATACTGGTGAAATAAAATCTGTATCAGAAAATAAATTTGTAATAAATTTAGTAAAGATAGGTGCTGGTGCAATTTTTTGCATAAATCTTTTTGTTGCTGCATCCCAATCTCCCATAACTGCATCTTTTCCTACTTGTCCTGCATCATCTAATATAGATGTAAAAGGTGCAAACAAAAACCATGGTTGTCTAGACCCTGGTCCAGTTAATTGATTAATAAATAATTCAGGTAATGTACCAGTTAACCCAGATAATCTTAAAGCTTCGGCATACCATTTATCTGTTTCAGTTTCTGGGTCAGTTATAACTTCTCCATACTTAGAAATTTCTCTTAAATTTTGTATTCCACCATAAACAGATATACCTGCTAATAATTTTACCATCTGTCTTGCATCACCATTTTCAATTCTTTGCAATAACTTATTTGTTTGTGCAGATTTAGCTAATGTCCATGACATAAACTGTCCAAACAATCTGGTAAAAGGGTCTCTGCTTTGTGTAAAAATTAATCTATTAGATACTTGAGGTATAAGAGCATCTCTATTTGAAGCAGTAATACCTGCTCTACTTAATAAATTTTTAGCTGCTTTATTTTTCATAGCTTCTTCTAAAGTTTTATACTTAGCTAATTTTAAACCATCTTCAACACTAAGTCTATATTTAGATAAATCATTAGTAAGTCTTAATCCTTTTGCAGATGATAAACTATTTTTTCCTGCAACATATTTACCTAACTTTTGTGCTGAAACTAATGCATCTACAGCACCAGTATTGTATGCATATCTTCTAGCAAATCCAGTTAACCATTGCAAACCTAATAATTTAAAACCTATTTCATTTGCTTTTCTTAATTTAGTTTCTTTACCCATAGCATTTGCTGCAAGTGTAGCATTGTCTAAAGGTGTTAAAGTTTTTAATAAACTATTAGTTAAAACTTTTCCTTGTTTATATCCTAAATCATTTGCAATACTTGTTTCATCGACTGCTCTAAATCCTGTTTTACTTAGACCAACTATCCAACTTCTAAAATTATTTGATGTTGTAAATGGTTGTATTAAATCTCCAAGAGAAGCAATAGAAACTCTTTCCAACATATTTAAGTTAGATATAGTTGATAGTACTCCTGCTCCTGATTTAACTATACCTTCTTTAGATGTACCATATCTACCAAAGTAAGCATCAATATGATTCATAACAGTAGCTATTTCTTTAGAAGCTAAAGCTAATTGATTTTCTTTACCATTATATTTTTCAAAGATACCTTTTAAATAAGGTCTTAATAGTTGTCCTTTAGCACCAAACTGACTTGCAAATCCAATTGAATCAGCAGACCTATTAACTAAATTATTTAAAACTGGTACTACTTCATTAACAAGAAAACCATTTTTTTCTAATATTTTTTCTACTTGAGCATAAGTTCCTGTTAAAAGTCTTTCATTTTCTATATGGTCTGATAAAGGTAATCCTCTTATTAAAGATTTAGAACCTGTATAATTTGCATTACCTGAAGACATAGCTTTTATTAAACTATCTACTGATTTCTTATCATAGAATCCATCATTACTTGATTTTTGTATACCATCAAAAAATCCTATTGCTCCTTTTTTACCAGCTTCTAAAGTTTTATATTGTTTAGGTTTTGTTTTTGTTAATATTTCTCCAACAACATTTATAAATTTTTGTTTATCTTTTGATATTGCTTCCCAGTTCCATACTCTAGGAAAATAATCTTTTAATGGGTCAACTCTAACACTAACTTTTTTACCTCGTTTATTTATAACTTCTTTTCTTAAACCTATACCTACTTTAGTATATTCATTTCTAAATTCACTCAACCATTTATTAATTTCATTTGCTACTCTATTACTTGTAGCTGTTCCTTTTTCTTTTGAACCTCTAACAGTTTTAATAGCTAAGTCTTGGTCAGCAGCAGATATACCTTTAACAATGTCAAATGCTTTATTAGTATATTTTTGTTTAATTGCATCTGATACTGCTGATGCTGAAGTTTTACTAAACTCATCATCTATATTTTGAAATAACTTCATTCCAATTTTTTCTGTATCACCACCAAATGCTTTTAACTTAGTAGCTGCAGTTGTAGAAGTTAATTCTCTAACTTTTTGAAAAGATAATTTAGTTGCATTATTAAATATAATTTTATCTAAAATATTTTTTTCACCAGTAGAAAATACTTTACCACTTCTTTGTACTAATTTATTTAAAGCACCTAATGAAGCACCAGCCCACATCCAATTACTTAATTCAGTATCATCTGCACCCCATAATCTACCAAATGCATATCCTGCTGTTGCACCAAATGCAGGTCTAAGAGATGCACCTATTACAAATTCAGCAGCATTTCTAGTTAAACCTTTTTGTTCTTTTAATTTTTTAAGAAATAAAAATTCTCTTTTAGCTTGTAAGTCAGTAACTTTTCTTTCTTGTTTACTAATTTTCTTCCATAGATTTTTTTTATCTTCCATGAAAGTTTTATATTCAGTTGTTTTTTGTAAGTCTTTAGCTTTAATTTTTTCTTCTACTGCTGCTTTTTTCTTTTTAGAACCTTTACCAGTAATAGCTTTTTTATTAGCTCTTAATTTTTTAATTTGATTTTCAATTCTTTTTTCTGCTACATTAAATAATTCATCTTGATTTTTAATTGGTTCAATAAGTTTAGCACCTAAAGTTTTTATTTTTTTATTAACAGCTAATAATTCTTTGTCACCTGCAATAGCTTGTAGTTTATAAAATTCTTTTTTACTAACACCAATTTGTTTTGCTTTCTGTCCTTCAATAACTTGTAATACTTTTGTAAGTTCTTTTGAATCAACAGTAGGTAATAATTTTTTAATTCCTCTAAATGCTCCAACTGATAAAGGACCTAAAGTTGCACCAGCGATAGTAGAAGTAGCAACACTTGTACCATCAATCTCTCCAGTTGTAGCTAGTTGGTCTAACATAGTATCTAAACCAATTGTAACACCAGATATAGTTGCTAAACCTTTATATGTTGCAGTAGCTGCTCTACCCCATGGAGACATATAAGCAAACAAATAAAAAGGGTCTGCCATAAATGTAGCCATTTCGGCTGCTTGAACAAGTACATCATCATCATATGCACCTGAAGCTAAGTTACCATATTTAATTTTTAAATCTCTTTGTTCTTTATTATAATTTCTAGTAACATAATCTTTAAATTCTAAATCAGAATCAAAAGCTGCTTGAGTTCCAGCTTTAGCTACTCTATATAAATTACCAAAAAATGTATTTTGTTTATCAATGCCATATCTAATTTTTTCAAAGTTAGAATAATTATCAGTTGATAATGTTTGAGGAGTATCGTCTATTTTAATTACACCACTTAATGATGAAGTATCAATAGTAGTTTTATTAATATTTGTATTAAGAGGAATTGTACCTTGAAGTACAGAAGTATCTATTAATTTATTTTTTTCAGGAGTGACTAAAGTATTAGTCTCTAAAGGTATAACACCCTGTAACTGAGAGGTATCTATAATTGGTAAGTCTGCCATAAATCATTAACTTAAAGGTCTGAATGTAGTTTTAGAATTTATTTTTAACCCAGGTGAAATATCAAATGTATTTTTTATTTCTTCTCCTGTCATTGGCATCTCCATTACTTTTAAAATAGATTCTAAAGTTTCAAATACTGGTTGATTGACTTGACCAAAATCTGCTGGAGTTTTTTTAATTGGTTTTGTAACATTTTCATTTGTAATAGAATCAATTATTTTTTCATCTTGTTTTATAGTATTATTATTTATTGAAGTTGTTGTTTTTTTATTAGTAACATTATCTTTTGGTAATGTATTAATATCAACACCATTATCTTTAAATAATTTTGTACTTTGTTCATTAACAATAATGCTATTACCATTATAAACAACTCTTACTTCAGTATCATTTTCAGTATTATTAGGTGCAATTGCTGTAGATTTTTGATTCGTATCTTCAGTAGTTTTATTTAATCCCATACCTGAAGCCATTTCATTTTTAACTTGAGTAAGTAAATTACTTGATTCACCTTCTTTTAATTTTAATAATTTATCTTGTAATTTATTAATAGCTTCTGCTTCAGTACTATTTTTAAATTCAGGGTCATTAGATGCAGCTATTTTTTTTAATGTTTGATAATATAAATTACCAACTTGTGTTCTATTAGAAGAATTAATTATTACACCACCTCCATCTTTTTTATAAATAAAATCATTATCTAATCCAACAACAGAAAAAGGAACAAATCCTACAAAGTTTTCTCTATCTTTCCAGAAACCTTTTTTTTGTTGGCTAACTGTACCTTCACTAGAATAATCTCTTACTCTTGAAGTAACTAAATTTTCTGCTTCAATTTCACTATAGTAATTAGAAACATTAGTAGCATCTGTATCTTTATTAAATATCCATTCATTACTCATAAAGTTTAATGCTTGATTATCTAATAAATTAATATGTTCTACAACTATTTTACCTTTATCTTTAATACCTGTTATTGTACCAGAAGTTTTTCCTTGGTCAAAAGTAAGAAATTGTTTTGGTAAAGATATATTTAAACTACTAAGAGTGTTAAGAGTTGTATTAATTGTTCCTTTATGAATACTACTTACTTTACCTTTTACATCTTTTCTTAAATCTTGTATTTTAGAATCTTTTTTCCATTTATCAAATTTATAAGTATCAGCTACTTCTTCAACTTTACCAAATTTTAAATCAGGTTCAGTATCAGTACTTGTTTCAATAGCAATTTCTTTTGCTTTAATTACACCACTTTTACCATCTTTATTTTCTTGAATTGTATCTGCAATTTTCTTATCTCTTTTTCCTATAATAGCATTAATTAATTTACTATCACCTTTTGCATTTTCAAGTTGTGTTTTGTAATCTGCAGTAATAGCATCAACATCTAATTTTAATTTATTATCTAATGAATCTCTAGTATTAGTAGTTTTAAATTTACTAATCGAATCTCCACCAAATGTAGCAAGTTTTTTATTTAATAAATTAGGATTATCTTTATATAATGTTTCATATTGTAATAATAAAGTAGGATTAGTTTCTTGTAAATAAGCTTTGCCATATGCACCAGGATTAATCTCACCATCTTCATTATTAAATATTCCAGATTTAGCTTTTGCATTGACAGCTTGAATAGCTTTATATTTTTTATTTTCTTCTTCAAAAGTTTTTAACTCAGACTCATACTTTTTAGTCTTCATGTCAATATAGAATTGTCTGTCGGCTGCTAACTCAGCTCTTCTATCTACTAATCTTTCTGCAGTAGCTTTTTCATCAGCTTTAACAACTCCTGTTGCAAATGATGCTATATCGCCTAAACTAATTCCCATTATTCTTCTCCTTGTGTTGCTTCTTTTACTTTAGAAGGTAATTCTTTTTTAATTCTAGATAACAAACCAGTACTTACTGAACTAGCATCAGGCTCAGTTCTTACTTCTTTTTTAGGTTTATCTGGTACACCATCACCATCCATATCAACTGGTTCAATATTATCATTAGGTATTTCTGTATCAGGGTCATCATCTTCACCTTCATACAAAGTATAATCTTTTATTTCAGCATAGTCAGCAATAGCAATTAATAAATAAATTGTAGGCTCAATCATCATTAACATTAAATCAGGATTATATTGTCCTTGAGTATATCCTCTATATAAAATAACTTGTGCAATCTCATCAAGAGGAACACCATCATCTATAATTTTTACTAAATCTTTTAATCTATCTTTTTCTGTTAATAATAAATAAAGTTCTTCCATTGCTTTATCTTCATCAGCATATTGAGGTGGTCTTTCCCAAGCATTAGGAGTGCTAGGAGAAGCAGTTAAAGATTCTCCAGGAATAGGAGCATTAAATGAATTTTGATTTTGTATTAATGTTTTATCTAATTGTTCAGCCATTATGTTCTATACTTTCTTACTTTGTTTGCTATACTCTTTGGTTGTTTAACAAATTGTTTTCCTGCTGCTTTACCTTTTCTTTTAGCTGCACTTGTTCTTGCATACTCAGAAGATGATAAAGCTTTTATTGCAGCACTTGGTAAATATCTTTCTCCTGTTTTACTAGAAGGTTTACCAGACTTAGTTCTCCATTTTTGCTTACTCCAATTTTTTAAGCTTTGTTGAGACTTAGCTAATGCCATTATGATTTATATCCTCCACCTGCTTTCTTATAAGCTTTAGCTAGAGCTTGTGCTTTTCTTGCACTCCATTGTCCAGCACCTGTGCCATGAGAAGCTTGTGATTTTATTCTTTGAAATATTTTTTTTCTCATTGTAGGTTTTGTATAATTACCTGCTTTATTTACTGTCATAATATTTATATTTAAGTTAGATAAGATTCACCACTATTTAATAAATTCATATTTTTATAGTAGTTTTTAATATTGTTTGCTGCAGCATCTCCATAAACTGCTGCTACTAATTGACCACCAGAAGAACCTGCTTGGTCAGTACCTGTATACATAGCATTAAAGTTTGTTGCTTGAAGAGGAGCTTCAGGAACAGTTAGAGGAGCTTCAGCTACAGGAACTCCTTCACTAGGTTTTAATAAACTTTTAGTTAAACTTGCAAGTTTACTTTTGTTTTTTGAAAAGAATCCTTGAGTAGCTTCTTGTTTACCAAATGTTTCTCCACCAGTAAAATTATAAGTTCCTTCAAGTCTATCTCTAGCAGTACCTAAAGTATAATCTCCAGTTTGTGCTAAATCAGGTATCTCTGTTTTAAGTTGAAACTTACCAGTTCCTGAACCATAGTAATCCATATCTCCAGCATATTCCATAATTTCATTTGTATAAGTTCTTGCTGCTTTATTACTTTCTACAAATGAACCAATTTGTTCATCATTAAGATAAGTATCCATTTCCATAGCTTTACTTTTAATATCATTAAACATTCTTTTTGCATTTGAACCAAAACCATCTAGTCTAGCTTTATATGCATCATTAATTGTTTCTGTAACAAGTCTATCAGAAGTAATACCAGATGAATTAGTTTTAGTAAACCATCCACCTTTACCACTTAAAGTTTGTTTTGATAATTGGTCTCCACTAATTTGACCTAAGTCTAATGCTTTAACTGCTTGAGAAGAAGTCATTGATGTTGTTTCTCCAAAACCATATCCCATATCACCAACTTGTACTGTTCCTTCTGCTGCTGTAAAAGGTTTAGGCATAACAGATTTTAATTTGTTCTTACCTGCATTATATAAATTCTTAGCACCTTGAGATATTTTACTAAATATATTTCCAGTTCCTTTAGGTGCAAGTTTACTAAATGCTTTACTAATAGTATTACTAATTCCTTGTTTAGCTGTTGAAGCAAAAGTATTAAAAGCTTGATAACCAGTTCTTATAGAATTACCTATTGTACCAATAGATTTTAAAAATAAATTAGATGAGTTCATGAGTCCTGTTGTACCACCTGCAGTTCCAACTAAAGAACTTAATCCTCCTAAAGCATAAGGCATAGCAATAGATAAAGCAATCATACCGACTGGTCCAAGTTTTGCACTTACTTTAGAAACACCTTTCATAACAGCTTTACCAATTTTTTTAACTTTTCTTGCAGCTCTTTTAACTATTTTACTAAAAGGTTTAGTTACTTTTTTAACTATCTTTTTTGCTTTTTTTACTACACCACCCATGACCAGCTATCCTTTGTTTTTTGTTTCATAATTGTTCTTACTGTATTATTTTTATTTAATCTTATCCAATGTATATTTTTATTTAAACCAACTTGTTTTAATGCATTATCTTTTAACCACTTCATTATTTGTTTTGTATTTTTAGTTGATACAAAATCAACATGAAGCATTATATTTCCACAATCCCAATTTTTAATTATACCTGTACTTAAAAAATATAATTCTGTTTCTTTATCTACATAAGCCCAATTAGTAAAACCAATTAATTTACCATTGTCATAATGTTTTTTATATTGAGATAATGATAAAGAAGGAATTATTGACTTTGCTAATTCTCTATCAGTATATAAATTATATCTAGAAAATTTTCTATATAATTCTATTATCTCTATTATATCAGTAATATTGACCATTGTCAATACCTATTTTTATTGTCCTGGTGAAGGATATAATTTATCCCATATTTTATAAGCAAACTCACCAAGTCCTTCTACTTGTTTTCTTCTATTCTCATCTTCTAAAGCTTCATTTCCTAAAGCAGCTATAGCTACTCTAGTTTTTTGTTCAGCAGCATTTTGAGTTGCATCATATTCCCACTTAGCAGCATCTCTCATTTCTTGCCATAAGAAAGATAAACCTTGATTACTTAAATTAAAAGCATTCATAGCATTAGCTTGATTAA
>ERZ1046568.2673-NODE-2673-length-11301-cov-16.427708_pt1 | contig 11301 bp, 20 predicted proteins | sample MGYA00383092_ERZ1046568 | MGnify/ENA primary metagenome ERZ1046568 (study PRJEB29581, sample SAMEA5548362) | metagenome | biome: marine; feature: coastal; material: water | depth 1 m | study: Short-term variability in the microbial, nano- and picoplankton... | reverse complement strand
GTACATCAGATGCCGTAGATGTAATAGCAACAGAAATAGCAGGCTAAAGGAGGCCAAATAAAATGACAACAATATCAACAGCATTATCAGAGTTGGGTGTTACAGAGTGGGTACTCCGTGGCGAACCAACAACAGAAGCTGAGTTCACAACCATGTATGCCAAAGTAACTGGCGCAGATGCAAATGGTTCAGCAATTGAGAGCCAAGACCCATCTGATTGGGGTACAACTTGGTCGGCAGTATCAGCTAAGAAAGATGAACTTATTGCGGCTGAACCTATGAAGCTACTCAGAGCAGAACGTGATCGTTTGATTGCCGCTACTGATTGGTGGGCAGGGTCTGATCGTACAATGACTTCTGCACAGACTGCATACAGACAAGCACTCAGAGATATAACTACAAGTGCAACTTCACTAGACGATGTGACGTGGCCTACTAAACCATAAGGAGTAACTTATGACTAAAGCTAGACAATTAGCAGACTTGGGTAACGTCTATGACGATGGGGCTTTGTCGAACAGAAACTTGATAATCAATGGTGCTATGCAAGTGGCACAACGTGGGACTAGTTCTTCTAATAACAGTTCGAGTGGATTTATAGTTGATCGCTTTAATAACATAGTTGATAACTATGGTACTTGGACGAGAGAGCAAAGCAGTGATGCTCCAGACGGGTTTGCTAATAGCTTGAAGGTGACTTGCACAACACCTGAAACTTCGCCAGGCTCGTTACGTTATACAAGAATATCATACAATGCGGAGGGATATGATCGTCAGGTTTTGAGTTATGGTACTTCTAATGCCAAAGATGTTACGATTTCTTTTTGGGTAAAATCCAATGTTTCTGCAACTTATGTATTTTGGATGTATCAACTTGATAGCCCCTCTAATAGACAGATCAATAAACCATTTACCATAGATTCTGCAAACACTTGGGAATACAAAACTATTACCATTGAAGGTGACACATTAGGTCAATTAAATAACGACAATGGTAGTTGCATGATTATGGGGTGGATATTATCCTCTGGCACTGGTTACACTTCTGGAACAAGACCTTCAACATGGACTGCCCATACGGCAGCTGATCGTTGGGTAGGACTAACAGCCGATGTAGGTGGTGCAGTAAACAACTATTTCCAAATAACTGGCGTACAGATGGAAGTCGGCGACACTGCTACTCCATTCGAGCATAGGTCATACGGAGAAGAACTGGCGAGGTGTCAGAGGTATTATTATTCGTTTAAGACTGATACTCAAAATGGGTTACTCCTCTCTCACCAAGATAGAAATACAGACACTTACATTGGAAAAGTAGTAATGCCTACAGAAATGAGAGCTGCTCCCACCGTTACTCATACGGGCATGAATAGAGTACACAAACCGGGCGTCCGTTATGATACACTTAGTGCTGGGCCATTTTTCAGTTTTATTCATACTCAAGCTATAACTTTTACATTTACTACAACAAGTAGTGATGCAACCTCTCAAACAGTATACTTTGGTGCTTCTGCTGGTGGTACAATAAACATTAACGCAGAATTATAGGAGATATTATGGAAATAAAAAACGCAAAATATGTAGCTGATTTAAGTGGTGAAAATAATACTATTGAAGCAACGATAGATGGGGTTCATTCGACAGTACCTTTAACATTAGAAAATTATCATTACGCCGAGATTCTAAAACAAGTAGAAGCTGGTGATCTGACTATTGCGGATGCTGAATGACATAAATTTGTTGATTATAAATAAAATATCATCAAAAAATAATTTTAAAGACGTTATGTGTAATAAATGTTATAAGTAAAAATATCATGTGATAAACAGGAGCGTATTTTATGTCATTTTTTCCAATAGGTGCATCACCGATAGCTGATGATATACTTGTTGTTGAAATATTCAATACTCAAGGCATAATTACTGGCGTTCCTATAGTAAGTGCGGCTATTCAAGTTACAAATACTGTAGCTGTTGCTGATAGCATAAATACATTGCAACCTGTATTAAGCACAGCAGATATTACTGAGAATAATATATTCTTAGCAAATAGCATTACTACAAACTCACCTAATATACCTATAGCAACTATGTTTGAGGAAGAAACATTTGCATGTAGTGATATTTCGTTCGGTTCACCAACATTAAATACAAGCATTATTGAGCAAAGACATTTTGTTGATGCAGACAATATAAGCACATTACCTTGTGATTTAAATAATCCACAAATCAATCAAACGCAGATTTTATTATCTAATTCTATAAATACAGATAGGCCAACTATACCTATAGTTGCTTCAGTAATAAATTATAATTTCTCAACTGCGGATATTACAACAAATCCATTCATATTAGATACTGCATTACAGTCAGTTTCATTGTATGCGCCTGATTTAATCACTGGAATACCAACAATACCTATATTAATATTTGATATTGGACTACCAAGAGTAGTAAATGTAAGTCAAAATTCAAGAGGTATAGTTACTTTCAATGGTAGCAGAAATAAAATTTTAACCACAAACAGCAGAAATGAGGCCGCGTAATGCCTTTTACAATAAAAAGAAACGACACAAGCCCAATATTGCAAACAGTTTTATCTGATGCAAATGGTGTTGCTATTGATTTAACAGCAACAACAGTAAAATTTTATATGAAAAAATATAAAGCAAGCACTGCAAAAATAAATGCAGGGGCGGCAATTGTCGATGAAGATGCTGGAATTGTTCGTTATGAATGGCAAACAGGCGACACTGATACTGCTGGGTCTTATCAAGCAGAATTTCAAATCACTTATAATGATGGCGCGGTTGAAACATTTCCAAACGCTGACTTCATACAAGTTGATATAATTAATGATTTAGCGTGAGGTTAATATGGCGGGTTTAAAAATAGTAACACAACCATCAATAGAACCTATTTCTGTTGTAGAGGCTAGAGAACATCTGCGCCTTGATGATGATGTAGATAAATCACAAATCATGTCTTATATCGTTGCAACGCGAGAATGGGCTGAGAATTACACTGGAAGGCATTTCATAAGCAGAACTATGCAAATGTTCTTAGATGGGGCTACAGAGGTAGATAATCAGCTTTGGGAGGGAATGAGAACAGGTATTGATGTTATTGACTACAATAATTCTATTGAGTTTCCTATAAGCCCTGTTCAATCTGTTTCATCAATAAAATATTACAATGATAGCGATGCACAATCTACATGGGCTACAACAAATTATTTTGTTGATATTGTTTCACAGCCAGCAAAGATTGTTTTAAGAACAGGCGGTACATATCCAACAGATTTAAGGCCAGCAAACGGATTAGAAATTAATTTTACTAGCGGATATGGCGATAATATCACAGATGTACCAGAAGCAATTAGAGTTGCAATGTTGCAATATCTAACATTTATGTATGAACATAGGGGTGATTATGATAAAGATGTCAAAGAACCAACTATTATACAATCATTATTAAACCCATATCGTATTCTAAGCTTTAATAGCAATGCATATGACAAGATGTTCAAGTCAGGAATAAGCTAATGGGTGTAGGTAGTATGCGTCAGAAAATTCAATTGCAGAAAAAAACTGTTGCATCTGATGGCGGCGGTTCTGATGCAATTACTGCTTGGACTACATTTGCTACTGTTTATGGCACTATTACTACAAAATCTGGCAACCAAAGATTATTTGGCGACCAAATTGAGCAACCAATGACCCATGTAATTAAGATAAGATTTAGAAGAAATTTAAGCTTTGCAGATAGATTAATGTATAAATTTGTTAATTTAGGTGAAGAAGTCACTAGAATATTTAATATTCAAAGCGTTGTGAATGTAGATAATAAGGACAAATATCTTGAAATTACCTGTATAGAGGGAATTGCAACATGAGTTTAAATTTAAAAGTCACAAGCAGAAAAAATAAATCAAAAAAAATTACAAAAGAATATTTGGAATTAACTCAACGTATTATAGCAAATGCAAGTTTAATTGTAAGAAATACAGCAGTAAAATCTATACAAAATCATAGTTCAAGTGGAAGAACTTATGGAAAACATACTGCATCAACAGAAGGTAATCCACCAAATTCAGATACAGGTTTTTTGGCAAGTAATATACATTCAGTTTTTGATGGTGATAAATTAGGTTCTGATGTAGAAAGTAGAGCTGATTATTCAGTGCATTTAGAATTTGGCACTAAAAATATGAGAGCAAGACCATTTTTACAGCCAGCTTTAGAAGAAAATAGACCTAAAATAAAATCTATGTATCGCAAAATAAAAGCAAGGGGTGTTTAATGTCCTTACACTCATGGGAATTACAAAAAGCAATTTTTACAGCCTTAAATGGTACTGTTACTGGAGTAAGTAGTGCAAATATACCTATTTATGATGATGTTCCAGAGGGTACTGTATATCCATATGTTGTTATCGGTGAAGAAACTTCATCCAATAATGGCACAAAAACATTAGATGGAGTAGAGCATACTCTTACATTGCATGTCTGGTCTCAATATAGGGGGAGACGTGAAATTAAAGAGATAATGCAATCGGTCTATGAAAAGCTTCATAATACTGCTATAACAGTAACAGGAGCCTCTTTGGTTAATATTAGACAGGAGTTTAGTAATACCTTGGCGGAACAAGACGGAATAACACGGCATGGAGTAATGAGATTTCGCGCTGTAGTGTTTGATAACTAAGGAGTATAAATCATGGCGGCTCAAAAAGGTTCAGCCCTACTACTAAAAATTGGCGCAGATGCTACGGCGGCGGCAAGTGCAGATACATATACAACAGTTGGCGGTCTACGTTCTACTGGTATTAGCATGAATGATGAAGCAGTTGATGTAACAACTAAAGACAGCTCTGGAGTTCGTGAACTCTTGGCAAATGGTGGAATACAAACGTGTTCTGTCTCTGGTTCTGGCGTGTTTACAGACGCGGCTTCAGAAACAACGCTTAAAAATGCTTTTGGCGGTTCTAGCTTTGCAAATTTTGAAATTGTTATACCTGATTTTGGTACATACAAAGGAAAATTCATGGTTGCATCACTAGAATATACTGGTGAGCATAATGGTGAGGCAACATATTCTGTAACGCTAGAAAATAGCGGTGCATTTGCCTTTACAGCGGCTTAAAGGAGACTGAAACATGGCTTGGGAAACAATTACTATTAATGTAGATGGTAAAAATTTTACTTGCCATGCACAAGGCTCGACCTTCTCTATACCTTGCTCCTCAAATCTTGAAGTTGGAAACAGCTTCAAGGTGGGTGCTTGTGTCTGGGAAGTTACGGAAGCTATAGATGTAGCACAAAGAAACGAAATACTTTTAATAAACGCGAAAGAGGTCAAGAATGACAAATCCAAAACGAGGCGAAATAACGATAAGCCTAGCAAATCAAGAGTTTCATTGCAGAATAACAATGGACGTGATGATGCGAATTGAAACTGCAATGGGTAAAAGCGTTATAAAAATAGCTAATACTATGCAAGATGGAGATTTGACAGCATTGCAAATGATAGCATTTTTAAAACCAGTTTTAAGATCATCTGGAAAAGATACTAAAGACAAAGATGTGCAAGAGTTAATATGGAATACTGGTATAACAAATACCATGATGGCAATAGCTGAAATTATTACTTTTATTATTACTGGAAATGAAAAAGACGGTGAACAGGGAAACGTAGAACAGGCGGCGAATATATAGTAGAATTTCCTTGGGACGAATGGATTAAAACAGCACTTGGTAAAATGAATATAAGTCCAAGTAATTTTTGGGAAATGAGTTTGCAAGAATTTTTATTATCAGTTGAAGGATTTGCAGAGTTCAATTCAAGTGGGGAACCGCCCCCTATGCAAAAAAATGAACTCAATGACTTGATGGAAAGGTTTCCTGATTAATGGCTACAGTAATTGACACATTAGCAGTACGAATTGAAGCAGATTTATCTGATTTAAGGCGTGATTTAAATAAAGTTGCAAAACAAACAGATACAGCCAATAAAAAGATGAAAGAATCTTTTAGAAGCCTTGGTAAAGTCATAGCATCTGTTGCTAGTGTTGCTGTTTTAGGGGCTTTTGTAAAATCTTCAATACAAACAGGTGCATCTGTTGAAAATTTAAGAGTACAAATGAACGCTCTTTTAGGTACTGTTGAAGAAGGTGGCAAAGCATTTGAAATAATGACTGAATTTGCTTCCAAAGTCCCATTTAGTTTAGATGCAATACAAAAAGGTGCTGGTTCATTAGCCGCCGCGTCAAAAAATGCAACTGAACTAAAAGAATTATTACAAGTTACTGGTAATATAGCCGCACAATTTGGAATACCATTCAATGAAGCCGCCGCTAATGTTCAAAGAGCAATGTCTGCAGGTATTGGTGCGGCAGATCAATTTAGAGACAGAGGTGTTAGCGCATTTGCAGGTTTTGAGGCTGGTGTTTCTTATAGTTCTGCACAAACATCAGAAAAATTAATGAAAGCATTTGGAACTGGCGGTACTGCTGATGGAGCAATGTCTGAGTTTGCAAAAACTACTACTGGTGTTCAGTCTATGTTTGAAGATGCTATGTTCAAAATGAGGCGTGCATTTGCAGAAGGTGGTCTGAATGAAGGTTTTAAAAAAATATTAGGTTCATTAATTAATTTAGCAAATTCACTTACTCCATTGGTAAGCGATTTAGGGGCACTTGCAAATATGATTGCTTCTATTCTTACCCCAGCAATAAATTTTTTAGCAGACAATATTTTAATATTGCAAGCCGCACTTATTTTAGTAACTGCTAGATTTGTAATTTATAGAACAGCCGCACTAGCTTCTGCTGGAGTTACAGCTTTAATGAGTTCTTCTCTTGTTACTTTAAATGGAATACTAGCAATAACAAAAGGATTAATGCTAACAGTTTTACCTTTAGCAATATTTGCTGGTTTAGCTTGGCTAATAGCAAAATTTTTAGAATTAAAAAATAATACAGGTAGTATGGCAGAAGCAATGGGTTTATTAAAAGACATATTTGCCGCCGCCTTTGAGTCTATGAAGGCAACTTTAGTTTCTTTCGGTATTATTTTTGGAGGATTAAGAGATCATATTTATGGCCTTTGGATAGGTGTGCTTAGTAAAATGAAAATAAAATTCTCTGAATTTTTATTAGATGTAGCGGCTCAATTATCCAATGTCCCAATGATGGGCGGTCAAGCTGAAAGTTTACAAACTGCTGGAATGTTCGGTTTGGGTGAAGGTATTGAAATGGGAGCTGAAGCTTCTGCAATGGAACATGCTTTTGAAAATGCCAAAATAAAAGCAAAAGAAGTACGTGATGAAGGTGTTATACCATTAATAGCATCTATAGGAATTTTAAAGCAAGTTATGGAAGAAAGCGGAGCTGAAGAAGCTCAAGTAGTTGCTCTAAGCGATGTAAATATTGCTGTTGATGAATTGTTTGTTAATCTTGATAAGCAAATACCTCTTATGGAAACTTTTCAATCATCCGTCGCTACCATGGCAAGTGGATTTTCAAATTCTATGGCTGATATGCTTGTTAGTGGTAAAATGAATTTAGATAGCCTAAAAGATGTATTTAAAGGTTTTGTTAAAACTATGTTAGCAAAAGCAATAGAATTGTTTTTTATAAATCAAATGATGAACGCTATATTTGGTGGTGTAAGCGGGTATGTTCCATTGCCACAAATGAGTTTAGGAGGCAGGGCTTCTGGTGGTAATGTAAATGCAAATCAACCTTATTTAGTTGGTGAGCGTGGTCCTGAATTATTTGTACCATCATCTGCTGGAAATGTTATGAATAACTCAAACACAAAATCAGTGGGTGGCGGTGGCACAGTTGTAAATCAAACAATCAATGTTGATGCTGGTGTATCACAAACAGTACGCGCTGAAATGCTTAATTTATTACCTAGAATAAAACAAGATACATTAAATGCAGTCATAGATGGACAAAATCGTGGCGGCTCATTCTCGAAAGCGTTTGCGTAATGGCTACTTATACATATCCAATATCAATGCCAACTAATGTTGGGTTCGTGAGTTCTAATTGGAAACTTGAGCGACAAGTTGCTGTTACAGAAAGCCCATTTACAGGCCAGCAAAGTGTATATGAATATTCCAAAGCATTATGGAAAGGTACATTTACCTTACCACCAATGAAAAGAAGTGATGCATCACAATGGCAATCTTTTTTTCTTAAACTTCATGGCAGAAAAGGTACTTTCTTAGCTGGAGACCCAGATGCCAAGACAATACAAGGGGCGGCAAGTGGAACTATTACAACAACAAGTGCTTTATCTGTGGGCGACGATACCGTTCCTATATCTGTCACAGCAAGCAATGGCACAGTTGCATTTAAAGCTGGTGACTACATCCAATTAGAAACTGGAGGCGATGCAAAGCTATATATGGTAGTAAATGACGCGACTGTTTCTTCTAATGCAACAACGCTAGATATTGAGCCATATATCAAAGACGGAGTAGCTAGTGGGGCTAATGTTGACTATACATCAGCTAATGCTGTATTCAGAATGGATATAAATGATATTTCATGGGATGCAGACCACGCAAGTAAATATGGTTTCACATTCAGTTGTACGGAAGATTTGTAAAATGGCTAAATCACAGAACGCGGCGACAATAACAAAAGCTCAATTAATTAAGATGATTGAAGATGCATCAGATAAAGGTGCAACTAAAGCATTGGCGCGTATTGGTTTACATGATGAAGATGCGGTGCATGATGTAAAAGAATTAAGAAATTTATTAGATGGTTGGCGAGATACACGCAAAGCTGTTCGTGCTACAGTCGTAAAGGTAGTCACAGTTGCTATTTTAGGTTTCATTGCACTGGCTAGTTGGTCAGAATTTAAGGACAAATTATAAAATACCTAGCAGGGGTTTATTATGAAATATGTTTATGCGTTAATTTTTTTAATAATATCAACAAATTTTTCATATGCTGAAGATGATGATACAATAAAATCTGAAAGCACAGTAATATCAAATGGCACTATGGAAACTACTGTCAATAGCCCACCACCTTCTGCGATAACCCCACAAATAAGCGCAAGTAATTCTGATTTATGCACTGTAGGCGTAGCAGGGGCAGTTCAAACACAAATATTAGGCATATCTGCTGGTCGCACAGTCAGAGATATGAATTGCGAAAAGCTCAAAAATGCAAAGGTCATGTATGACATGGGCATGAAAGTGGCGGCTGTTTCAGTCATGTGCCAAGATGAAAGAGTGTTTGACGCAATGATGAACGCTGGAACGCCTTGCCCTAAAGATGGTCTAATAGGCGATAAAGCTAGGTTAGCTTGGGAAATGGAAGCAGTAGAAGAACAAATTGAACGCGAACAAAACAATGTAATAAGAAATGTTTTTAATGATAAATCAGAAACAAAAATTGGCTTGGGTGTTATCTTTAGCACTCTGGCCTTCTTACTCGCTTTGTGAGCCGTATACTTACGGAACAAGCCCAAACGCCGCCAGTGCGGCTTTAAGCTGGTCTATGGGTGATATTTTGCCGTCTGGAAGCGGTTTAGATATAAATGGTCTAATATATCGCTATAGAACTGTAAAAAATACTGAAGATGATATGAAAGTACATATTGGCAATAAAAATGCTAATGGTATTGGATATATATTTAGGGAAACAGATGATTGGTCGGGTGTTCCTAGCAATACTATTTTAAAGCAATTTTCTCTTGCAAATATACCAGCACCCAATTGGGGCAATGGTTCTATAGAAGTTGAAGGGCAAGGCTCTGTTGAGGACGCTGTTGTCATTTATACATATAGAATGGACAAATGCTTTGACCCACAAGCTGACCCAAGCTGTGCTGGATATAAAAAACCTATACCTGAAATACCTGAATATGAGATTTACGATGCATTGAAAGATAGTGCTGTTGTAGAAAATATTGAAGATAATCTAAATTATGACTATGATGAAGATGAAACTGAAATTGAAGATGAAGAACAGGAGGAAAAAGAAACGCGCCTTGAACTTGGTTTAACTGCATCTGCCAATGCAATGACACTTTTAAGAACTCAAGGTCAGTCTAGTATCATTAATACCATGAATATAAATACCAATATCGACATATACTATAATTCTGCAATAAATGGTGGTATATATAAAGATACGACAAATTTAAGTGACGCGGAGATACCAGATAATAAAAATGCTTTGCGTAATAATTTAGCACAACAAGTTTTGCATAATAAGTTGGTAGATATGCAGTATAATAAATGAGGTACAAAATGAAATATTTAACTATGATTTTAGCTACTTTTGCACTCCCAGCACTCGCCAATGTTGATATTGTTGGGAATGTAGAAGCTAAATGTGTAATACAAACAACTAAATCTGGGGTATATGGAAACCCTATTGCTAGTAAATTAAGTACAACACCAGCCGATGGTGGTGTTTTGCCTGTTATTAGATATGATGTTTCAATAGCTGATGCTTATACAGCTAATATTACACACCCAACATCTTTTAGTTCATCCCCAGCACTATCAGATACAGTTGCATGGACAGGAAGCACAAGCGTCACGCAAACCTCTGTTGCTGGTATGTCGGGATATGAAGCCGCAAAAACAGTAGTAAATTCAACCACAATTTTTGATTTAACATTGGCTGGTTCTACTTGGTTTTCTACAGCTTCAAGTGCGGTCTATGGAACGGCTAAACCTTTTTCTGGAGGTACATATACCGCTTCAGTAGTAGCAACGTGTATACCAAAGTAGTATATTTTGTATCCCTTTTTATTCTAGGCTTTATGTTGGGGGAATGTGTCTATGCACATGAACAAACTCCAGCATATCCTAAAATAGCACCATCGCATGTAAATGGTGTCGTTAAGGTACAATTGCAATTGCTGAATAGGCGAAAAGAAATAAATTATTATGAAATAGGTTTATTTGATAAGCATTTTAATGAGTTAGATTTTACTACACAAAATAGAATAATAAAAATTGGTTATGGAGAAAAAACAGATTTTGATGTTTATTTAAGAAAATCAGACTTAGATAGGGCAGTTTATATTTGTACTGCTTCAAAAATTTTAAAATCAAATAAATCAAGGGCGGTAGTATCGTCCATAGTATGCTCAAAATTAGGTGGAGAACCACTATGAGATTAGTATTTGTATTATGTTTTATGGCCTCAACAGCAATAGCAGACAATAGTTCACTGTCTCTTGCATTGCCAAGCCCACCAATGAACTATCAATCAGACAGCTTTTCTACAGGAAATATGCGATGTAGCAATGCTGTAGGTG
>ERZ1046568.2672-NODE-2672-length-11306-cov-10.294107_pt1 | contig 11306 bp, 31 predicted proteins | sample MGYA00383092_ERZ1046568 | MGnify/ENA primary metagenome ERZ1046568 (study PRJEB29581, sample SAMEA5548362) | metagenome | biome: marine; feature: coastal; material: water | depth 1 m | study: Short-term variability in the microbial, nano- and picoplankton... | reverse complement strand
AAGGAGGGCCAAACACAACTCAATTTCGTTATGATAAACTTAACCAGATATACGAGGTAACATATGACCACTAAACTCAAAAACAGACTTAATAAGATGAAATTTCAAAAGAGACTGAACCGTAGGGTTGCAATTGAGGAAACAGGGGATGATAAATACTATGAGAAGATATACTCAAACAAAATTCGAGAGTTGTTAGGACAAAAACATGAAGACATTTCAAGACATGCAAGAGGGAGTTTATGATCCCAATATATTTAAAGCGATATTCCTAGCTGGTGGCCCAGGCAGTGGTAAGTCCTATGTAGTTCGTAGGACTACTGGTGGATTAGGTATGAAAATTGTGAACAGTGATGATATTTATGAGAAGATGTTGAAGGATGCTGGATTAGAACCAACTCCAGATGATATCTTTTCAGATAAAGGACAAGAAATTCGTGTAAGAGCGAAGAAAACTACCAAAGTAAAACAACAAGGGTTTTTAAATGGTAGACTTGGTGTTATCATTGATGGTACTGGTAAAGACTATGACAAGATTGCAAAACAGGTACAAGGTCTCAAGACTCTTGGGTATGACTGTTCTATGATTTTTGTCAATACTTCACTAGATACTGCACAAGAACGTAACCAGATGCGTAAACGCACGTTGCCTGAAAAACAGGTTGCCCAGATGTGGAATGAAGTGCAGAGAAATATCGGTAAATTCCAATCATTGTTTGGTTCTAAAGACTTCATTATTGTAGATAACAATGACGCTGGTGAAGATGTATTCGCTAAAGTCTGGAAACGAATCAGTAAGTTGGTTAAGTCAAAGGTGACAAATTCTATCGCAAAACGGTGGATTTCACAAGAATTGGCTAAGAAAAAACGATAAAATCTAAACTTTTTTTAAAAAAACTTTTAAGTCCTTGTTTTGCAAGGACTTTTTTTTGTACTTTTTTACAGAAAACACTTGACATTTGTTATAATAACATGTATACTATATGTATAGTTGATAATAAAGAGAGAGAAAAATATGTTCAGAATTCCTAGTTTTTACCAAGAACAAGTAGAGTTTTCCCAAGCATGGGAAACCATGACTAACTTTGGGCGTGGCGATTGTCTTGAAGGCATGAATGCTATGCAACGTGTATGGGAAGAGCATTGTGCAACGCCTGGCGTTCATTGTGACTTAGATGATGATGCTTTTTGGGATATGTATGCCTATGAAGTAAACGCATACAATGTCGTGTTCGAAGGTATGGGACAACTATTTGGAGAGGCTGCATAATGATTGAACAGTATGAAAATGAAATCAAAAAGTTAGAAAAATATCTAACTACGTTTTATGGTAACACTTCATCAGTAAAAATGAAGAAGTATGCAATTGAGAAAAAGATTGCAACATACAAAGATATCGTAAAAGAAATGAACTTAATTTTAGAGGTGGTTGCGTAATGGTAAAATCAATAACAATGTCAGAATTGACACAATTACAGAAAGACTATGAGTCTGCTGTAGAAAAGAAACAGGGTTGGATTATTCAAGCGATGGATATCGTATTTGATAAACTCGACCAAGGTAAAATTTTAATAAGAGAGGAAAAATAATGAAAGAACTACTCGTAGTAATCGCACTTATGAACAGTGGTGCCGTTGAAGACGGTGCAAAAGAACGTGCTGTGGAATCAGTTATAGGTAGTGAACCTATCATAACAGAAATGGTTCATATCAACACATCAAACCTTGCTGGTGGACATGAGTTGAAATGTTGGACTGCAAATATTCACAGTTCTGATGGAACAATGAAAACAAAGGTACAATGCCAATGACAGTATATTTAGATATGGATGGAGTCCTTGCAGACTTCTTTAAAGGTTTGGAACAGTTTTACAATGTTAAACATTGGAAACAAATCCAAGATAAAGAGAAATCAATCCAAGCGCTTGCTGGAACTGACTTCTTTAACACATTGGATGTTTTCGAAACATCTCTAGAATTGGTAGATTTTGTTAAGTCAACTGGTGATTGGGGCATTTGTTCTTCGCCTCTCAGGGGTGACAGGGACAACTCTGCATACTGGAAACGAGTATGGTTGACAGAGAAACAGTTCTTGCCTGATGTGGATAAGTTGATATTCACAGGACAGAAAGAGAACTTTGCTGTTGATAAGATTGACGGTACTCCAAACATCCTAGTAGATGACAAACCATCTAACATTAAGAGGTGGAATGAAGCTGGTGGTATCGGTATTAGATATCAGGCCAATGAAGATGATTTGGTAGAGTATTTGTTTGAGGAAATCAAACATGCTCTTAGCTAAGTACAAAAGCTGGGATCCAATCATGGAGGCTCATGGATATGAGTTAGGATTGACGATACATGATGATGGTGACTGCATCAAGTGGGATTGGGAGATATACAAGTATGTCGAAGATCGCACCTATGATGACAGTCCTGTCGTTGACCAGATGTATGAATTAGTAGGGACTTTGGATGTTTCCCCTTATAACAGAAACACCACAGAAATACGTGCTTTATTCGAAAAAAAGATGAAAAAACTTGCAGAAAGTGCTTGACATTTGTTATAAAAACAAGTATAATGTATATGTAAGATTGAGAAAGAAGGTTGATTATGGAATTAAAAGAGTTTATGAATTGGGTTTGGGGGCAAAAAACTGTCAATGGACAGACTGTTCTTGAAAAGCGTGTTTGTTACGGCGCTGAACCCGACATCGAATTCACTGTTAAAACTGAGGGTGGAGAGATTGCCTTTGTGAGTGCAAAAGAGATGTTCTGGAATCAAATGGCAGAGATTGCTGAGATGCAGTGTGCCGCTGAAAATGGAGTGAAATTGATATGAAATATGTAGGTTACATACTTGGGTTTATTGGGTTTTTTGTTTTACTTGGTACTGCTGGTGCTGATTGTGATGGAAAATGTATGGAAAACTCCTTGACAATGATGGAGATTATAAGGTATACTAGCCTTGGAATGATCATTATGGTTACAGGAATTTATTTAGGAGTAAAATATGACTAATGTTCTTAGTTTTGATGCAGATGATTCTGTTAATGTTAACGGTACTTCTTTACAGGGTACAATCAAGGCAACATACCTTGAGTTGTGTGAGGTGTTTGGTAAACCAACCTACACTGACGCCGACCCTTATGAGAAGGTAAACGCTGAGTGGGCGGTTCAAGCAAGAACCCTCAGTTCGTGGGCTGATGATGAAGAGGATGCAGAGAGTTCTGTGTTCACCATATATAATTGGAAGATGGGATATATTCCCACTGAAGAATATGATTGGCATATTGGTGGTAATGATTTTGGAGCGGTTGAAATTGCAGAAACAATACTCAAAGACAACTTATCTTAGGTTGATGGAGAAATGCACATGACATTATCAACAAGTGAAGAAAACATGCATGGAACTTCATTTACAACAAGTGAGTATTTGCTGATGCATAAACGTAAATATGCAGTTGAAAGAGTTCTGAGACAAAAGAACCTATCACGTTGGGCGAGAAACTATTGGAGAAATGTTTACAATGATCTTCTGAAGATTATGGTGGAGCGTTTACAAAATGAAACTAAGTGAACTTGCAGAAAAATATGGTGAGTCTATAGATAATATTTCTATGGAAAATTTGATGGAGGCAATATATAATGAGCGGCATGCACCTAATGCCCGTCTACTACAACAATCTGAACAGCAGACGGAAGAAAAAGAAAAAGGTTAACCCAGAAAAGTACACAGTTGCTTGGCGGGAACATAACAAGTTTCTAAAATCCATACGGTGTCCAGTATACACACTGGATGAGTATATAGACTATGTGCAAGGCAAGTCTAAGAAACCTACAGGGGGAAAGTGTTTCGGTAGCACGACAGTCTCCAAAACTGTAAGGCGGGGTTCAACTCCCTGTCCCTCTGCCAGACCTACACCAGATATTCCATCACTTGGTGATGGTATAGGAAATGCCTTAAAAAAAGAACGTCCAACATACAATGGTAATGTTGTTATTGGACAGGCATATAACAAGGGTGGGCTACAAGTCCTATCCACACAAGAAGCTAATGACCCAGACACGGGCAAAAGGAGATAATTATGGCGTTTGAAGTGAAAAAGATGCACAAACTGTCTGACCAAATCGAAGCACTTGCATACGATTGGGCAGCAACAGATGTGTGTGAATATTTTGAAGTAGAATTTATCAGTGAGTTGACAGAAGACCAAGCGGTAGAAATGTACAACTATGCTGAGAGTGAAGCTTGTTACGAAGGATATGTTGGTACTGTGTTACGAACCATGTACGAACAATGGGCAGAGGAGAATCAACAAGATGGCTAATCATGTACATTTTGCAGTTGCATTTCATCAGATTAACGATGATGCACGAATGAAACTGAAAGAGATGTTTGGACGTATTCGTGAAGAATCGTCACACAAATGGTTCTCTGATATCTTTGTTGAGGGCGACTTGACATATGAAGAGACAGAAAAGTACGAGTGGACTACTGCAAACATCGGCCCCAAGTGGAGTTATTTTGAGGATTACTCTGCCGAAGCGACTGATGTGTATTTCACTGGCGAGGCTGCATGGGCTTCACCACAACAGGGGTTGGAGAAACTACTAGGTATTCTGGTAGAGTATGACCCCAAAATCATTACATCTATCACATATGAGGATGAAGGGCCAAACTTCTTTGGTGCAGATATCTATGAAGGTGAAGAGATGTTTGATGGTATTGAATATGACTATGAGGAAACCATTGATCTTGTTATCAATGACTCAGAACAATTGACTGAAGAGTCTTATGTTGATGGGGAATGGGTTGATCAAGAGGCAGAAGATACTTTCCATGAAGAGATGTGGGAAGTTATCAGTAATGTTCAATACAGTCTAATTGGTGAATGTGAAGAAGTGATTAGGGAGAATCAAAGTGAGTGATTATAAACGCCGTATTGTCAAGGCAGAAAAGATAGAATATTTTGAAGAGATTGTGGATGGGCAAAGACGCATTCGTAAGGAAACTGAGACATTAACTTATTTCCCGAAAGATACTAATATGCATCACAATCCGACAACCTGTACGACTGTCGAATATCTATGATTGTAATGAAACCTGTCGATCATAGGGTTGCTACTCTATTCGTACAGGAACGTCACTACAGTCAGGTAATGCCAAAACTAACCAAGCACTATCTGGGCGCTTACCAAGACGATGAATTGGTAGGTGTCTTGACGCTTGGTTGGGGTACAAATCCTATGGGTACAATTAAGAAGATGTTCCCAGAACTTTCTACATGTGATTACTTTGAGATAGGTAAGATGTGCATGGATGAGTCTATGCCAAGAAACTCTGAGTCACAGATGCAGAGTGCTACTATTGCATGGATGAAGAAGAACACACCAGACGTTAAGTTTCTATACACATGGGCAGATGGTATTGTAGGAAAGCCTGGCTACGTTTATCAAGCAGCGAACTTTCTATATGGTGGATTCATATGGAGTGACGTATATGTCACTGATGAGGGCGAGAAGGTACACTTTCGTACCATACAACGCAAGATGAAGAAGGTTATGAACCGTATGGATACCAAGTATGGGCCACGCCCATCAGACGCACATATGGGTGAACTAGGGTTCTCTCGTGTATTTGGTAAACAGTTTCGGTACATATATCCTCTTAGCAAGAAATCTAGAAAGTTATTAAAACATTCCACAATGGAATGGACACTGAATTATCCAAAGGGTAAAGACTTGCAGTGGAAGATTAAACGTCCTGGCGAGACGACCTATACGCTTACAGACACCATTCCATACGAACATCGTGGAGATAGCGTAGATCACAATAAGAGCAACGTAAACAGAGTTGCAGACAAATATGGGGTGGCAACACTTGACACATTCTTTACATGATGTTATAAATACATGTAAGGAGATTTGCCATGCCAGCGATACAATTAAAAGACTTCAACAAAACTGCAGCTAGTGGGCCATATGCTGGTGAGACTAGAGACAAAATCTTTGAACTTAAAATCAAAGATAAGAAAGATTTTGTTCTTGGAACAAGTAAGTCTGGTAAAAAGGTTAAGGGACTAGAGTACAACAAGAAGACACGAGAGTTCACTTACAAAGATGGCACAAAAGAAGTCACAGTTAGGTTCTCTAAGATATTCAAAGACCCAGACTTTGGTGGTGGTTCTGGTTCTGGTGGTGGTGCAGCAGATACTGCTCTAACAGAATCATTACAGTGTTACTACTGTTCATATGTATTCAACTATGCAACAACTCACCCATGCAAATCAGTGTCAGATGCACAACTCAAACAAGCTGGTACATATGCACATACAGATAAGACACTTGACCAGTGTTTAAAGTCAGGCCCTGCTGATTGGATTGCATCAGACGTATACCTAAAGACTGCAAACAAGATGTACTCTGAGTTAAAGTTTGCAACAGGTAAGGTGCATTTCCATCGTGGTTCATCATTTATGAACGCAGTATACGCCGCAAAGGCAGACTGTCATAAAAAAGACAAGTCGTCTGGTAACGCACAAGCGCCCGGCAGTTTCTCACACGATAAGTGGAATCCTGGCGATATCTGGGCATCTACGTTCTCATCATCTTCTACACCACTAGCAAAATTTACTGACTCTTGGGGGCAACTCAATGGAGAGGTACTTAGACTTGGTGGTGGTGGAGACAAGAGAAACATTCAACTCTTAGGTATATCACTAAAGAAGATTGGTGCATCTGCTTCTGCAAAGTTACAAGAGTTCTCTACACCAGCACAGAAAGCAGGCAGGGAAACATATAAGTGGGAAGGGTACACTTATGGTAAAACAGGAGACTTCTTTAACTCACAAGACATTTATGTAAAGATATCTGGACAGGACGTACAGTTTAGAACATTCGGTGGTACTACGTCATGGCAGGGTGAGGTAAAGGGTGCATCTGCAGCTGGTGGTAAAATCGGGGGTGGTAATGTAGACTTCTATACAAAGAAGATATTCAAAAAGAGTGTGTATGGTAGTAAGGTGAGTGAAGCACAATTCTTGACTGAATCAAAGGGCAGTTCATTTAACTACGACAAGAAACTCTATGATGCATATGTTAGACATTGGGGTGGACAAACAACATCTAAACCAAAACTAAACGAACAAGAATTTATAGAGTTATTGGGAGAATCAGATGAAAACTTCAAGAACAGTAAGATATTGTGCATGAACTTCCTAGACGCAGTGATGAGTGGCAGTGGGCCGCAGAGAAATGAACTTGCAACTGCACTATTCAGATACGCCAGTTCAGATACCGACCAATCAAGTTACTTTGTAAAATTGTATTGACATTACCTAATATAAGTGGTATCATTGTATACTAAACTTAACTAGAGGAATTATAATGGTTGCATTATTCAAACCAGACAGGTTCGACATTGAGCAGGAAATCATGCAAATCGGACACTTTGCCGATATAATCAAGAATTACGCCGATATGTTGTATGATGGACGGCGCCGACAATCAACAGACGATATTCACACAACTCTACATGGGTTTGCTAATCTAATAGAAGCGCACTCAGAGAGCATGTATGAGTCGCATTGTAAACACTACGATTTAAACGAATATTCTGGAAAGGACTAATATGGATTACGCCAAGAAACTCTCACATCTAGAGGGCAAGCATAAACGACAACATGAGGTTGTAGAAGTGCTGATTGCAGAGAAAGCACCAGAGATGGCAATTTTGTCTGCAAAACAGGAAAAACTAAGGATTAAAGATCAGATACATCATCTATATGCATTGTATGAATCTGACAGTGGGTTAGAAAATTTTGGCTAAACAACCAGACTTTGGTGATTGGATAGAACACACATGTGCTCTTAATGGTACATTTGAGGGCAGGGTAATAGAAAAGTTGTCTATGCAGTTCATATACAAGACTGACAATGGATATGAAAGGTTCTGTCTCTACACAGAGGCGTGGAGAAAGATTCCGAAACTGGAGAAAACAGATGAAGACAAAGATACACATAAACCAGCACGTAATACGAAGCAACGCAAAAACAGGAAATCGTGAGCCTGTAATCACTGCGAAGACGTATAAAGAAAATCGCTATGGACATGAGGTTCATATCAAGGGCGATAGCAAAGTCGTGTACAGTCCAGACAAACCACTATCATGTGGTGCAAAGGTATGGATTGAGACTGAGGGCGAGGTTATTGTGATATGAGCAACATCGGTGTAAATGTTGTTGTAACATTAGACAAGTTTGCTACATGTGACTTGCTAAAGGAATTGTATAATCGTATCGGTGATAGATTGGGCGACCCAGAACCACGATACGACCCTTGTATCGACAAACTATCAGACAAAGAGATTAGTGACTTACATGTCACACTCTTTCAGATAGACAGACGTTGGTATGAGTCAGAACGTGCTGAAATGATTAGTCAAAATAGAAAGGATGATTATGTTTAGTAAGAAATGCAAAGCTCACCTAGAAGAAAAGGGCGAAACAGGACTAGAACACATGGCGATTGCACTAAAGACTGCTGCAAGACTACAGTTGCTTGTGCCTGCCCTACTCATTCATTCAGTAGCACCACGCTGCTTCACCAATACGACTACGGACGTATTAAAAGACATACTTGACAGTAGAAAGTAATATGAGATGGGAATCGTTGGATTCACACATATCGAAGGGTCATGGAAGGCTTCAGTCATCTTCGTAAGAGGAAAGAGAAGTTATGAGATCAACTTAGCATATCCTCTATACTACATCATAAAAACGATGTGGAAGTTTCGTGTATTACAAAGAAACCGATATATGAGAAGGAAATACAATGTTCACCAATGAGTTTGAGATGGACGCTACAATCACGACCATACTTGATGAGACTGCGACCCACAGTGATGTACAGTTAATCATAGGTGATGATGCAGTATATATTAGACAGAACGAACATGACGAGGTGCCGCCTGGCGATGTGATTGAGATGACACCTAAGATGTTCAGAGACATGATTGCAGCGCTGGAATTGTCAGAAGGATTATTTGTAACTAAATACAAAAAGACTTGACATAGAGGACACCAAGTGTTATAATAGTATGGTAAATCAGGCAGAAGTGTATAGAGTAAGTAATGATAAGTATGTCGTATATTATATGAATAAACTTGTTATACAAACATCTTATAAGAAGATAGCACTTGCATCTGCCACCGCACTTAATAATGGAGAGAGATATGTCATTCCCACCGGCTACCAAAACTACTAATGATGAGTGGACAGGATACTACGCTGTAAGAGTACAGATAGATGTTGATGAATATGCCCTTGATGGACAGATAACAAGAGGAGGCAAGACCCCACCTAGATTATTCACATCTAAGGAAAGGGCTGAGGAACAAGCCAAGAAATGGAACACAGGGGAAGTAATCAAATACTATGGGAACAAGGTGTAGACGACCCTTGTGACGATGTAACGCATTGGTTAATGAGTGAGATATGGATAGAAAGTCAGAAGAAATCAAGAGAAGAATCAAACTCTGCATCGCTGCATACGCATACGAAGTAAAGAATGATTCTATCATGCCTGACAGCACCTTTGATGAGGAATGTAAGAAGGTAGATGTTACCATAACAACAGGTAACGACAAGATGGACAAATGGTTCAAGGACGAATTTGACCCATGCACAGGGCAATGGATACATAGTCATCCAGAAAAGAATAGACTAGAAGAACTGTACCAAAAGTACTATAGATAAGAAAGTGAATGAATGTATAGAGTGACAGCATGGTTTAAGGATAGAAAGATATCAGAAGAATTCCATGACGTAAACGATGCTATAGAGTATCGTGACAATGTTGATGCACACTATCCGATTAAGGTAATATTTAGAAAGGTAATATCAATGAGAGAATGGGTATATAATTGTTGGAATGTAGTAATGGATCACGAGAAGAATCCATTGAGTAGTATTCCAGACTTCAGTACACGGCATATGATTATGCAAGTACTAGCGTGGATGTGGTGTATAGTGTTTGCTATCATCGTAGGTAGTATGTGGGCAGGGATTTTCAGTATGATGATACATGCACTACTACTTGCTGCTATTGCAGTGACAGTAGCAACATTTGAAACAGCGAAACGTAAACCAAGCGTATTCGGTGGATATAATGGAAGAGGTAACGGTGGCGAACATGAGTAATGAACCATATCACAACAAAGGTGTAGGACTCGCATTCCTCATCATAGCATTTACAATGATTGGTATACCAATAATTATAGGAACAAGCATGGGCTGGTTCAACCTATTCGGTATACTAGGACTATAAACACACATAATACATAAGGAAGATGTATGAAAAAAGGTAGTAAGGGAAAGGTAGTAACACCTAAGACATGGAATAGAGTAGAACGTCAAAAAGACAAGATACTCACCCAAGCAGAGGAGATACAACGTCAACAACAACGTATCGCTGAACTAATGGAAAAGGGATGGAACTAATGAAACCTAATACGTCATTCACATTGGATGTAAACGACATTGATCTAATAGATAGGGCATTAACGTGCCTTATCCCATTAGACCAATCAATCACAACTAATATAATAGAACTCAAAGCAAAGATACATCATCAAAAGAACTGGTATCAAAAGAATAAGGATGGAACGCCATATGTCAGTGGATAAACTAAAGACAGTAGGAGTTATCATCATACTAGGGGTTATACTGACTACACTAGGAGTAATGAGTGTAATATTCATGCCATTCTATTGGTTGTATCTAAAACTACAAGACTATATGGATAGGAAAGAGGTAGATGTACCCAACTATCTATCAGGTAAACAGTCCAAGAATAGAGACTGATTTGCCTCTGCGGATGGAAATCCCACAATATCCCATAAATTGGGACAAAATCCCACTATTAAATAAAGGTTAAAATAAATGGCATAACGTGCGCTTCTTTGTGCATTAAAGGGTGTTATTGACCGACTGACCAAAAATTATATCACGGCCTCTCAGAAAAGTCAAGAGATTTTTTCAGTTAATTACCCATATTTCCTCCATTTATAACCCATTATACCACATCTCCGAGCCATTGTCAAGCGATTTATTTGCATTTATTTTGAAAAAAAGTGCATTATTTGCTTGACATTTGTTTTAATAACAGGTATAATGGCTACATAAGATGAGAAAAGGAGATTGATTATGGCGTATGTATCACAAGAGAAGAAGAAACAACTGGCCCCTGCTATCAAAGCGGTACTGAAGAAGTACGGCATGAAGGGTTCTATTGCTGTTCGGCA